>Ga0315909_10000562_pt1 | contig 50422 bp, 51 predicted proteins | sample LakEriMetagenome_11_FD_203527 | JGI IMG/M metagenome (GOLD analysis project Ga0315909, IMG submission 203527) | Freshwater fungal communities from buoy surface, Lake Erie, Ohio, United States - Buoy 2 MA125 | ecosystem: Environmental > Aquatic > Freshwater > Lake | place: USA: Lake Erie, Ohio... | reverse complement strand
CTATCAGAACGGGTGGAGTTGCCGCAGGTTATTTCGGCACAATCGGCTCTTTGCTTGGTAGCACATCCCAAGATATTACTGCTTACGCCGATACCGGAAATGGGTTCCGTGTATACACAAACGGCAACAACGAACGTATGCGCATCGATAGCAGCGGCAACGTCGGGATTGGTACGGCTACACCTGATGTATTTGGTCGTTTTTACACTCGTTCGGTGGGCATCAATTCTTCCGGCACGTCGATGCTGCAAATCAACGGCACGACCTATGGTGGTATTGATTTAGGCTTTAACGGCACTCGCACGGCAACTATGCTTGCAGAAACGGGTGGCCTCTTTATCCAGACAGTCACTGCTGCGGCCATGTCTCTGGGCACAAACGGCTTAGAACGCATGCGGATTGACACCAGCGGCAACGTCGGGATTGGTACGAGTTCGCCGGGGGATAAGCTAACAGTTAGCGGCACTAATACTGGTGTAGGTATTTCAGGGGGTACTGGCTCAGCTGGTTCTCCTGCCTACACAAACCTTAATTTCCGTGGGTTTTCTAGTAATCGCACAGCGGTAATTCGCTCCTTTGACCAGAGCGGAAGTTTTGCAGCAAGCGGTGGGCTTGAGTTTCTTGTAAACCAAAATATGCTTGCTGACACGCTAACCTCCGTGATGCGTATCACTGCTGACCTCAACGTCGGGATTGGTACGAGTGCGCCGGTCACAAGGTTGCATGTATCTCAAAGCAACTCAGGTGATTACGCTTCAGTTGCCTTGCTCTCAAACAGCGCAGACGCAGCGGCAGACCGCACTGGTATCTACGGCTCGCCCGCTCCGGGCACCGCAAACCCATATCGCGGCGGCATTACTTTCTGGCCCGGTTCCTCTGGGGCTGTCTCGATACACACTGGGAATAACGCCACCCCCGGTGCCGGTGAGCGCGTTCGCATCGACGGTACGAACGGCAACGTCGGGATTGGTACGACCACCCCTGCTGAAAAGCTAAGTGTCGCGGGAGCCATTCGTGTACACACCAATTCTAGCGCAGGGTTTACGCTTGATACAAAGGGTGGCTTGTTTGACTTTGTTCCAGCAAGCAACAACGTCCGACTTGGGTATGTCCCCGGCACATCAGGGGTGAATACAGGTATCTTGACTTTTGTAGTTGGCAGCGGCTCAGAAGCCATGCGCATAACCAGCGCGGGCAACGTCGGGATTGGTACGACTGCTCCAGCAACGAAGCTGCAAATCCAAGAAACTACGGGGACATCAGGATTTGAGAGTGGGTTATCGTTGACAAACGCTGTTGACAGCAACTTATTCCTACAGATAACTGGTTCGGCTAGCGCCGACAAACGGGCGCTTATCTCCACCAGCACAGTAACACCTATTGCGTTTGCCACTAACTCTGTAGAACGTATGCGCATCGACGCCAGCGGTAACGTCGGGATTAATTCTACCCCTAGTGCTTGGAGTTCTGGGTATAGGGCGCTTCAGATTGCCGGTCAGGGCGCTGGGTTATTTGCTAACACTACAGTTTCTCAGGCCATTCTTGGGTCAAACGGCTACTATAACGGAACCAACTGGATATATAATAACAGCGACACCGCCGGTCAGTATTGGGTTGACGGAAACGTCCATAAGTGGTTCAACGCCGCTGGTGGGTCATCCGGGTCTACCATCAGCTTCACAGAACGTATGCGCATCGACAGCAGCGGCAACTTGCTGGTGGGGACGACGGCTGCGTTATCTAACCCGACCACCGGCATTACCTTCTTACCTGCGTCCGGCGCGTCGAACGCCGGAATTGGCCATGTAACTGGAACTGCGTCTGGTACAGGCTACCTGTATTTTGCGTTTAATGGCGGCAACATCGGCTCCATCACGCAAGACGGCACAACGGGAGTTCTTTACAACACATCCTCTGACGTTCGCCTAAAAGATAACATCACTGACGCGGATGACGCCGCCAGCCTGATTGACGCGCTTCAAGTACGGAAGTTTGATTGGAAGGCTGACGGCACGCATCAACGCTACGGCTTCGTGGCGCAAGAACTTGTCACCGTTGCACCAGAGGCAGTCAGTCAACCAGCAGACCCAGACGATATGATGGGTGTGGACTACTCGAAACTGGTCCCGATGCTGGTCAAGGAAATTCAATCGCTCCGCGCCCGCGTGGCACAACTAGAAGGAAACTAAGACATGCCTATCACTAACACATGGTCCGTAGTTCAGATGGATTGCTACCCAGAACTGGACGGCGATACCGACGTAGTATTCACCGTACACTGGACCCTTAATGGAACAGACGGCACGTACAACGGCAGCGTATATGGCTCGGTCGGCGTCACACTCGACGCAGGTGCGACGTTCACACCATATGCAGACCTCACCGAAGCGCAGGTCATTGGCTGGGTGCAAGATGCACTTGGCGAAGAGCAAGTTGCAAGCTATGAAGCAAACGTGGCCCAGCAGATTGCAAACCAAATCAATCCTCCTGTTGTCACACCCCCGTTACCATGGAGTGAATAATGGAAATCGAAATCAAGCTACACGTAGAAGAAGTTAACGCCGTATTGCAGACGCTTGGCAACCTGCCGACGTCTTCAGGTGCATGGCCTCTTGTAGTGAAAATCAAGGAACAGGCGGAAGCTCAAGTAGGCGCTCCGCAGGATGATGTAGAAGGGGGCTAAGTGTCCTTCATCAAGCTTCAGTTTAAGCCGGGTGTTAACCGGGACCAGACCGACTATTCTAACGAAGGCGGCTGGAGGGAGTGTGATAAAATACGCTTCCGTTCCGGTTACCCCGAGAAGCTTGGCGGCTGGCTAAAATCCGCGCCTGACCCATTCATCGGCTATTGCAGGCAGATGCTAAACTGGGTTACTTCTTACTCTGATGATATGCTTGCGATGGGCACGGACGTAAAAGTCTACATCGAAATCGCAGGTAACTACTACGACATAACCCCGCTGCGCGCTATTGACCCGGTGCTAGACTCACCGGACACAGACAACTGCATAAACACCACTAACGGCCAAGCTAAGGTCACAGTGAACTTAGGCGCAGTTGCCCATGGCGCGCAGACGGGGGATTATGTAACTATTTCTGGGGTTACGGGTTCCGGCTCACCATCCAATATCGGTGGTATTCCAATCACTGAGATTAACGGCAATTACCCAATTACCGTCGTAGACCCATTTATATTCACCTACACTGTTAGCACAAGTGCGACATCTACCGTAACCGGCTCGGGTGGTACAGCCATCGACCTTGCGTTCGAACTTAGCCCCGGTTTTCCTATCAGCGTATTTGGTTATGGCTGGGGTACAGGCACTTGGGGTCGTGGTACATGGGGCACTGGCTCTGCGTATCCGATAGCGCTGCAACAGCGCGACTGGTGGTTTGATAACTTCGACAACGACCTTGTAATGAACTTCCGCAACGGCGAGGGTTACTGGTGGACGCGTGGACTTACAGACGACCCGACAAACGCGCTAAATACTCGTGCTATTAGTTTATCAGCTTACGCTACTACGCAAGGGTTCACAGCTGCGTCGGTCCCTGTTAAAATTATGCAGTTGCTGGTATCACAGCAAGACAGGCACTTGATTGCATTTGGCGCGGTGCCTTTCGGTTCGGTAGACCCTGATGATTTTGACCCCATGCTTATACGCTGGGCTGACCAAGACACGCCGGGTGACTGGACGCCTTCACAGACTAATTCTGCAGGCGACATACGTGTTTCTCGCGGCTCACGTATCATACGCGCTCTGCCTACACGGCAGGAAATCATAGTCTGGACAGACAGCCACCTGTACACACTGCAGTTTCTTGGCACGACCGACGTATTCGGGCTGCAGGAGTATGCGGATAATATCTCCATTATGTCGCCACGGTCGATGGCTACGGCGGCTAACACCACATACTGGATGGGGCAGGACAAGTTCTATGCCTATACCGGTCGCGTCGAGACGCTGCCTTGCACCTTGCGTAACCACGTATTCAATGACTTCAATCTTCAGCAAGCCGACCAAGTTATATGTGGTACTAACGAGCAGTGGAACGAAGTCTGGTGGTTCTACCCCACCGCAGATAGCGACTATAACAACGCCTATGTGGTCTACAACCACCTCGAACGTATCTGGTATTATGGCTATATACCCCGCACAGCGTGGCTCGACACTTCTATACGCTACTACCCGCAAGCTGCGAACACGACGGGCGGTGCAACCAGTGGCTACTTATACTCCCACGAACTTGGGGTAAATGACGACGAGTTGCCTATGGACAGCTACATCCAGTCGTCTGACTTTGACCTCGATGACGGCGACAACTTCATGCTCACTAGGCGTATGATACCCGACATAAGCTTTGACGGCTCGACTGCTGAAGCTCCAGAAGTGACGCTGACTGTTCGGCCACGCAACTTCCCCGGTAGTGCGTTCCGTGTGGACCCTGCGGATAGCCAGCGTGTTATTGAGACTTCAGTCGGTGCTTATACAGACCAAGTGTTTGTCCGTGCCCGTGCACGTCAGATGGCGCTAAAAGTTTCTTCCGGTGAGCTTGGGGTACAGTGGCAGTTAGGTGCACCGCGCCTAGACGCACGACCTGACGGACGCCGCTAATGGCACTTGATAGGTTTAAGGCCGCGCCGCTACCCAACGCTCCAACAGAATACGACCCGCAGTATATGCGGCAGTTTATGCGCGTCATAGAAAACTACTTCTCCCAGCTGGACTCGCGCACACCCAACAATGCGCAGAAGTATACAGCCGACGAGTTTGTAGGTGGCAGCTTTAGCGGCACTTCGATAAACGCGACCAGCGTTGCCACGACGACCCTAAGCGCGGTGCAGGCGCAGATTAACTACCAAGACTCCGACGGCATTCGTACCTCTGCGTTGATTTCGGATGGCCACCGTAACGGCGCTCAGATTTCAGACCAAATCATGACGAACCGGCTTTACGCCGACTTCCTCTATGGTGATGGCCGTTACGTATCGACATCATATAACCAGCTAACGAGCGACCAAGACCAGACCGCTGCGAGTGTGGCCGTTGCTTATGCACTTACTCTTAACGGTGACGAGTTTCCCAACGGCATCTCCATCGTCAGTAGTTCACGCATAACCTTTGCGCAGCAGGGCATCTATAATGTGTCCTATAGCATCCAGTTCAAGAACACGACCAACGACCAGCAGGACATCGACATTTGGCTGCGGTACAACGGGACTGACATCGCCAATTCTAACAGTCGGTTTACCATACCGTCGCGTAAATCTGCGGGGGACCCGTCGCATCTTATTGCCGTAACACCTATCGTGGTCGATATTCCTGCGGACAATGGCTATATCGAAATTATGTGGCGCGTCGAGAATACAGGCGTGTCGATTGAGCACTTTCCTGCGGTCGCTGCCAGCCCCGGTGTAACCCCTGCAATCCCAGCTACACCATCTGCGATTATAGGTATTACGCATGTTTCGGCACAATTTCCGCCGGTAACACGAGTAGCACCACTTCCGGTCTTTGGTTTTGGTGAAATTGGCGCTATAAGCGTAATCACAAGATAGGATACGAGATGACGGACACGCGCACCATGCCACCGATTATTAACTCAGCGTCGAATGCTTCAGTAACAGGGTCTGCTCCCCAGCTTGGTGCTATGGTTCCCGGCACTACTGGCGGTATGCCTGCGGTTGGTGGTCTGTCCGTAACTCAGAACCCTATGGCTAAGCAGCTACAGAGCTACGGTCGTGGCGACGACAAGATGCTCGTGCATATGACCCCCGGTGAAGTCAACGGGCTGCAGCAGCTAGCTATGGCGCATGGCGGCTCTCTTACAATCAACCCACATACTGGTCTGCCCGAAGCTGGCTGGCTCGGTAAACTTCTTCCAACACTTATCGGCTTCGGTCTTGCTGCTACTGGTGTCGGTGCCCCACTCGCTGCTGGTATGGTAGCCGCAGGACAGACTGCACTTACTGGAGACTTGAGCAAAGGTCTTATGGCTGGCCTCGGTGCCTTCGGTGGTGCTGGTCTTGCTGGCGCTGTTGGTGCTGGCGGCTCTATTCTTGGCGGTAATGCCGCTGGCTTGTTGGGTGATAGTGCCGGAATGTTCGGGGCCAATATGGGTGCCGGTACTGTTGCACCTACCCTTACCAGTGCCGCAGGCGCAGTGAGCAGCCCAGCCTTAGCTGTCACTAATGGTGCTATTGGGTCGGGTACTAATATCGCTGGCCTAGCGTCGAATGCTGCTACTACCGCTGGCACCACTGCTCCAGCTGCTGGTGGTTTGCTCTCCAAGTTCGGGCAAAGTGTAACTCAGGGGCTACCTGCTGGCACTCCCGGCATGATAACTAAAGCTGCGCCTATGCTGGCTGGTACAGGATTGCTTAGCTCTGTGTCAGGCGCGATGCAGCCGAAGATGCCCACTTACAACGAAGAGGACGAATATAAGTCCAACTATAATGGCCCGTATGTGCCCGGTAAGCGTGAGCTGTCTTTCCAATCTCCAGCGCAGATGCAGGCTTCTGGCGGCGCGGAGCATAAGTACTTTACTCCATCTAACCCACCGCCTCGTTCAGTAAATGAGCTAACCCCCGAAGAGCGGGCCCAGTATGGGTTTGCCGAGGGCGGTCTTGCATCACTGCCAGCATCCAATGATTTTCAGTCTATGGTGAACTATTTTAGTGCAAATAGTCCCGGTGCTATAACTGCGTCGATGCGGCCTGATTACGCTGGCCTTCCCCCTTCCGGGGCCGGGGAGATAATGAGCTTTAACCGCCCTTCCACAAATCTAATCCCTAACCCTAACCCAATAGCGGGTGGCGGTGGTGGCGGTAACGCTACTGGTGGTTTCGGGGGGTACGATGAAGCTTTCCTCACCGGCCTATACGACCGGTTTGGGCGTATGGAAGACAGCATAATTAACCCTGACTACAGTGCGCTTGATGACCGGTTTGGACGGCTTGAAAGCCGCTTTGGTGAGCAGTTGGGGCAGATAGACTCAGGTATTGACGACCGGTTTAACCAGTACGACTCCCGGTTCAATATCATGCAGGACTCTATAACTCCGGCGCTTACCGGTATCAACGACCGGTTTGGGCAGCTTGAGAACAACTTTGCTAGCCAGTTCAACCAGCTGGACTCGGGGCTAAACAACCGGCTTGGGCAGGTTGAGACTAACTTCGCTGACCAGTTTAACAATATAGACTCTGGCCTCAATAACCGGTTTGGGCAGCTTGAGAACAACTTTGCTAGCCAGTTCAACCAGCTGGACTCGGGGCTAAACAACCGGCTTGGGCAGGTTGAGACTAACTTTGCCGACCAGTTCAACCAAATAGACTCCGGTCTAAATGACCGGTTTAACCAGATAGACTCACGGTTTAATACGCTGCCCACTACTGACTTGAGTGGGGTCTACGACCGGTTTGGGCAGCTGGAAAATAGGTTTGGTGAGCAGATAGGGCAGCTAGACTCTGAACTCGACAACCAGCTGGGGCAGATAAATTCGCGCTTCGACAGCATCCCGTCCACCGACTTGAGCGGTGTTTACTCACAGCTGGGCAATTTGGACTCACGTCTAAGCAACATGCCAGCCACTGACTTGAGTGGGGTGTACGACCAGTTGGGGCAGATAAACTCACGTTTTGAAAGTATCCCATCCACTGACCTTAGTGGGGTTTACGACCAGTTGGGAAGCCTAGACTCACGTCTGAGCAACATGCCTGCACCTGCAGCTACGGACCTAAGCGGTGTCTACGACCGTCTTGGACAAATCGACTCGCGCTTCAACAGCCTGCCCACACCTGCAGCTACCGACTTGAGCGGAGTTTACGACCGTCTTGGGCAAATCGACTCACGCTTCAATAGCCTGCCTTCACCCGCAGCTACGGACCTGAGTGGGGTCTACGACCGGTTGGGGCAGATTGACTCGCGCTTCGATGCTATACCTACACCTGCATCCACCGACCTAAGTGGGGTATACGCCCAGTTACAGCAGCTGCAGGACCAGCTTGCTGCGTCCCGGCAGGCACCTACTGACGTACCTAGTGGCATGCAGTCGTATGATAACTTCGGTGAATTTGCCCGTGGCGGTGAAGTAGACATGCGTAACGGCTCTTTTGTCGTAGACGCACGTACCGTATCGGAACTCGGTAATGGCAGCAGTAATGCAGGTATGGAGCTTCTGGCCCGCATGGGCGGACGCCCACTGCAAGGACCCGGTGACGGAGTAAGCGACTCGATACGCGCACGTATCGGTGGCAAGCAGGAAGCACGTGTCGCCCGCGACGAAGTACTGTTCACACCAGAAGCAGTTAAACGCATAGGCGGTGGTAGCGATAAGCGCGGCACTGCCAAACTATACTCCCTGATGGATAAGGCCCATAAAGCACGCAAGAAAGCGAAGCGCGGCGAAGACACTAAAGTTCGGAAAGGTCTAGCATGAGCGAGGTTCGCGTATCTGCGGTGCCGAAAGAGCTTGTGCCCAATATATGGCCGCAGGTGGAGCAGTACGTGCGGGACGCCGTTGCGCATAGCCAAGGTAAATACGAAACCGAAGACGTGCTAGCTCTCGTGCTAGAATATGATTATCCGCTATGGATTGCTTTCGATGGTGATGATATAAAGGGTGCTGTAATAACTCGGTTTATAGACTACCCACGCAAGCGGTGCCTTTCCTTAGAGATGTGCGGTGGTAAGGAAAGCGCAGTGTGGAAAAAGCCTATGTTGGATATGCTCCGTAATTGGGCTAAGGACAATAAGTGTGACGCGATAGAAGCACATGGGCGCGTAGGTTGGGAACGGGTGTTCCGGGACGAGGGGTATAAAGCAACCCTGCAGTCGTTTGAACTACCTTTGGATATACAGGAGTAAGTTATGGCTGGCGGTTCTAGCGCACCCACGAAACAAGAAGTAACTACTACTTCGAGCAACCTGCCCGAATACGCACGTCCGTATTTTGAAAGCCTCATGCAAGGCGCGCAAGGCGCGCTCAACACGCAGTATACACCGTATAGCCAGCAGCGCATCGCAGGCTACACTCCGGCCCAAGAGCAAATTCAGCAGAATGTGCTAAACATGGGTGCACCGAACCAGTACGGTACTGGCTCAGCACTTGCTTACCAAGCAGGGCTTGGTGCACTGCAGCAGAACTATAACCCGTCGCAGTTTAATGCGCAGCAGGTCAGTGGCCCACAGCTTCAGCAGTACCAGATGGGTCCTGCTATGGGAGTAGCTGCTCAGCAGCAAAACGCGCCTATGATGGGCACTGCCCAGACCGGGTATAATCCGAACCTAAATGCGTTTCAAATGGGTGGAACACGTGACGTAGGCGCGCAGCAGGTTAGCTCTTCCGACATGCAGGGAGCGCAGACGGGGTACAACCCGAGCCTAAATGCGTTCCAGTTTGGACCTACTCAGCAGGTATCAGCGCAGCAGGTTAGCGCGCCTACTATGCAGGGTGCTCAGACTTCTTTTGGCCAAGGCCCACTTGAACAGTTGCGTATGTCTGCTCCAGAGCAGTTCGGGCAGGCGCAAGCCGACCAGTATATGTCTCCCTATGTGCAAAGCGTAGTAGACACACAGAAGCGCGAAGCCATTACAGACGCGAAGAAGAGCCAGCTTGCCCAAGACCTTGGCGCTGCGCGTCAGGGCACCTATGGCGGTAGCCGTCAGCTACTTGCCGGTCTAGAGCGTGAGCGTAATCTGGGTACGCAGCTAGGTGATATCCAAGCACGTGGTTCGCAAGCGGCGTTTGAGAATGCGCAAGCTCAGTTTGAGCGTGACCGCGCAGCAGGCATGACCGCAGGTCAGACTAACTTGCAAGCAGCATTGGGTCAGCAGGAGTTGGGTCTCCAGACTGGCATGCAGGCGGCTCTGGCTAACTTGTCGAACGAGCAGCAGGCACGGGTCAACAACCAAGCAACGCAGTTCCAAGCACAGGGGATGAATGCTGATAGCGCGCTGCGCGCCGCACTTGCTAACCAAGGCGTAGATGTAACGCGGGCACAACAGAACCTACAGTCGCAGTTGGGTACTCAAGAGCTTGGCGCTAACATCGGTCTGCAGACGGCGATGCAGAACCTGTCGAACGAGCAGCAGGCGCGGGTCAATAACCAAGCGCAGCAGTTCCAAGCACAGGGGATGAACGCGGACAGCGCACTACGTGCTGCGCTTGCTAACCAAGGCGTAGACGTTACCCGTGCGCAGTCAAACCTGCAGTCACAACTAGGTACTCAGGAGCTTGGTGCTAATATCGGCATGCAGACTTCGTTGGCTAACTTGTCGGCAGCACAGCAGGCGAACGTGCAGAACCAAGCTGCTCAGTTGCAGACACAGGGGCTAAATGCTGAACAAGCGATGCGCGCAGCGCTGGCTAACCAGCAGGCTGGGTTGCAGGTAGGCTCACAGAACCTCGAAGCGCTGATGAATACGCAGCAGCTTGGCTCACAGAACTACATGCAGGCTATGCTCGCTAACCAGCAGCAAGGGCTTGAAGCGCAGCGTCTCGCAGAACAGTCGCGCCAGTTTGGTGCCTCTCAAGGTCTTGCCGGGTTACAGGCAGCAGGGCAGATGGGTCAGACCCTTGGCAACCTCGGTCAGTATCAGCAGCAGTCGGACCTCCAGCGTCTGCAAGCCCAAGCGGCGGCAGCGAGTGAGCAACGCGGTCTACAGCAGCAATACCTCGACCAAGCTTACGCAGACTTCCTGCGTCAGCGCGACTACCCAATGGAGACGCTGGGCCAGTACAGCAACTTGCTTCGCGGCATACCTGTAGGCTTGAACTCGACCCAGACATCATACGCACCGCCACCATCTATGGCTTCTCAAGTGCTCGGTACTGGTCTAGGTGCATTGGGTCTATCTAGGACGCTCGGCGGTTAAGGAGATATAAGTTGGCTAAACCATTCAGTATCCAAGCGCCGGAAAATATCGCTAAGGAATATGCCGGTAATAAGCAGAAGATTGCGCAGGCTGCGCAAATGGGTATCGTTGACCCTACTGCAGCCGTGCTTGCAGGTATGTTTATTGACCGGATGCGTTCCGCACAGGTTATGGAAGCTGCGCAGCAGCCGACTGTAGCGCAGCAGGTTCTTGGTGGTGGGCAACCACAAGGCGCTCCCCCTGCCCCACAACAGGGTATGGGTCCTCCACCCCAAGGTATGCCTATGCCGCCTCAAGGTATGGGCGCTCCGCCACAGATGCCTATGGCTCCGCCTCCTCAAGATATGGGCATGGCCCCACCTCCACAGGGTATGGCTATGGGTGGTCTAACTACCCTACCTGTGCCTGACGCTATATTCGACGAGCCTGATAACGGCAGTTATGCAGGTGGCGGTATGGTTGCGTTTGCTAGTGGCGGTAAGGGCGGCATGGCAAACCTCTATGACGACGTAGAGTATTGGGAAAGCGGTGGTAAGCAGGATGCCGTGAGCAGCGCAGGTGCGCGTGGCGTTATGCAACTTATGCCCGGCACTATGAAGGACCCCGGTTTTGGTGTGACGCCTATGCGGGACGATAGTGAAGCGGAAAACCGCCGTGCTGGTCGTGACTACCTTGATGCCATGTATCGCCGTTACGGCGATGAGGCTACTGCACTAGCTGCGTATAATTGGGGACCGGGTAACGTCGATAAGTGGCTGAAGAAGGGTGGTGACCCTAAGCAGCTGCCTGCTGAAACGAAAAAATATATTGGCAATATCCTAGGCGGTAAAGCCACACCCAAAATGCCCGAACGCGATTTTGGGACTGCTGAAGGGCGTTCTCGTTCAGTCGCAGATGAATACCAAAACCTGATGCGTCAGTTTGGTCCTACGGAAAAACAGCGGGAAGTTGAAGCTAAGCGTCTGGCCCGCGCTGAAGAGATGGCGTCCGACGAGTATTACGAAGAGCAGCGTAAGGACTCTATGTACCAGACGTTAGCAGAAATAGGCTTCAACATGGCCAGCTCTAAGTCTCCGTATCTACTGCAAGCAGTGGGTGAAGCCGCTGCCGCAGCTATGCCGGGTGCACGTGCAGATAAGAAGGAGCGCAAGGCACTTAAGGACCGCGCTCTCGATATCATGGGTCAGATGAACGACAAGACCCGTAGGGAAAACCTAGAGATACTTGGTGTCGCTGTAGATATGTCTAATACTGGCCTAAAGGCATCGCAGTTTGAACGTGAGCTTACCAGCAGGGAAAATATTGCGGCTAACGAGCTAATTGCTAGGACGATTGCTGCTACGGCTAAAGAAGGTGTCAAACCAAATAGTTTTGAAGCCTACGTGGAAACGTTCTACAAAGACTTTATAGACAAGGGATATCCAGAAAACAAAGCTAGGCAGTTTGCTTACGGCGCAGCAAAAATAGCTATGGAAAAGATAAACGCAAAATTTGGTGGCACCGGTATGGAAGGTTCGCTAAACCTAGATGGAGAAACAGGCGGCAGTGCCGGTGAAAAAGACCCATTTGAAGGTTTTTCAGCAACGCGTAACTAGGAGTACCCAAGGTGCCTTCATACACTGTAAAAGGCCCGGACGGCAGGAGCTACACTGTCAACGCTCCGAAGAATGCCACCGAGCGCGATGCTATATCATATATCGCCAAAGAGTACTACCAAGGTGGTAAGTCCAAGCAGGGTGCTAGCTCTATTGAGAAAATCCCGCTAGTCGGCGGGTTGATTGCGCCTGTTGCAGACATACCTTTGAGTGTAGCCGAAGGTTTAAGCGGTACAGTTAAGTCTATCTCAGATGTCTTTGGTGCTGATAATGCTGTGTCCGATGCAGCTGATTACGTGTCTAAAGCCGCCGCCGCCTTGAAATCTGCTGGGTCTCGTGAAGATTTAGAAATTGCCCGCAAAATCCAGAAGGACGCCGAAGGTAAGGGCGTGTGGGAAGAAGTTAAGGCTGCTGCTCGTGCGTTCACTTATGCACCTTTGGAAAACATTGCTAGCGTAGCAGGTTCAGCAGTGCCTTTTGTCGCCGCAGGTGTTGCCACTGGCGGTACCGGAGTTGTGCCTATAGCTACTATGGCCGGGCTTGGCACGGCGTCAGGCGTGGGTACCATAAAAGGTGCTGTGTACGACGCCGTATACGACGAGTTTGTAAAGAGCGGTGCGTCTGAGAAAGACGCCGAAGCCGCAGCTGAGCGGGCGCAGGAGTACGGCGGCAAGAATATGGACCAGATTGCACTTGGTGGTGCAATAGGCGCGCTCGCTTCGGCTACTGGTTTTGCTCCACAGATTGCCCGTACCATAGGTGCAAACGCCGCTAAGAATGTTGCCGCTAAGGTGGCAGCGCGTGAAGCCGTAGAAGTCGGCGCAAGGCGCAGTGTATTAGGCGGAGCCGCTAAAGGTGCGGTAACGGAAGCTGTACCGGAAGCTGTACAAGGTGGGCAAGAACAGTTGGCCCAGAACCTAGCGTTGCAGCGCGAAGGCTTCGATGTAGATACGTGGAAGGGTGTAGCCGGTCAGGCCGCGTCTGAAGGCATCGCGTCCCTATTCCTAGGTGGCTACGGTGGTGCGCGTGAAACGCGTGCGGAAAACCGTGAGATGCTCACGAAAGAGATTGCACAAGAGCTTGAAGCTCTGCCGCCAGAGCCGACTGAAGAAGCCGTGTCCGCTGCAGTTGAGCGGTTCACTAGGCGCGGGTTCCCGCTGGAGAAAGCCCAGCAGGTTGTAGACACCATGGTGAAGCAGAAGGCCGCTATTGATAAGCAAGCTGCAGAACTTGAAAAAGCACGTGCCGAACGGCTAGCCCAAGAAGATATTGATGTTGGCGGAGGTCCTGACCTTTCCACACTGCCTCCGGTTGACACCGAAGAGCAAGCCGCCATGCAGCAGGCGCGTGAGGCTGAAGCTGCTGGAGTCGAGCCTGCTAGCACCATACCAGACATAAATACTCAGATAGATGAGTACACTGCGTTTGTTGATAAGGGGCAGGTAGCACCGGCACCACTCGTAGAGAGCATAGCGCGTCAATACGTTGACGCCATGAAGACCACCGGCATCGACAAGGTTATTGCACCCGAGCGCATGGCTGCGTTCTCGCAGTTTGTTGGTAACGAAGTTTCTACTATTGAGCCGTTGTTTGCTGAGCAGGCTGCACCAAAAGCAGAAGCTGCGCCACAGCGCCGTAAGCTATCTCCTATAGAGCAGTCTGCTATTGACCTTGTCTCTGCAGTTGATGCTGGTGGTGTGCCTTTTAATACGCCTAGGATAAACGCGATTGCACGTGGTCTAGGGTTAGACATCAGTAAGAAGGATAAACCTGAATATACCATCGACCGCATACGTAATGCCGTTAGTCGGTTTGACTATACTCCCCCACCAAAAGCAGAAGCTGCACCTGCGCGTTCCGCTGCGCCCACTATTACGCCAGCATTTGCTGAGGCTACCCTGCAAAACGACGATGGCGTCCGTGCATTTGCTGACAAATACGGAATTGACGAAGCGGAAGCCGTTGACCGCCTAAACGCAGCAGCAGCTTCCCCCACGGGTATCAAATACTCGCGTAGGGGACGTCCACCCAGTGCCAGCACTGTGGAAGCCGCAGGCCAAGAAGGTCTGTTTGGTGCACTGCCTACACAGGAAGAAAACCGCCTCGACAAGTTCGAGGAAATCCAGCAGCGCAAGCTGGAGCAGGGTGCGCTCGCACCGGAGCAGCGTGAAGCCGAGCGTCAGGCGCAGGCCGACGAGTTTGATAGGCTGCAGCAAGAGCGCGCAGCCAAGGACGAGCAGTACAAGGCCCAGTTCGTAAAGAACATTGAGGACGCCATACGTCGTGCTAACCCTGCTAACGAAGCGTATAGTGTGCAGGTTGATGAGACTAGCCCGAAGCCATATAGGGTTGTCGGTCCAGACGGTGAGGTGTTTGCAGCTGCAGATACCCTGAAGGACTTCGAAGAGCAGGCTATGGACCTCATGCCATACGTTGCTCCCGCTGCGGCTATACCAGATACGGACTCCGCAAAACCCACTGTAGCTACGTCGATGGTGCAAGAGCTTACTGCAGAGATTGATGCTGCGCGTGAGCGTGGCGAGATAGACAACAACCAGCGTACAGAGCTTATCCGCCAGCTGGAGCGTCCCGCTGCGTACGACAAGTTCGGTCGCCCACAGGACAACATCGCCAAGGCTGAAGAAGAAGCACGGGCAGCAATGTCCAAGTTCCGCAACACCACAGGCGTTGAAGCCAAGGCAGCGGAAGCAGAGTTGGTGGTCGCCAACGAGAAGCTGGCTAAGCTCGTAAACAATCGCATGCTGAACCCAATCCGGTCGCGGCTACGTTCCATGTCAGAGATGCGCAAGGACGAGCAGCTTGGTGCCAAGATACGCATTAAGGAAGCGTTGCAGGAAGGTGACCAAAAGGAGCTACGCGATGCTAAAATCGACCTAGCTGAAAGCCGTGTGTCGAAGTACCGTAGGGGTGAAACGCAGCCGGGCCAAGCCAAGACCGACGTGTCAAAGGCCCGCGCAGCGGTAGATGCTATCGTGTCGGTGTGGAAAGGTCCACCCGTAGTTGAAGTGGTACAGTCAGTTAACGACATAGCTGACGCTAAGATACGCCGGGCTGTGATGCAGGACAACGCCACTAATGCAGAAGGCTTCGTGGCTCCTGACGGCACAGTGTATCTGATTGCCGACAACCTTGAGTCCGTAGAGCGTGCTAAGGCGGTGCTGTTCCATGAAGCCCTTGGTCACGTTGGCCTTGAGAAGCTGTTCCGTGGCGAACTAGACGGCGCTTTGACCGCGCTATACAAAGGCAATGGCAACATACGGACCAAGACTGATGCTTGGCTAGCTGCTAACCCAGAGGCATATGCAAAAGACACTGACCGGGTCGCCCGTGCAGTAGAAGAAGTCCTAGCTGAAATGTCCGAGACCGGACAAATCCGGCCAAATATGCTTAGCCGTATTGCGGCTATTATCCGTAACTTTGCACGTAAGCTGGGTATCAGCCTAGCAATCAGCGATGCGGATGTAGAGGCTATACTGGCCGCAGGTCACGAGCGCGTCGTAAACGGCCCACAGGAAAGCACGCTCGTAAAGGGTATGCGGTATATCAGTGGGTGGGACACCACCACATCACGCGCTACAAAATACTCCCGGCCTAAGACCACCCCTGAGCATAAAGAAGCGCTGGAAGAAACGTCGGCCTCCATGAGCGATGGTCTGCGCCGCACGCAGAAGTCTACGTCCACTAACGGCATAGCTGACGGTGTAGGGAAAGCTGTGCAGGGGCGTAAGTTCAGCGCCTTCCTTAATGCGTTCAAAGACAACTCCGACGGTATGGGTCCACCTACGCTAAAGGCTATACTGAAGACTATACCAACGTCTGGCATCCTAAACTGGTTTGGCCCAGACATACCTAGCATACGTGAGATTGACACGCTGGTGCAGAAGATGGTGGCTATGAAGGCCAACATTATCAAAGCCGCCGAAGATATAGGTCGTGAGCTGGATGAGTTTCTTCTGACAGACAAAAAGCAAGTGCTGGCATCACTGCAGAGCACTGCCCGTATAAACGAGTACTCCCCTGACGAGTTCAAGTCTGCTGATGAGGCGCTGGCTAATCACCCTGCGATGAAGGAAATCGAAGCCCGCATACTGAAGAACTCAAACGACAAAGCGCTAGCCGCCCGCATAATAGCCGAGATGAAGGCTCTGACTATGCAGGGTAAGGAAGTAGTAGGGGTAAAGGGCGACAAGGTAAAAATGTCTGACGACATGCGTAAGCTTGTAGCGGACCTATCTAAGACTGCTATCGACCGCCAGAAGACTAGCGCCCAGACTGGGCAGGTTGCAGAACTTACCCGTCGTATCCGTGACGTGCACAAGCTGTGGGATGAGTTGGGTAAACTCAAGAATGGCCACAAGCTGTACCTTGAGATGCGCGCCTACTACAAAGACATGTTCGAAGCAGAGCTTGCCCTACTAGATGGTCGCATTTCGACTATTGCTGGTGAGGCAGAAGCTAAGCGCCTGCGCGACCTACGTGCAGACATGATGCGCGAAGTGATGAACCCGGATGAGGCTAAGAAGAGCGGAGATATATTCCACGACCTCGACTCCAGCCTGTTCACCAAAGACTATTTCCCGTTCATGCGCGAAGGCCAGTACTACGTGCGTGTAGCAGCTGCCAAGGACGGCTCGCGGGAGCGGGAGTTCTACCAGCTCTACTCCGCTAAGGACATGCAGGACGCGCAGAAGGCGATAGCTAAGCGCTTAGGTGTGAACCCCGAAGACAGCAGTGTAATAACCGTAGGGTACGATATCGCGCAGCTGCAGGAGAACATGAAGTCTGACGACCAAATGATGCAGAAGATATTCGACCTAGTTAGCAAGGCTAAGGCTGAGTTTGCGGGCACCAAGGGTATCGACGCTAATAGTTTCAAAGACCTTACGGACAGTATCTACCAGACATGGTTGCTATCTACGCCAGAACGGTCAGTGCGCCGCCGGTTCATGCATGCTCAAGAGGTAGTCGGCTTCCAGCAGGACTTGCTGCAGCAGTTCGCGTCGCAAGCTAGTAACTATGCTAACCAGCTAAGCAAGCTGGCCTATGCCGGGGACATTCGCCTGAAGACCGAGGAAGCCCGGGATAACGTATCTGACCGCGATGCAACGCTCAAGGCGAAGTATAACTCGGTTATAGACGAGCTTGAAACACGGGCCGAGGACGAGATAAATCCAAGCCCGCAGAGTTCGTTTATAAACGCCCTTAACCGTGCGTCATACTTCTACTACCTGACAGCGCCAGCGACAGCCATGCTGCAGCTTACTTCCATACCGATACGTGTGGTGCCGCGCCTGTGGCGTGACTACGGGTATGCAGAAGGCACACGTATGTGGCTGAAGTATATGAAGATATGGAACACACTGGGTAAAGCCAAGGTGCAGACTACGCGCACTGGTCTGGCCGGTGCTGGTGACCAGCTCGATGTGCTGATGCCCAATATCAATAGCTCGAAGCTAATTAACGCCAATACTGACGAGGGTAAGCTTTTACGTAGGGCACTGGCGGCAGGCATGGAGCGCAACGTGCTTGAGACCGTGCAGGATACTCTAATACAGAATGAGCGGGAAACGGCTAAGAGGCACCGTACGGGTGCGGCGCGCACCGCTGTTGAGGCACGTGCCTTAACTGGTAAGGCCATGGGTGTTATGTTCCAAGGTCTGGAAAACATCTCGCGTCAAGCGGCCTACTTCATGGCGTTTGAGTTGGCGTACAAGGCAGAGGCGGCGAAGAATACTGATACTAGCGCCGAAGCCGAAAAGGTAGTGTTCGATAAGGCCGTTACAACTGCGCTAGACACAGTGCGGGACACACTAGGCGACTACTCCAACTGGGAGCGGTCTAGCATTATGAAGAAAGACTGGACCCGTGCCCTGTTCCTCTTCAAGATGCACCCTATCCTGCAGACCAAGTTCCTAGTGGGGGCGATGCGGGATATCGGTCGTGGGCTGTACCCCGGAGCTTCACCAGAAGCAAAAGCTGCACGTGCTGGCGCTATGAAGGAGCTAGGCGGCGTGTTGATGATGGCTGGCGTATTCGGTGGCCTTCTCGGCATGCCTCTATACACGGTCATGGCATTGGCGCTGTCCGAGAGCTTTGATGAAGAAGACGATGAGGACGTGCGCAAGCTTATGGGTCTCGACCCGCGTGTCGCCTACGACTCCGACATCATGTTCCGTGCATGGATAATGGACAAGTTCGGTGAGCCTATGATTGGCGACGTGTCGATGGCCGATATTCTTATACACGGTCCAGTTGGCGCTTTGTCGAACACAGAAATATCTAGCCGTACGTCGCTTGACCTCAAGAATATGTGGTTCCGTGAAGCTGTCACAGGCGACTCTACTGGGGACACCGTAATAAAAACACTGCTGGCTAACGTAGCAGGTGGGCAGATGCTAATTCAGGCGTTCAATGCGAAGGACAACTTTGCCGAAGGCGATATGTACGGTGCCGTAAAGAAGCTAGCCCCAGCGTTTGTCCGGTCATGGGTCGCTGCAGGGCAGGGAGAAGCTGAAGGCGTTGTTAGCCGTAAGGGCGACGTTATCATTGATAAGGACGACATCTCTGCACTCGATACGTTCCGCACGATATCGGGCTTCCGCCCACTACGCCTTGCTCGTTGGCAGGACTACTACATTACTCGCGGTAAAAACGACAAGAAGATAAAAGCAGAAAAGACCCAGCTGCTATCCACTTTGGATAGGAAGATACGTGAGGGTGAGATTACCTCTAAGGCACAGCTGCAAGAGTTTATCACTGACGAGATTATTCCATTCAACCGCACGTATCCAGACCCTAGCTTTATTATTACCGAAGAGAGCATCATGCGGTCACTCAAGGGTCGTGCAGATGTTCGGGAGCGCACTGTGCAGGGTATGCGGCTTGAGAAGAAGACTGCTGGGAAAGACATCGGCATGGCGGAGATGTTCCGCCCATAAAAAACCCCCGCCGGGGAGTAGCGCCAGCGGGGGTAGTATCAACCAAACGGAAGGAGCATCTTCCGGTGTCATGCATAGTCATATTCGCCAGATGCGTAAACCCCTAATACCAGATTTGGTGTCCACGACGCTGCGGTACACCACTTTTAGCTTCAGTCTGCGTAGCACAGGGCGTATCTCGCGCTTGGCGGCTTTAGGGTCGAGGCACGGGAAAAAGAGTGACGCGCCCTTGGTAAAGGCGCGCCAGTTTATATCGTAGCTGACTCCAGCTACCTTCACTCTTCGTCGGAGTCCGGCTTCGCGGCAGACACTACGTTATTAAACAGGTCCGTAATGCCGCTGAAGTCTGGGTGGTTAGCGTCGAAGATTAGCGACTGCACTGGCACCGTGTTGACTTTCATGCCCTTGGACATGCGCTTGTTTTCCGCGTCGAGGTACAGGCCCTTGGCCTTCATAGCGTTAATCGTAGAGCGGTAAGCAATGTTACGTGCACCACAATACTCACGGAACGAGCTAGCAGTTATGTACACCTTAGCTGTGTCAGGCTCGTAGCGTATCATAAGCTCCTGCTTTGGTTCTAGTGCCGGTACTTCCGCCATCTTGCTGCGACGGTCTACCCCGTCGTTGACGATAAGAATGTTCCCGAGACGGGCGTTCATAAACTCACCCAGTATCTGCTGGTCGCCTTCAGGCGGTGGGGTCATGGTGTTGCGTAGGTTGAGCACCATCTTGCACGTCCACTTGAAAATGGCAGCAATGTCCCAGTTACATAGGCCCAGATGTAGGGCAATGTAGATGCCCGTTATGTTAGCAGCCGCTGTTGCCGACCAGAAACGCTCACGCTGTGTTAGCTTAAGCTTGGTGTCGATGCGCTGTTGGACCGTAGCATAGAGCGCCTTCACCTCATCATAGTGCGTAATCAGGTACCGTGCGTAGATGTCACCTGCATGCCCGTAGTTCTCGAGCAGCTGGTGGTCGAACATCTTCTTGCCATACTCGATGTCAATCGCGTCAGAATAGTCGATGCTGTACTCGATGATGCGCATGGTTTCACCATCAGGCGAACCCTTATTGATTTCCAGCTTCTCGTAGAACGAGTGGTTAGACGAGCACAGTGCTATGGTCTGCCACGACGTCAGGTTTGCCCGAAGCTCGTTGGCGGACGCCTTCATGCGGTCCTTGCCGGTGCCCTGTGTAATCAGGTAGGCAAGCTCACTCAACTGCTTAGGTTCAGTGTTGGACATTTCGTCGAAGCTGATATGCAGGTTGCAGAACACGCCTATCTTGAACACCTTCGAGTTGAACGTGTCGTCCTTCTTCGCGCATAGCGCCACAGGGTCACCATACACGCTGTTAGCCATCTGTAGGGCTGTCGTCTTACCCGTGCCCGACTTAGGGTGCACCACGTTGATAATCGCCCCACGCTGGCCGGAGAAGCGCAAGAGAGGCGCACCGAAGGCGGTGGCTGCTGCAAACGCATGCCCCTCAAGGCCCGGACGTCCGTACAGGTCGAACACTTCGCGCCACTTATCCAGTGTGCCCTTAGCTGTCATGTGCTCCGCTACTACCTTGGTAACGGAAGATGGTGGACTATGGTACGTCCCCTCCGCACTTATCTCACGGTCGCCAATGATAAACTTACTGTCGTTATCGACCCATCCAAATTGATTTCGCATTTGCTCTACCTTCTCGTTATGAAAAAACTGTGCCACTGATTTAACTATGTAATCGACTAGATATGCGTAGTCGGTCTTCGAACTCAACATCACGTGCTTAGAAGCGAGAAGCTTCTTCAGCTCGGTGCCGTCCGCCATCTTGGAATTGTGCACCGTGAACTCTTTGACGCCGTCCTGCGGTGTGTGCAGTCGGATAAGGGCTACGCCACCCTCAACAGGGTCATCCATCCGCTTGGCCACGTAGATGTCGTACGGATACACAAGCGCAACGTCTTCGACGCCTTCTTCCTCGTCCTTGGGCGCAACCTTGCGCCATACGCCCCCATGCTTGCCACGCACGTAGGGGAAGGGAAACTCGGGTATGTGGAACTTTATCGCCCCCAGCTTCGTCTCTTCTATGACTACGTTGTCCTCCGGAGTTGCCTCCTTCAGCTCTTTGCCTAGCGTAATAGGTGAGCGTATCTTGCCAGCGTGTGGACACTTTCCGCATCCGCCGGGATTGTTCTTCTCGAACTCTGCGCAGGTGTGCGGCCCGAGTATGTGTCCTATCTTCTGCTCAACCTTGTCAGGGTCGTAGTCCGGATGGTCTGCAGATAGCTTGTGTATCGCCCTATTACGGTCCTTACAGAACTTTGCGATTGACAACGCCGAGAACCAACGTGGCTCGGATATATGCTCGCGGTCCTCGTAACAGGAGTTAAGCTGTGCGCAGCCTTTGTCCCCACGGTTCATAATCTTGGCGAAGCTGGACTCCATGCTAGCCTGTATGACTTTGGATAACGGGCTAGGTGCGAACACCGGAAGGTCGCCTAGGGGCGACGGCTTAGTCTCTTTAACGCCAAGTATGTCACGTATGTCTGCCATGGACGTCGGCTTGCCGACCACCAGAACCTCTACGCGCAGTGGGTCATCACCCTTAAAGTTAAAAGTGCCGGGAATACGCAGGATGCGCGCTGCCTCAAAGCAGCTGTTATCTACACGTAGCCCCTTGGTGGCGCAGACTTCTTTCAACCGTGCGCACACTGGCTCCCATTCTTCGCGTGTAACTTCTTCAGTTAGCGGCCAGTATACGTGCAAACCGCGCCCCGAGTTAACCACGATAGGCTTGGGCATACCTACGGTCTTACAGAACGCACGAAGAGCCGTGAAGCCTTCGTCCTGTGTATCGTAATCCTTCTCTGGTCCGCAGTCTATGTCGAGCCAGAGCGACTTAAGCGCCTTCACGTTCTCTTTCTTGCGGCTCTTACCGTCTGTGTACTTAGCTACACCAAAGAATACGTTCTTACCTTGGTTGAGGAAGGTCTTTGCCCATTCGTCCGCTTCCTCGCGGGTCTCTACTAACTCCTGCTGTTTATTGTCTGGGCTAAGCCCGACGATAGCGTACCAACCCTCTTGAGGCTGCACCGCTGATAAAAGGTCAAATTCCTCCGCCACGCAGACACTACTCCATAGGGCAACTCACAAGCCCACTTCTAAAAGAAAATGCTCCCTGCTCCGTTAGGAGACAGAACTCTCCAGACTTGCCATGTATACAGCTATAAGGGCGGCGGGAGTGCCCTGTGGGATGGAAGTCCCACAGAACCAATTATATACTGTCTGCCTTGTTACGCCTGTACACTTAGCGACTACGGCTACAGGAATGTCCTGCGCAATGCAGAGCCTACCTAGGCGAACACCCAACTTGTGTTTGCTCGCCTTGGCGTTTGCCTCCTGTATCCGTAAGCTATAACCGCTACTCATTAGTCGTCGTCTTCTTCGTCGTCGCCCCACCGGCTTACTACAGCAGCAATAGTGCCGGTAGGTTCAGCGGTGGCCTTCTTGGATGGACGCTTTACTGGCTCGGGAAGTTCTTCTTCCTCTTCGTCTTCATCATCAGCGTCTAAGAACGATGGCTTCTTCGCCTTCGGCTCGGCTTGTGCTGCAAGCTTAGCAGGTTCTTCTGCGGCAGCAGCCTTCACGATGTCGAAGCTAATCAGACGGGTCGTGGCGGCGTTCTCTTGTGCCTCAGTGACGCGCTCCAGCTCTTCTAGGTCAATAAACCGGTCAGCAGTGAAGTTAAGCTCCATAGTCTCTGCGTCGAGGTTGTATGCGATGGTGGTCACCACGCGGTCAGGCGCTGCACCGTTAGACACCAAGTGGCGGCAGTACTGCTCGAACGGCAAGGTGTTACCGGTGCCCTTACCGAATAGCGACTTAGCTGGGATGTTGAACTGATACACGTCGCCGGACTCGTCACCGTCTAAGAACAACGCGACCTTGCGGCTGAAGCGACAGGCTTTACCCTTACCGTTCTTACCCGAACCGTCTATGTTCTTAGGGCAGCTGGCACAGTTAGACGCCTGACGGTTGGAGGCGGATGCCTCTGGCTTGTCACCTAGGTTAGAGAAGCAGTCAGGTGCAGTGCCCTTAGCGTCGGGGTCGTAGTCACTAGCGTAGAAGCTGCGGCTAGGCTTCTCTAGCATAGCAAGGATGATGGCGTTGAACTCACCACGGATGGCTTTGCCGACCTGCTCACCGTTTACGATACGCTTGAACGTGCCGTTGGTGTTGGTGGCGATGCGGTTATAACCGCCCATGCTCGCAGCAATCTGCGTACCCATCTTGGATGGTGGCAGTGCTCCGGCAGTCATAGCGTTTGGGTTTTTAAAGATGGTCAAATTGGTCATTGTTTCTCTCACTTGGTTGTTGGTTTGCGAACCGAAAGCACATACTTAGTATCTGCATTGAGGCCGACAGGTAGACTATCGGGGTTCTCCTCTAGGTAATTACGCATGTTGCCATTGTGGATGCGCTGTTCGAGAAGATGCATCACATCATTCTCCTTAAGAAACTTGTACATGGACTCCCAATCGCTCGTCCAGTAGCGGGTAGCAGCGCGCCTAGTTATCGTACCTTCTTTGGTACGTAGGCTGTCCACGTTCTGTGTGTTGCAGACCTCAAGTAGCTTGGCGCTAACTAGGTCCATCTGCCCCTTAAGCTCTGTAATCTCGGCTTTGTGGGCGTCTTCCTTAGCCTGCACGACATCACGTATCTTGCGATAGACGCGCACAAGCTGGTCTACGGGTAAATCATCCATATGCTTGCTCCTTCTTGGTTGTGATTGTGGTTTGTTATATTGTTAGCTACCACTAATCTTTGACAGTGTCAAATACTATATTTCCATAACTTCCTTATACAAGTCAATAAGTTTTTTGTGGTTGGTGATATTATTCTGGAGCATACTATACAGCCGCTCCTCTACCGGACTGCCCTTGATATGCACGATGGTCATGGCGTTCTTCTGGCCGGGACGGTCGATACGGGCGTTAGCCTGCAAGTATGTTTCCACGCTGGTTACTGGCGCATACCAGATGATTGTATCCGCCTCCGTTAGAGTCAGACCGTGCGATGCAGCCTGTGGCTGGATGATAAGCACATGTGGGTCTTTGCTCGTCTGGAACCGCTCGATGATGTCGCTGCGCTTATTCAGTGATACTTTGCCGTTGATGACGCCACACGAGATGCCTTCCTTCTCCAGCCTAGCGCGAAGTATCTCAATAGTGTGCGTGAACGGCACGAAGACCAGCACCTTGTTGCTGGCCTCCTCTATGACTTCGAGTACGACGTTAACCCGGTTAGACACATCGAACTCCAGCACCTCGCCAGTATCCGTATAGACCGCGCCTCCACTTATCTGCAGCAGCTTGTTTATCTGCGTAGCTGCGTTGACCGCACTGACTTCCTCGCCGCCCGTCTCAATCAGCAGCTGGTCCTTGAGCATCTTGTAGTACTTGCTCTGCTGTGTTGTCAGCGGTGCGTCACGCGACACGTGCGTAACTTCGGGTAGGTCCAAGCAGTCTTTCTTTTCGAACCGGATGGCTGGCTGCAATATGTTATGCACGTACTCAGCTGCGTGTGGTTTCGGTGCCCATTTAAAGTGGGTCACCTTGTGCATGATAGAAGCTCGGAACTCGGTGTAGTATTTAGGGCAACCTTCTGGGTTAACCAGCTTAGCTAAGCCATACGCATCTATGGGAGACTGCGCAGCGGGTGTACCTGTCATCATCCAAAGCCGTGGGTCAGTGAGGTTCACAATCTGGCTAAAAATCTTCCAGCGGTTGGTCTGCACGTTCTTATATGCGTTCGCCTCGTCCACCACGATAAGGTCGAAGCCACCTGCAATTATCTCGTCCTTGACGATAGCTAGACCGTCGAAGTTAATGATGACGAACTCTGCCCCTGCTTCGATAATCTTCTTGCGTTGTGGGGCTGCACCGTGCGCAACGCTGCACGAGCGGTGCATAGCGAAGGTGAATAGGTCGCGCTGCCAAGCCGACTTCATAATCGACAATGGGCATAGCACCAGTACGCGCTTAATCTTGCCCTTCTTCATCAGGTAGTCAGCCGTCCATATGACGCTAGCCGTCTTGCCTGTGCCCTGCTCGTTGAAGCAGAAGGCGCGTTTGCGGATAGACAAGAACGAAGCTGTCTCTTTCTGGTGGTCGAACGGCGCATACTTACCAGTCCACTGGTAGTCGCGGAGCATAGGGGACGGCACGCCGTCATAACCAAGCTGAGCTAAGCGCGTAGCCTCGTGTAGCCCCCAGTGTACGGCTACGGCTCCACCTTCAACCACGGCGCTCTTTGTAATGTATTGGGGTATAGTATGTGCGTTCGGCGCTGTAATTAGCAGCGCCTTGTTATCAATTATCTGCACGATTGCTCCTTCGTGGTTACTTCTTGCGTTCCCGTTTGCTGCGCTCCGACACGAGGTTACCCTTCTTATCACGGAGGAACGACCGATTAGCGGCCTTACTTTCTACACGCAGTCCCGTCTTATTGGAACCACCTTTGTCGAATGCTTTTACGTGGGCAACGTCTTTACCATCGCCCTTGTGCACCTTACCGGCTTTAGTCATCTTGGCACGGGCCGCATTGCGCGAAGCACGGTTCTTCTTCTGCTCTGGGCGAGCGTGGTATTTATCGTACTCGGCTTTGTAATCCCTTGCCATCAATGCCTCCGTGGTTTCCAATGCTCACAGCTTTTAACTGGGCACCAACCACATAACGGGCTGGTCTTTGCGTTCCATACACCATTATCCATGCTGGCCTCAAGCTGTTCTAGCTGATTATCAAACACAGATAGGTACGTATCCAAGTGCTCACGCTTGTGGGTCTTCTTAGGAAACTCGTTGGACACCACAAACGCCAGCCCCGACTTAACCTTGGTTATCTCTGGGTAGTGCACGAACACTGCACCAGCCATCAGGTCCAGCTGCTTCATGTCCGCATACTTAGCGTTCTTGCCGGTCTTGTAATCTACCATGTGGGCAGTTGTGCCGTTTGTGATGAGCAAATCGACGATGCCGCGCCACCATACGTCCTTATCGAAGAAGCCGCATGGTTCGTAGCCAGTACCCGTTTTCTTTACGCCTAGCTTCAGCTCGGTGTGCTTCTCGCCCGGAAACTGGGCCAGCACTTCCACGACGGGCCGCATGATGCTGAACTTCTCTGGTATAGGAGTACCGTGCTTGATGTAGTGCTCGGCTGCTTCATGCGCGTTGGTCCCATAGATAGCTGCTTCGCCGGGGTCGTCCTTTACGTCCTTAATCACCTTGAGGTGAAAGTACTTCTTCGGACACTGGTCGAAGGTCTTGATGCTACTATAGGACCACGCTGTCATGTTATCTGATTTTCCCTTGGAGACGGTCGGCCACTAACGTAGCATATCCGGCTATATCAATCCAGCTATCTAGGTGGTTTGGGTTGCCATGCACGATGCGACTTATCTTGGTCGCAATCATATCCAACGCCTGTAGCTGGTCAGGGTATAGGAGCACTTCGTTACGAGCCACCACATTGTGTAGAATGCTCTTAATCCTGATAACCGTATCCGAAGACTGCATGAACGAACCATATTGTTCCGCCCTTGCGTCTAGCACCTTACCCACCCCACTGACTTCGGGTTCGGGTTTGGGTTCGACTTTCTCTTCGACCCATTCTTTGACTTCAGCTACGGCTTCTTTCGCCGCTTTCTCTAAATCTTTCTTCAACTTCCATGCGTAGTTGTAGCTTACCGCCATACGCTGGGTAACTTCCTTGGGCGAATAGCCCTGCTTAAGCAGCTTTATAACGTTCCCTGCTATGACTTTCTTTCTCATACTCATTTCATTTGCTCCTTCACTTTAGATTGCCGCCGCTCTGCAAGATGTCACCACCAAACACATACGTGCCTACATGATGTAGCTTGATGAACGGGTGGGCGTGTATTTTGCCACCGTGGTTGCGCCACAGTTCACAAAAATGGTAATCTTCGCTTAGCAGTGCACCGGTCTCGTCGATGCTGGTAGCGAAAAACTCATGGGTCAACGGCTTGTCGTACTCACCCGTCTCTGGGTTTTGGAACGACGACACGCGGTAGGTTGGTACATGAGGCACAAGTGCCTCGAAAACACCACGCTTGATTAGCATGAAGCCTGTGCCGCCATGCCGCACTTCGATGCAGCCTGTCTCGTCGGTCTCCACATTGGCTCCACCTACCATGTTGAACACGAATGCTCCGGCGTGGTTTGCAAGGTCCGTCTTACCTTCAAGGGCAGCGCGGTTGACGCTATCCCAGTTCACTTCCTTCTTCGGGTAGATGCCGCATGCGATGTCCTTGTCGGCCAGCATGAGGTGCGCGATGGCCTCTGCATCAAAGCCAATGTCAGCGTCGATGAACATGAGGTAGTCATGGTCGCTCTCAAGGAACACCCGTGCCAGTTCATTACGTGCCCGTGTGATAAGGCTCTCGTTCATAATCTGGCACCATGCCACGTTGACACCCAGTTCGCGCATCTTGTTCATGGTCATAAGTAGACCTTGCACATAGTGCCCTGTGCACATGCCCCCGTACATGGGGGTGGCAATCATCAGGCTCGGTCGTTTCTCCTCAGTCATTTCTTAGCTCCTAACGCCTTAACCAAAGCCTGAACTGCTACAGTGTGGTCCCTATTACCGGTAATATAAGCTTGTGAGGCCGCTATGCTGCCCTGCGCTTCCGCTTCCGCAGCCAGTAGTGCCCGTGCTTCCAACACCAGTGGGTCTACTTCTAAGTCTGGATAGCGAAGTAGTGCAGCTTCTTTCCACTGCGTCAGCACGGCAATCTCTGTTTCCAGCGTCTCGATAAGCGAATTAAACAGTTCAGGCCGTGGGATTGGTTGTGGTGCCGCATCTTTATCGACCTTCTTGTACTTTACGGAGTACGCACTGTGCGTCGTAATCCGACCCGATGGACCCTCCTCGCGCTTTTTGCCTGTCACGAATACTAGGTTCTTACCCGCCATCGAACTTATCGCATGCGATATGTCGCCTATCGCGTGGTGGGGCATAAGGGCAGCTAGCTCTTTAGTTGTGCTGTTAGGGTGCAGCCCCAGCGTATTGAAAACTTCTTCCTTACGAGTGTTCGGACGTATTTTAGACATAACGTTCATGGTACTTACTCCTTCTTTGGTTGTTACTTGCTCTTGTTACCTACGAAGCGACCCTTGGAGTCGCGGTCTGTTAGTTTGTGCAGCTTTGCATTGAGCCGCTCGTTCTCACGTTTGATGGTAATAATTTTACCGTCTGCGCTACCTTTACCAAGCTGGTAACTGAAGTAGGCCAGTGCAGACACGCTTATTATTGCTAGTATGTACTCCATCGCTATTCTCCTCTGTTAATTGATATTACACCACCTAACTGCGTACTTGGCGTTACATTACCAACCCCGACGTTGCCGATGCTGTCGATGCGCAGTATGGCGTTCTGAATATTCTGCTGCATCGCTTGCTGCTGCGTGTGCTGCAATGCGGCTGCAAGATGCCGCTCATACTCATTCTCTTTCTCTTCCTGCGCACGGCGCTCGTCGCCGTTAAGCAACTCCTCCATTATTTGCTCGTGAACTTCAGCCATGCGGATATCACGTACCTTTGCATCAAGTGCAGCTATGTCAGCCTCATTTCCGTAAGAGTTTATAGCGCTCATGTGGTTATACCATCGGTCATGGTACGACGGGTCTTTAAGCCTAAACTCCTCTGGATGACTCTCCATCCGTGCAAGTAGCAGCTTGACTGCGTCGTGCGGTTCATCCGCCATAACTTGCTCCTATCTTGCTCTCACAGTTCAACGGTAACGCTGCGGCCCACTTAGGTCGCATGCGCATGCAGACTTCAACAAACGCACGGGCTTTGTCAGCTTCTTCTATGGGGGCAATCACCCCCACGGCGTCGTGCACGGTCATCACCACACGGTAGCGTCGTGCAATCATCAGCATCTGCTCACCGATAATGATACGGGCCAAGGCTTGGCACACGTTCTCAATCAGCTTCCCGCCGTATATGTACGTAGGTAGCGTAGCCCGACCCTTCTTGACGTCGTAGACGAACTGGTCCCGGCCCGACTTCTTGTCTGGCTCCTTGCGTAAGTTATCGTACCGCAGGTACATACCGTTGGGTAACCTGATACCGAACATATCTACTAGCAGTGCTTCGTGCTCACCCAGTTGTGCGGTCCTAGTGGACATAAGCGCCTCTAACGCCTTATCCCCTTGCTCCCACAGTAGCGGTATCTGGCTAAACTGGTCCCTGTACTTGTACACAATATGCGCGCAGGTTTTTGAGTCCAACTCTACACCGAATGTCTTAAGCTGCGCTTGGAACTTACTACTTCCCATGCCGTAGCCACAACCAAGGATGGTGGTCTTACCCACGAACCGCTGGTCATCCGTCACGTCATCAATAGGCACTTCGTAGATAGACGACGCCATAATCTTATAGACGTCCTCACCTTTGTCGAAGGCATCCACCAAGTCGTTCTGTCCAGCTAGCCACGCCAAGGTCCGCGCTTCGATTTGCGACGAGTCACAGTCGATAAACACATAGCCTTCTGGTGCCCGCATAGACTTCTTGAGCGGTGACTTGCGCGGTAGGTTCTGGAGGTTGACCTTGTCGTCGCCACCCCACCGGCCTGTATGTGCTGCGTAGTAGCGTAGTGGAACTGGTAGTAGTCCCCGGTCAGCAATAGCTACGAACCGCTCGGTCCGCGTCTCCTCAAGTGTAGACTTCACGCCCAGCCGCGCAGCGACGATGGCTTGCACTTGTGGATTGGGGTGGTCGAGCAGTGCCTTGAACAGTTCATCACTCTTGGCGAAGGCGAATGCTGCCTTACCTGTCTTGGCGCTCACCTTCATGGGCGGTGACACACCATGAAACTCCAACAGTTCCGCTAGCTTCGGGTTACTCATCAGCTCGGACTTGTCGTAGTTAAGCTTAGCCATAAGCTCTTCTTTCTTGGCTTGTACGTTATCCAAATGCGCAGCCAAGATACTCTTATCCAACACCAGCACCGGCTCGGTGAACATCCGGATAGTCAGGTCAATCAGACGCAGCTCGGACACGGGCATGAGCGGTGCCAAGACAGTAAACAACTTCTGCGTCAGCTCTACGTCGTTAATGCAGTACTCACCATAACGGGCCATGTCCTCGTCAGTGAAGTCCAGTCGCCGCTTACCTAGCGCGTTGATAACCTCGTCGCCCTTCTCGCCCAGACCGTAACGCTCAACTGCTCTGGCTAGGCTGTTACCAGCATGCGGTCCATCAATAGCACGGAGCATAGACAGGGTATCTGCGATGCGCTTGGGTCGAATGTCGTAACGCCAGTTAAGGATTGCCATGTCGAACATGGCGTTATGAGCCACAGCTATGCTGTTATCCCAGTCCCACTGTTGTAGCCACCGCTTGGTTTGCGCGTTGGTGCCGGTGAACCATACAGTCTCTTCTTCGTTGCGCTTAACGGCAACGCCTATGGTCTCGAACTGCGGGTCACGGATATACTCCTCCGTCGTCATCTTGGAGAGCGAGAAGGCGCGGTCGTAGTAGGTCTCGAAGTCGATGTTCAAGATGTCCATCACCGTATCCTTGTTATGTAGAGGACGTCGCCCTTGCATCGCGTGATGAAGTACTTTTTGCTACGCGCATTACGGTTATGCGCAGCGCGACGTATACGCTTCTGCTCTTCCTTGGTTGGTGCATTGAATGTGCGGATGTCACCGACCTCCATCGCGTTGAGGCCATACTTGGACTTGCGCACTTCAGAACCTGATGTCATCTTCATTCCAATCATAAATATCCCAGCCGAAATTATCCTGCAGGAACTGCCTTAGTGTCATGTGTTTTCCTATTTCGCTTGCAGCATCATCGTTAACGACACACCGCCCCGCCACACCTGTAGTGAGAACACGATTGCCGCATCGCCGTTATCAAAGAGCGCTGACATTATCCGAAACGAAAACACTTTTGGTAAATGCAAATGCACTAGAGACCGTGGGTTATCCATTGCTTCGCTCCAGTGCTGCCTTCTCAAGCAGTCGCTTCTCGAAGAACTTATTTAGCGCCGCGAGTAAGTCAGCCGAACCTTCCCTTGCGTTGGCGTTCCACCTACGCTCGGAGTCGCTGTTCATTCCTGTGGGTGCGCTCTTCTGGCTGGTGTATATAGCCTGTGCTACCTTGGCTTTGTGGTTGCCCACCTCCTTGCGTAGGTGATTGACGCGCTTCACATCCACACCGTAGTACGCTGCGATATATTTATCGTCAGTTATGTAGCCAATGGCACGGATAATATCTTGGTCGGTCTGGCCTCGGCCTTTAATCTTGGTCATTTGCTTTGGCCCTTCTTAAGCGCCCTCTGCTTCGGTGCCACGGCTGTCTGTAGGAAGGGTATGTTCGGGGCTTCGCCGCGCAGCGCACTGTAAGCGATTTGCACCTTGGCACTGTTGATGATTTTGCCAGCGGTGTTGTTGATTTCAACTGCGTCTTTAATATCCACAGTGCCATCGCGCAGCCCGTTGAATACTTCGATTAGGTTGTCACGGATTTCGGTAATAGTAGTCATGCTCTTGCTCCTTCTTTAATAAGTTTGTTGATTTTCCGTATGGTATCACGCGCTTCTATGGCGACATTGGAATAATAACCATGCTTAAAGGTTGTTTGTAACGGTATATCCAACGCCCTCCTTGCCTTTGACGCAGTAGCATAAGTACATCCACCTACTGCATTACGGATTTCAGTAACCGGCACGTTACCGTGCTCGTCTAGATAACTAATTACCTTCTTAAGTGTTTCAATACTCGCGTAGCCATGTTTCCAGCGATTAGACTCCGGCCCGCTCCTATAGTTCTCGTAACTAGTAGCCCAGTTTACTTTGTGCTGACGTAAACACTCTTTGCTGCAACACGGCTGCTGCCCTTTTTTAATATGGTCTCTCTGGTTAGAGTCTAACGCAAACTCTACCTTGCATGCGGGACATATACCCTTCACGGAAGGTAAACGCTTGCGTCCTCTAGCGTTCTGTGTGCGAACCCCCATGTGTACAAGTCTTTTACATACCGCTGTGCGACTCATACCGACAAGTTTAGCTATCTCGCGTTGGGTATGCGTAGCCGCTAGGGCGGCTATCTGCTTGCAGGTGTCGGTTTCCACATCCATCACCCCTGCTCCTTCAACTTGTGCACCAGTCCGCGCACCATGTCCCAGTTCTCGTCGTTAGCTACCACGGCTACGCCGTTAGACCGGCGTATCGTTTCAATCTCACGCACTTGTAGGGCGGTTGGCTTGTTGGTCCCTGCCTTGACTTCGATGGCCAAGAAGTAACCGTTCACACAGCATATTATGTCAGGGACGCCACTGCGGCCAAAGCCATGGGTGGCGGGGAAGAAGTAGTAAACTCCTTCCTCCTTCAACACCTTGACGATTTTTTCTTTGACTCTTTTCTCTGGCGTTGACGCCATGTTGTTTGCTCCTTCTTATGAGTGTTTATCCCTCTTCGGGTGGTACGTCAACTGGGTTGTGTAAAATAAAGAAAGTGTCCACGTCGGTGCGTACACCTATGTCATTAATCAACGTGTCCTTCTCAGTCATCTTGAGTAGACCTAGCGCCATCTTCACTTGGTCAGGCATGGACTCCAGACTGCATGCGTATGCTTCTTTACCCACCGGCTGCACGATAAAGTCTCGTGGACGCTCAACCACCACCCAGTGTGGGCTGTTTGCAAGCACCTTGGCTGCTTCTGCGTTATCACGTAGCTCAAAGAACTTTTCTTTGGCTTCGTCCACATGGAGGTTGCCCGTAGGGACGGCCATAAACGCGTCCCACTGCGATGATAGAAACTCTAACGCTGGCGCTGCCAGCCTCTCAACCGCACGGATGTGAAGCTGTCTAGCCCTGTAGCTGGCGCTCTGCGCGGAGCTATGGCTCGCCTTGTACTTGGCATCTGCTATCTCTGCGACTGTGTGTGGGTAGACGTTCTTGAGTATAACTGCGGTTATGTCTTTGAGGTTCTTACGGTTTGTCCATAGCCCACGCTCACGCGCTGCAACGAGACGGTGGTTCTTAACTGCATACACATGCCCGTTGCCTTTGAACTCCTTGTCTATGCTGGCCAGCTTCTCCCCGTTGTCGTAGATGTCGAAGGATGAGTGAAGTATGTCGTTTACCTCACCGCTGTGGTTAACAGTGCCGTAACCAGAAGCCTCGAACTCCCAGTTTGGACGCTTGACTTGCAGTGCCTCGATTAGCTGCGCCATGAACGGATGCACCTTGGACCGCTCAGCGCGCCTTAGTGAGTCTGCGTCGTCGTAGCTTGGCCAGTATGTATTGTGCACGTCTAGCGGGTAATTCACTTTCTGCTGTGTCATTGTAATGCTCCTTCTTACCAGTCAAATTGTCCAAGCACCGAGTCTACCTGCGTCTTGAGGTCGCTACGTGCTATCTCGTCCTTGCGTATGTTATCGACGTCTACGCCACGAATGGCCTTCTCCAGTGCTTGCCTAGCTGACTCTAGCTCCGGGTCTTTAGTTATGTTCAGGTGCGTCAGTAGCTGACACATCTCTTGGGCGTTGGTTACGAACGTAGACCGGAACTGCTTGGTCTCTTCACCCTCTGGCTCGGTCAGCTTCTCGCTCATGGTCAGCAGTGTCGAGTGCAGCTTGTTCCATGTGGTCTTCATCGCGTCACCCACACGGTCAGTGTATGCCGCCTCGTATTGGCTACGCAGATGGGCCAGCTCGTCGCTCGCTACGTCGATACGGAAGTCACCCACCTCTGGCACAGGGCTGAACACCAGACGGAACGCGAACTTGGACTCCACATCATCCGCGCTTGGGTAGTCACCTGCATTGAATAGGTCACCAAGGTTATGCCGTGCAGCCTCAACTAGATTGGGATACTCAGCTACGAACTTAGTCACCTTCGAGTTAAAGTAGCTCGCTCGTGCGTCAGCTTCGCGCTTATACTCTAGAAACATAGACGTAGGCAGTAGCCTCACGCCCTTGTCAGACCAAGGCAGTGTGCGTCCGTTGTGCCACGTGCGACACAGCGCAGCGTAGTCAGCTATGTCCTTACGCAAGCTAGTGCCAGCCATAAGGTTCTTCCTGAACTTACCAGCGTCAGCCACAGCGTGTGCGTCTAGCGTCGCCTTGTCGGTTGCCTTGCGGTCGATGATTGCTGCTGTCCATACGGAGATGTTCATCTCCACCAGCATTGATGAACTTGAGATACTCATTGGTTTGCTCCTTAGTCGATATGTATTGTCTTGCCTGTTGATGCGGTCATCCGCCCACCACCTGTAATTACCCACAGTATCGGTGCGCCGTTCCAGTCCGAACCCCAGTTAGGCACGTAGCCATCTGTGAACATGATGATGCAGTCAGCCTTGATATCGTGCTGCTTGAGATATGCCTCCATAGCGTCGGGGTTTGTACCCCCACCACCCATGGGCTTGGTAGACGTGCGGAACGAACCGCGTGTCGAGTCGTCGTATATCTCATGCGCAGCTACCGTGTGGTCCCAATAGATGATGTGCAGCTTGTCAGGCGTAACCACGGATAAGATAGCGTCAGTCTCCGACAGGTTCCGTGCGTGGTCCTCGTTGGTGATTGAACCAGACGTGTCGCAGCCAATGATGATGTTGCCCACACGCTCGCCCGTAAGGCTCGGCATGATGATGTCCGATGATAGAAACCTCCGGCTAGGCTTGCGCCATGATGAGTAGTCACGCCCAGCGCACGTGGCGTTGACGAACTCACGTAGCTGCTCACGCCAGTCCACCTTGGGCTCGAGGATGTCGGTCAACTCACGCGACATACCGCCCGCACCTTTGCCGTGCATCTTCTGTGCAGCAATCATCCCCTGCCGTATGGCTTGGTCTACCTGCTTAACCAGCTCTTCCTTCTCCTCTTTGGTCAGGTCGTTCGCACCTTCCCAGTCATGCTGGTCGATGCCTTCGCCATCACCACCGCCTCCGCCACCATCGCCTTCTTCCTGCTCCTGCTTGAGCATATCGAAGACCTGCTTGGTGTTCATACCTGCGAACCTGCGGTCGATAAGACCTACGGGCTTGCCATCTTTCTGCGGCATAGACACCACAGTGCGGTTCGGGTCACGGGTGACAATCTCTAGGTTAATGACGTAGTCACAGGCCATGTTGGCTAGCCGTGGGTCTTCATCCCACAGCTTCTTCCACGTAGTCAGGTGGCGATACATCTTGTGGAATGACTCGTGCACCACGACGAAAGCTACCTCCTGTATGGATAGCGCATCGATGAACTCACGCCCATACACCTCATCACGCCCGTTGGTATGCGCAGTTGGCACCGTGTCGCTCACCTGCTTCGTGCCCATCATAAAGATACCGGACATGTCTGCGAACAACGGGTTGCGCATGAGGTCAATCACGACCTTACTTAGTTTACGCTCGGCTGTTAGTGCCATTAGCTTGCTCCTTTAGTCTGTTAGTTGCGTATACGTACGCGGATAGCTCGTCGGGGTGGTCGAAGGCTGAAACGTGCATGACTTTGCCGTTGGACAGATTGACCTGCCATATCGACACAGGCACCACACGTTTCACATCCACGACGTGAAGCTCCTCGGTCACAGGATATCTACGTTAGCCAGTGCCCAGTCACGGAACTTGGTGGACGTGTAGCCAATCTGCTTCTTGTCTGGGTTCTTAGACAGGTTGATTGCAAACACAGCTTGCCACTCGGACGCCATGCGCTCGACATACTCCATGAACGGCGTGATTGTGTTGCGCTCAATCTTGGCAATCGCACCGAAGACCATAACAGCGCATGCGCCGGGGCTATCGGGTAGCTTGGCTTTGGCTGGGTCTTTGATGACTTCATCCCACGTAGGTAGCTGGTCTTGATACTCAACGAAGGCATGCATGTCCCGCGCAGCAGACTCACCGATTGTGCCCACCATGGCTGCGAGTAGCGCGTTGGCCGTGAGCTTATCACGCTGCTTGAGTACGTCGTTAGACGCAAGCTGCAACGACCGGCCTGATACGAAGCTACCCTGCATCCGCTTGGGGTTGAAGATGTATGGGTTACTCTCTTGGTCACCGTCCATGTAGGACGCCATCGCATGGGGGAACTGGTTAACCCACGCCATAACCACAGGGTCGATGTCGTTAGTAACTGCCCATGCCAACCACTCGTCTGCGTCTGGCTTGCGCACCGTAACCGTAGTTACGCGGTTGCGTGTATGTGGCTTGACTGTATCGCCAAGACCTTCGCCTGCCATGTTGCCAGTCATAAGCACGATGGAACCATCGCGCAGCACGTTGTTACCTAGCCGTGGCTTGCGCGACTCCAGTAGGGGGTGGAGCATATTCTGCACAGGCTGCGGTGCCTTAGTGAACTCGTCTAGCATGATAACCACAGGCTTGCCTGATTGTATCTGGAAGACAGCGTTAGCGAAATACTCGGTTATCTGCTTGTCACGATTGATACTCGGCATGGCGATGTCGCCAAGGTCGGCTTGTGCGCAGTCGAAATACGCATAGGCATACGCATCACCGAAGTGCCGCTCCAGTGCGCCCATAATAGAAGACTTGCCAATACCCGGCTCACCTTGAAGGAAGAACCGATTGTTTGGGCAGTTGATGATAAGGCTTGCTGCCTCTGCGAGTGACACAGTTGTGCCGAAGTTTAATGCACTCATGATATGCTCCTTGTTATTGCTTAACTACAGTTAAGACTTTGCTTGGTTGTTGTGGTTGTTACTCTGCGTCCGCTTGTGCGGCTCTTTATTGTCCTACGGTTATACCACAGGTAGCTGCTTAGACCAAACTCACCTGAAATACTGGCCGTAGCGGTCATACACCAGCTTGCCTGCATCTGCCCTGACCTTGGTGAACAGCACGTCACGATACTCCTTATGCACCGTGTGCATCACGGTGAGCTTGGCTTCGTTCAACAGTAACCGCCAGTGACCTGCGCTCAGCCATGTCATAGCCTTGTACCAGTTCTCGGTCTCGCCGCTCTCTATTAAGCTAATGAAGCCTAATTGCCATTCAGGTGTCCATCTGTTTGGCATACCCATCTCCCTACGCTCTTCGACGGTAGCAGTCGGTAGGCGCGGGTTATCTCTGCTCTCCTTGGTCCACGGACTAATATCCGCTTCGTTCACGCTTAGCTTAGCCATGACCTCGACGTAATCCATGAACGGTTTGAACCGTGGCATTATCTCTGCCTTGGCCTTGCGGTTTAGGACATGTCTGTAGACAGGCACGGGGTTGAGGTATGTAGGGACCCTGTTCTCGTGCAGGATGAATGTCGCCTTGCGTGGGCTATTGTAGCGTAGCTGCAGCGGGTAATGCCCGATGACTTCCTCTCCGTCTTGGTATGTAGCTGCAGCCACCCAGTCCTCGCCCGACTTACGCTGGATGTTTAGCCCTGCGATACGCTGTATGCGCTCACGACATGATGCACCTATATTCTGCTCGATAGCCACACGCCCGTCTGGGTAGTAAGCTAGTAGAGCTTTGCCCTTGTCCTTCCAGTATGAGTATCCGATACACACTGCCTTGTCGTCGCGCTTCCAGATGCTAAACCACTTCTGGTCGCGCCTGCCTATCGGCTTGGTTCCGTTTGCATCGCCTCTGATTGGGACGGTTTCTTCCCAACGCTTTAGTGCAGCTGCGTAGCTGTGTAGGCGGGGTAGTGCGTTGTATGTGCTCCAGTTTAACATGGTATCTTCTCCTTTGCTTATATGTGGTGTAACCTACGTGCCTCTTTGAGGCGTTCTGCTAGCACGACCTCTAACTCGGTTAGCTGCGTATGGGTCTTGGTATAGGCGATTAACTCTGCGTCACTCAGCATCCGGTAGTAGTTCCGGTCTTTGGTCAGCTTCTTTGCCTCGGTCATCTCATTTCTCCGTGTATTGCTGGCGGTTCAGCTCGTTGCGTAGGAAGAACTCACGGTAGCCACTGTTACCACGACGCCAGCCGAAATCCGTTATCATCTTGCTAAGCTGCGGTTCGAGTGCGCGTAGCTGGCGGCGCATAGCCTCAACCTCGGTTAAGAGCTTGATAGTAGCTATATCCGCTGCGTTATCTTCGCGGCCCGGCAGCACTGTGCCTATGCCTACTACGTTATTAGTGGAATTTGCGGTTGGTCTTGTTGGTCTTGTTGGTCTTGTTGGTTGCGTTGATGTTATATGTCGTATTGCTATCTGTGTCATAGTCTTCCCTCTCGTTATAATAGTCGTGGTCATGGGCATGCTCTTGTTCGAGGCGCACCACGTCCATCTGGTCTAAGTACTTAGCCATTACAGCCACCTCGCACAGACGCATGAATAACTCACCGTCCAGCTGTGACGCTATCTTAACCAAGTGGAACGTCAGCCACCGCTTAACTGCGGTTAGCATTATTCTTCTCCCTTGGTCTTGGACTCGGCGTCGATGGCCTTTGCAAACACCCGTATCGCTGCCAGCTTGCGCTCGACGTCGTAGATATAGTTGAGTGCTTTCTTAATCAGGCTCTTGTCGTGCTCGTCTACCATGTCGTCGCGCATCTCGCGCAGTGCTTGTTTCTCTTCGAATGTCATGTTGTTTTCCTTGGTGTGAATGATATTTCTGTTGAGCGGTTTACCGCTATTACATAGTCTGCATTGGCGCTCATGCGCATCTCTGTGTCATTGTCCTCCTCTCCTAATCTTACGAACTCCCACGCTACGTTGAACGGCGTGATGTCTGGGTTGTCTTCCTTAACTGGCGTTAAGCCTTGGGCCACTGCAGTTAGGTGCTGGTGGTCTAGCAGTGTGTCGATGTCCTCGAACGCCTTCTCCACCGCTTGCGGGTGCTCGTATGAGTCATACCATTTGACGTCTTGGTATGAGACCAAGATAGCTAGGTTCTCCTCGTCATACTGGATGGTGGCGCACCACTCGTCCTTCGCTTCAGCATGCGGATAGTTTTCGTCAAACCATAACTTGAGCAGTCCGTATGCTGTCTCACTGTCGTTAGGCACGTAGAAGACTATGTCTACCTCTGACCTGTAACCCATGTCACTTCCCCTTGAGTGTGTTGTGTATCGCCCAGATTGCGAAGATGCCTGCGCTCGTGAAGAATATCTCGGCTGCTGCGTGTAGTATGGTGTTCATTGGTCTTGCTCCTTTAGTTTCTCGTATATCTGCGCCATGCTCATACCTTTGAGTTCGTCTGGCACTTCGACATCCACGTCGATGATTTCGTAGCCTCTGGCTTCCAGCTGCGCACGTAGTGCGGTGCCTTTGGCGAATAGTGCTGACTTACTTTTCATCACGCTGCATCCTCCGGCCATTCGTAACCGAACATCGCTATCAGTATGTCGCGCACTTGCTCTCTGTCGTGGCTGTCTCCGTCGAAGGCTATGCGTGTGCGCTTCTTGTGTATCTCGGTCGCTGCCTTCACGTCGGCTAACGTAACGCCCATTGGGTAGAGGCCATACGGTCCGTAGTAGCTAAGCACGTAGGTGTAGAAGTCGGTCATCATGATGTCCTCTTTGGGTTGAGTTGAGCCAGCTCGGTTACGTTAGTAATCAGCATGTAGTTGGACTTGTTGATTGGTGCGGTCGTGAATACGACCTGCCGCGCAGCGGTGTCGCCGCAGTCTAGGCATGTAGTGTAGCCTAGGCGGAACCGTTCAACTGCGAACGGCGTGTAGCAGTCTCTGCATAAGACCTGTGTCATTGTGTTGCTCCTTGCTTAACTCCAGTTAAGCGTTTTGTGTTTGCACTGGTGTGCGGGGTCATCGACGTCCTGCCGATTATTTAAATTAGCATAAAGTCCCTCTTATGTCAAATGAGGGTGGGATTTGGTATTGTAGGACTTTGTGTAATGTTAGAAGTCCCTCATTGGTTTTCTAACAATATGAGGATGGCTGGAGAGGCGCAGAAGTGTGGGAGTTTTTGGGGGTAGTAGTATAGTATAGTTTTAAAGTTATAATGTAGTAGGGAAAATAGAGAGCCCGGCACTTTTTGCCCTTCGCACTGCATAGAAGGGGTCGGACAGATGCGCACTGTCAAAAATCAAAATCCGGCTTCACAACCCAATAACTTTATAACTTTCTACAATAGGGGTGTAAACCATTGAAAAATAAGGAAAACTAAAGTTATTGTTTTAAAGCCGCACCATAACTTTGCATTATTTTGCCTACTTTGCATTTTCTTGTTGACTTTGCCCATTTTGGACGTTAGGTTGAGTTCAACCTAACGGTCGAGGCGCTCACCCAACCAGTTAGCTCAGGCGCTCACCCAACCAGTTAGCCCTTACTATCACCGCAACTATCATGGATAAGTGACTATCATAGGTAGAACACTATCATTGGTGACTATCATCACTTCTATCATAGATTAATTATGACAATCTTCGATTGGCGTTAATTTGTTTGTTTGTCCCCTTCGGGGACAAAGGGCGCGGAAAAATCCGCGCCCCGACGCGGACGCAAAAAAACCCCGCGACCCGAAGGCCGCGAGGCGGAAGGCGGGAGCCGCAGCCCCCGCCAGTTAATCACGCTGCGAAATAGGCAGCAATCTTTTCAGCCAGAGCGCGCAGCTTGTCTTCAACCGCAGTTGATGGAGCAAACCCAGCTTCGTCATTATCGCCTAGCACTTCGTCTAAGCACTTAGTCACAAACTCTAGAGACTCGCCGAACTTGTCGGCATTGACTGGCTTAGACCTGTTACCCTTAGCTTGCATGACACCAGCACCAACAGCCGAAGGATGCAACCTGTTAGCAATGTCGGTGGCAGACGGAACCTTGCCGAATACTGGATGTTGACCGCCAACGCAGTTGACCTTGAGGGCTTGAGCTTGCTCGAATAGCTTGGCATCGTCAGGCACAACAGCCGATTGCAATTCAAGATTAGACTTTACCCGTTCCATAAGCTCGCGCCCTAAATCATTAGGAGCGCCGTTATCGTCAGCCAAATCATACGCGACCGAAGCAGGCACTTGAACCGCAGCAATCTTAACAGTCTTACCCTTGCGCTTGACGTTAGCTTGGACAATTTCAACGGGAACCTCAGCGAACCGAGCCGCAGCAATAGTGAACGCACGTTGAAACGCCATCTTATCAGCCGAGGACATAGCGCCTTCAATACCGAAGTTATCCGCAACCGCCCGATACATAGCGGGAAGATACTTGGAGTCAGCGCCATCGTTGCCGTTCGACTTGTGCTTGAACATATCGCCGAGATTGGAAACGCCGGACACTTCGTTATCACCCGAACCATACGACCAGCGCATTGAGTAGAACCAGTTATCCATGATACCTTGCGAGATGTTAGCAATACCCGCTTGCGCTTGCGCCGTTCCGTCACGATGTTGTTCGATACCGGAAGCAATAAGAGATACATTAGTCATAAAGTGTTTATTCCATTCGTTTAAGTGTATCTGGCAGGACTTCCCCGCCAGTGATTTATATATAGACCAGATAGACGCTTAGACCAAATCGACTTAGCGAATTAAAACGGGAGAGCTTAACCACAGTTAAGACATGGCAGAGCCTAACGCCAGTTAAGGCATAGCGCGAGGCAAGCGCAGCCTAGAAAATAAAATCGGTCTGCTTCGCAGACATTTGTTAGGGTTAAGTATTAGTGAAGTGGAGTGTAGATTAACAGGGGGAGGGTGTGACGGATTGACTATACTGTTACCCTACCTACCCCCGACCCCCCAACGGTGGCATGTTGTTACCCCACCACTACATACATACTATTTTGCATATTCGACGACGCACTTTTGAAAACCAGAACACCCCCCGGCCCTCTTTTCAAATCAAGCACCCCCACCCCCCTATTTTTCCAGCCACCGGTTCGCTGCCGCTTAATACAGCCAGACCCCCCGTCGATGGTACCTTGACACGCCAGACCCCCATGATATTATTTTTGAACCGATATTTGACATTGCGGTACCGGTAGGGGTGGTGTTTTCCTCAGTTTGCGCCGCCCCTATTTTCCTCTTTTCTTCTCCCCACTACATTGCTACACAACGGCGCAACCCCGGACTCCTACAAGCGGAGCTTAAGTACATGCCTATTATAAAAGCCGAACCGAGCACGGAGTATCCTGTGCCGTTTGACCTGTCCGACGAGGAGTTTGACAACTTCGCGGATAAATTAGCCTCCATAGGTAATACAGCAGAGCTGCTTGAGCAGCTTGGTGCCCCAGTCGAGTTGGCTAAGGACAACGTCGAAGAAGAGGCAGCATTGCTAGATGCAGCCATCGACAACCAGAAAATAACACCATTGACCCAAAGTCTGCCTGCTGCCCTCGGCGCTGCGGCTTTCCTACGTGCTTATGGCCAAGGCCGAGCGATGGACGCGGGTCAAGTGCGCACTGCGCTGACTAATAAACTGCTTGAGATTGCTGACTGTGGTGAGATTAAGTACGAGTTGAAGGCCATTGAGCTGCTTGGTAAGCACTCAGATGTCGGGCTATTCACCGACCGTAGTGAGATTAACGTCAACTACAACTCACCTGAAGGTCTGGAAAAGGCCATTACGGACAGGGTCAAGCGCCTGCTGAACGCAGACGTCATAGATATGAAGCCACTGGGCATGGACCTCGACGAGGAGCTAGGCATCCTCGATGCGGACTTCGAAGAAATCTTGGCGGATGAGTCCACCGAAGAGGTGGACGAGTGAACATCACGCTCAAAGACATACCCAAGATACTGCCCAAGCTGACCGCAGCCGAGCAAGAGATACTGCTCGCTGAGTTAGACAAGCTGGAGAAGCTCAAGACGCAGGAGTTGGCGCGCAAGCGGTTCCTGAAGTTCGTAGAACAAGTTTGGCCGACATTCATAGGAGGTAGGCACCATGCGAAAATGGCAGACGCCTTCGAACGCGTTGCTCGTGGTGAGTGTAAACGCCTCATTATTAATATGCCACCGCGACACACGAAGTCGGAGTTCGCCTCTTACCTGCTCCCTGCATGGTTCCTCGGACTCAACCCCCATAAGAAGATTATCCAGTGCTCGCACACGGGTGAACTCGCGGTAGGTTTTGGCCGTAAGGTTCGTAACCTTGTAGATACAGAAGTATATCACGAGACGTTTCCTGACCTGAAGCTAGCTGCAGACTCTAAGGCGGCTGGTCGGTGGAACACCAGCAAGGGCGGAGATTACTTCGCTATCGGTGTGGGCGGTGCGGTTACTGGTAAAGGTGCTGACGTGCTTATCATTGATGACCCGCACTCAGAGCAAGAAGCTGCTATCGCGGAAGTTAACCCAGATATCTACGACAAGGCATATGAGTGGTACACCTCTGGTCCACGTCAGCGTCTCCAGCCGGGCGGTGCCATTATTGTTGTGATGACGCGGTGGTCAAAGCGCGACCTGACCGGGCAGATATTAAAAGATGCAGCTGCTAATGACAGCCTCGGTGAGTGGGAAGTCATTGAATTTCCAGCCATTTTACCCAGCGGCAACCCGCTGTGGCCTGAGTTCTGGCAGCTTGAAGAATTAGAAAAAGTTAAGCGCGACGTCCCTAACAGCAAGTGGATGGCGCAGTACCAGCAGAACCCGGTGTCCGAGTCTGCGGCGATTGTTAAGAGAGAGTGGTGGCAGGAGTGGGAGAGTGATGACCCGCCCAGCTGTGACTTTGTGCTGCAGGTGTGGGATACGGCGTTCGAGAAGACGAGCCGAGCTGACTACAGTGCGTGCACTACATGGGGTGTGTTCTACCACCCGGATGACAATGGGATAACGCAGGCCAACATCATACTACTTAATGCCTTCAGGGACCGCATGGAGTTCCCGGAGTTGAAGCGTGTGGCTGTCGAAGAGTATAAAGAGTGGCAGCCAGACGGCGTGATAATCGAGAAAAAGGCGTCAGGTGCACCGCTCATCTACGAGATGCGGGCTATGGGCATACCGGTGCAAGAGTTTACCCCGACACGGGGTAACGACAAGATTTCCCGTCTCAACGGTGTTGCAGACATATTCGCATCAGGTCGGGTATGGGCACCGGGCACGCGCTGGGCGGAAGAAGTCATCGACGAAGTGGCAGAATTTCCCGCTGGCTCAAACGATGACTATGTTGATACAGTATCCATGGCCTTGCATAGGTTCAGGCGTGGGGGCTACGTGACTACTAACCTAGACGAGCCCGAAGATATCGTGTACTTTAGGTCAAATCGCAATCAGGGGTATTACTAATGGCAAACGTTAAGGCACTTTTTCCTATCGGCAAAACTCAATGGTCAAAATGGTCTGACGACCAGCGTACGGCGTTCAACGAAGCACGCGCTGCAGGTCTACCGTATAACGACGCTTTCCTAAGCGCGAACCAGACGCAGCCTGAAGCAAAACCCAAGAAAAAGAACGTGTTCGACATTATCGAGGACGTAGCTGAAGTAGCAGTGGCAGTCGCCCCCATGGCGGCAGTAGCAAAGACAGTGGTTAAGGCCGCTGTGAAGAAAGCCAAGTAAATGGACATCGACAAGTCGCTTAACCAAGCCCCGCTGGGCATGTCTCCGATGATGACGGAGCTGGATGACGGTCCTGACATCGAGATTGAGATTGAAGACCCTGAGAGCGTCAGTATTGGCCTCGACGGGATGGAGATTGAGATTGACCCGAGTGAGGACGAGGGCGACTTTAACGAGAACTTGGCCGAAGATATGGACGAGGGCATGCTCGCTGAGCTTGCTGGCGACCTTATCGGTGAGTTTGAAGAAGATATCAGCAGCCGCAAGGACTGGATACAGACTTATGTAGACGGGCTTGAGCTGTTGGGCATGAAGGTTGAGGACCGCACGGAGCCTTGGCCCGGTGCATGTGGTGTGCATCACCCGTTGCTGGCTGAAGCTGTAGTTAAGTTCCAAGCTGAGACCATGAGCGAGACATTCCCAGCCCAAGGGCCGGTGCGTACGCAGATAATCGGCAAAGAGACCACAGAGAAGAAGGACGCTGCTCAGCGCGTCCAAGAAGATATGAATTACCAGTTGACCGACGTGATGGTCGAGTATCGCCCTGAACATGAGCGGATGCTGTGGGGGTTGGGCCTTGCAGGTAACTCGTTCAAGAAGGTGTACTTTGACCCATCACTCGGTCGTCAGGTATCTATGTATGTAACTGCGGAAGACGTAGTTGTGCCTTATGGCGCGTCCAGCTTGGAAGTCGCTGAACGCGTCACCCATGTGATGCGGAAAACCCCGAACGAGCTCAAAAAGCTCCAAGCAAACGGGTTTTACCGTGATGTAGACCTACCAGACCCCGTCAATTCGATGGATGAGGTAGAGCAGAAGATTTCGGAGCAGCTGGGCTTCCGTGCAGAGACCGATGACCGGTACAAACTGCTGGAAATGCACGTAGATATCGTCATTGAGGACGATAAATACCGCGACAAGGAAGAAAATGACCTTGGAATTGCACTCCCATACGTCATTACCATAGATAAAGAGACCGAAACGGTCCTATCCATTCGCCGTAACTGGAACCCCGATGACAAGAAAAAGCTTAAGCGCAACCACTTCGTACATTACTCGTACGTTCCGGGCTTTGGCTTCTACGCTTTTGGCCTTATTCACCTTATTGGTGCTTTTGCTAAGTCTGGTACCAGCCTTATTCGTCAGCTTGTTGATGCTGGTACTCTATCTAATCTACCGGGTGGATTTAAAACTAAGGGCTTGCGCGTCAAGGGTGACGACACCCCGATAAGCCCCGCTGAATGGCGCGATGTGGACGTAGCGTCGGGTACGATGCGCGACAATATCATGCCGCTGCCGTACAAAGAGCCAAGCCAAGTGCTCTACAGCCTCCTCGGGACCATCGTAGACGAAGGTCGTCGCTTCGCGGGTATGGCGGACATGAAGGTGTCTGACATGTCTGCACAGGCTCCTGTGGGTACCACGCTGGCTATTCTCGAGCGTACGTTGAAGATGATGAGTGCCGTGCAGGCACGCGTCCACTACGCGATGAAGCGGGAGTTCCAGCTCCTCAAGGGTATCATCCGCGACTACACACCAGATACGTACAGCTACGAGCCAGAAGAAGGTGGTCGCAGGGCCAAGAAGTCTGACTACGACAATGTCGAGGTTATTCCGGTATCTGACCCTAACGCCGCCACTATGGCGCAGAAGATTGTACAGTATCAGGCTGTCATTCAGTTGGCCCAAGGTGCTCCGCAGATTTATGACCTGCCATACCTGCATCGCCAGATGCTTGAGGTGCTGGGTATCAAGAACGCCCAGAAGCTCGTACCGCTCAAGGACGGCGACGACATGAAGCCACGTGACCCTGTGTCTGAGAACATGGACGTTATGAACGGTAAGCCGGTCAAGGCGTTTATCTACCAAGACCACGAAGCGCACATCGCAGTCCATATGGCTGCTATGCAAGACCCCAAGATAGCTCAACTCATGGGTCAGAACCCCAACGCGCAGGCTATGATGGCCGCAGCAGCCGCACACATCCAAGAACACCTTGCGTTTGCGTACCGCAAGCAGGTCGAAGAACAGGCTGGCGTGCCGCTACCACCACCCAACGCTGAGATGGACGAGAACACCGAGTTGGCTGTCTCCCGTCTGGCTGCACAAGCAGCTCAGCAGCTACTCCAGAAGAACCAAGCCGAGGCTCAACAGCAGCAGGCGCAGCAGATGGCTCAAGACCCCATCATACAGATGCAGCAGCAGGAGCTTCAGATTAAGCAGGGTGAGCTCGAGCTTAAGAAGCAGAAGATGCTTATTGACGCTGCGGAAAAGAACGACCGCCTTGAGCTTGAGAACAAGCGCATCGCGTCACAACAAGAAATCGCTGGCCTACAGGTCGGCGCAAAAGTTGCCACAGACAAGGCTAACTTGTCGGCAAAACAGCAGGAAGCCGGACTTCGTATGGGTATCGAAATTGCCCGCGAGGCCGCGCAGTCGGCACAACCACAACCCGTTCCCAACGAAGCAACGACCAAGGAGAATGAATGACCAATGAGTTACTGATGTACCTGTCAAAAAAGGTACAAGACGAGATTGACGTACTTAGCGGCGACCTCGCCCGTGGAACTGCAAAGGACCATGGGGACTACAAATACGCTTGCGGGATTATCCGTGGGCTTATGATTTCAAACGGTTTCATGGCTGAAGCCGCACAAAGAATGGAACAAGACGATGACTGAAGAGGACAATACTCTCCCGACCCTGCCAGAGATTTTTCTGGCTTCGGACGTAAACAACATTGAGGACGCAACAGTCCTACCCGACACCGACGAGAAGAAAGCTAAGCAGCTTCCAGACCCATCAGGCTATCGCATATTGTGCGCTATCCCAGAAGTCGAAGAGAAGACAGCTGGTGGTATCTTCAAGGCCGACTCTACCAAGCAGTATGAAGAACTTACCACTCCAGTGCTTATGGTGCTGAAGCTCGGCCCTGATTGCTACAAGGACGAGAAACGCTTCCCGTCTGGCCCATGGTGCCAAGAAGGTGACTTCATTCTGACCCGCCCAATGGCAGGTAGCCGTGTGAAAATCCACGGTCGTGAGTTCCGCATCATTAACGACGACAGTGTCGAAGGTGTTGTTGAAGACCCTCGGGGCATTTCCCGCGCTTAACGGACGTAATTCGTACAAGGAGAATAATATGAGTATGCAGAATGATGACGACTTCGACGATTTCTCGTTTGAAGTCGAAGACGAAACCCCCGTTTCTGGAGCCGACAAGCCCGAAATTGAAATTGAAGATGATACGCCGGAGGCAGACCGTGGCCGTGAGCCCATGCCAAAGGCACTTGTTGAAGAGCTAGAAGCTGATGAGCTTGAAGAATACTCCGACAAGGTAAAGACCCGTCTAAAGCAGATGAAGAAGGTCTGGCACGATGAACGTCGTGAAAAAGAACGTGAGATGCGCGAAAAGACAGAAGCTCTTTCTGTTGCACAGCGTATCCTCGAAGAAAACCGCAGGCTGAAAAGCACGCTAGCACAGGGCGAACAGTCCTTGATGGGCAGCTATAAGTATACTGCGGAAATGGAAGCTGCAGCGGCTAAGCGTGAGTTCAAGGAAGCGTACGAGTCTGGTGATGCAGACCGTCTCGCAGACGCGCAACAGAAGCTTGCTGAAGTCAACTACCGCATGCAGCAAATAAATAATTACCGCCCTACTTTACAGAGGGAAGATGTTCCGGTAGAAATACCGCAACAGCAGGTGCAAACTCCGCAGCTGGACCAGAAAACTATTGCGTGGCAAGAGCGTAATACGTGGTATGGTTCCGACCCGGAGATGACCGCAACTGCTCTTGGGCTTCATCAGAGGCTCATAAATGAACGTGGCCCGCAGTTTGCAGGCACCGACGAATATTGGGGCGTTGTAGACAAAACTATGCGCCGTCGCTTCTCCGATTACTTCGGAGATGAAATGGATAGTGGCGACACCAAGTCCACTGCACGCGAACAAAAGGCGTCATCGGTCGTTGCTCCGGCCTCACGTACACGGTCCCCCAAAAAGATTGTGTTAAAACAGTCCCAACTGGCAATTGCAAAACGTCTAGGTTTAACACCTGAACAATATGCCCGTGAACTAGTGAAAATGGAGAAATAAGATGACTGATATTATTGACGCCCTAGAAGGTAAATCGAGCTCAGCTCGTGCCCCTCGTGAAACTCGTGCAGAAGCTGAACGTCCAAAAGTATGGCAACCGGCATCGACCCTGCCAGAACCGGACAAGGAAGCTGGTTACGCATATCGCTGGATACGTGTAGCTTCAATGGGCCAAAATGACCCCCGCAATATCTCGTCCAAACTACGGGAAGGTTGGGAGCCAGTAAGCATCGAAGAACAACCTCAGTTCCAGATGCTGGTAGACCCAGATAGCCGTTTCAAAAACAACATCGAAGTCGCAGGACTGTTGTTGTGCAAGGCACCGGAAGAACTGATGCGTCAGCGTAAAGAATTTTTCGCTAACAAAAATCAGGCTCAGATGGAGTCCGTGGATAACAACTTCATGCGTGAAAACGACGCTCGTATGCCACTCTTTAGGGAAAAACGGTCTACGACGTCATTTGGCAAAGGCAAATAGCTAAAGGAGCTATAAAATGGCATACCCTTCTGTTACCAGCCCTTACGGGCTAATCCCAATCAATCTGATTGGCGGACAGGTTTTTGCTGGTGCTACTCGTCAACTCCCAATCGCAACCAACTCTTCGACTGCCATCTTCTACGGTGACGTCGTTAAGTTGCTCGCAGGCGGTACTGTTGGCAAGGACACTGGTACAGACTCGGCCACCCCTGTTGGTGTTTTCCTCGGTTGCACCTACACGGACCCAACCTTCGGTCTGACATTCCGTCAGTACTACCCCGGCACCACAAACATCAGTGACATCACAGCTTACATTCAGGAAGACCCTGATGCGCTGTTTAAGGTTGCTGTATGCGCTGGTACCAACTCGAACACCGTCAGCTATGTAACACAGGCTGCTGTTGGTTCGAACCTCAAGCTGGCAAACGGCGCAAACAACGTAGGTTCAACTTCGAACGGTAACTCTAAGGTCGGTGTAGACTCGACCGAAGGTACTACTTCGACGTGGCCAATCCGCGTTGTGGACGTTGTTCCTGAGACTGCTTTGGCAGGTAACCCCGGTTCTTACACCGAAGTTATCGTCAAGTGGAACCAAGGCACCCACAGCTACCTCAACCCAACCGGTCTGGCATAAGGAGACTGAACAATGGCAATTTCACGCGCACAACTTCTTAAAGAACTGTTGCCCGGACTGAACGCTTTGTTCGGCCTTGAGTATGCACGTTACGGCGAAGAGCACAAAGAAATCTACGAAACGGAAACTTCTGAGCGTTCGTTCGAAGAAGAAACGAAGCTTTCTGGTTTCTCGGCTGCTCCAGTCAAGAACGAAGGTTCGGCCATCGCATACGACAACGGTCAAGAAGTCTTCACAGCTCGCTACAACCACGAAACGATTGCCCTCGGGTTCTCGCTCACGGAAGAAGCGATTGAAGATAACTTGTACGACTCGCTGTCGTCGCGTTACACGAAGGCATTGGCTCGCGCCATGTCGTACACCA
>Ga0315909_10000561_pt1 | contig 50424 bp, 68 predicted proteins | sample LakEriMetagenome_11_FD_203527 | JGI IMG/M metagenome (GOLD analysis project Ga0315909, IMG submission 203527) | Freshwater fungal communities from buoy surface, Lake Erie, Ohio, United States - Buoy 2 MA125 | ecosystem: Environmental > Aquatic > Freshwater > Lake | place: USA: Lake Erie, Ohio... | reverse complement strand
TGATACCTGAGACGGGCAGGTTTCTTACATCAATCTTCTCTTTCAACGGGTATCTCTCCTTTGCCCAAGGCTTGAGCCTCATCCCCTTGCTGGGGTAAGTACCCATACAGATTTTACAGTTGCCGTACCCTTCTTCATTCCACGAGAAAGCGTTCTCACTGTCACATCCCTCAAGGGGACAAGGCCCGTGGTTTCGGTTCATGCTTAGTCCTCTGTTTTAGCCAGAGAGAGAATATGCTTCATGGCATCCTGAATGTCAAGCTTTGCAGCAGCACAGTACAGGATAAACTCTACACCGATAGCAGCCATCGCCCTAGTGGAATCATCGTCAAGGGTGTAGGTGATCTTCAGGCCACCACCCTCCTGCTCTTCTGTGCCCACAAGCACGATATTGCTGAGTTTCTCTGGTGCCATAGCTTCGATGTCAGTCTCGTTAATCATTTGATTCTCCTTTAACCAAGGCTTTCCAACTTACCGGGTACAACTCACCCATCACTTTGTCGATCTGTTGTGCTACCAGACGTGTCTCGTACTGAGTGTCTTCCTTGAGGCGTAAGATGCACATATTAGCGAAGGCATCCATCGAACCTGACCAGTACCACTCAGTGTACATCGACTGAGGAAGAACCATACGGGCCATTTCAGGGGCGACACCTACCTTTAGGAGATGCTGATACATAGAAATGGCGGTTGCTTGGGCTTCTCCAAGGTAAGACTCGTCATCATAAAACAGTTCAACGACACCATCAGACCCTTGCTTCTTGTCCTCGCTACGACCCCGCCAGACCTCAGGTTCGTAGAACTCAGGTTCACTATCGACATAACGACGACTAATCTCATTCATACGCAGGTACTCATGCTTGACCAGTTGTCGGGCTACGAAGATAGGTGCCTTGATGTGGAAGGATGCGAAGCAGTGACCGAAGGGGGAGTAGTGTCCGTGGGTGGCGAGGTAGTGGATCAGCTTAGTGTCTTTGTCGTCTACAACAGGCATATCCCCGCACCAGTCACCCATATCCACCCAACGTGTCTCTTCACAGTGGGACTTCTTACCGAAGCTAACCCGTGCTGCGTTGACGACAGACAGATCACTTCCCATGTGGTCGATATACGTAGCAGTAATCATTTCTTTACCTCGGAGAGTTTGCTCGGTTGCACCTGTGCGTAGCTCTCACATCTTGGAGAGAAGTCGGAGTAGGCAACGAGTGGTGCAGGATTACCCTCATCATCAATCATGCCCATCTGGATTGCCCACACGTCTGCCTTGGCTCTGGTCAGTTTGTCGAAGTGTCTGTAACAACCCACTGAGTTCTTACACTGGGGTGCGGCAGAGCAGAACGTCATGTCTCTGTAGCAGATCATCAGTAAAGCTCCTCAATCTTGAGTGAATATTGGTTGGCCTTCACTTGCTCTTGGTCGTACATAACACAAGAGAACCAGCGTAAAACCTTGATGCAAGAGTGTGCAAACTGGAGGTTCTCTGCGTAATCCTGCCAGTGGAATGCCTCAAGGTACTTCCTCTTGGAAAGACGCTCAAGCTCCTCGAAGGATGAGTCCAGTGCATTCTCAAGTGCTGCAACTACAAGGTCGTCGATCACCCCATTGTTGATGATACTGGCCACAAGGGTTTCTACTGCTTCACGTTCTCTGTCCATGTCTCACTCCTTAGAAGTTGGGGTAGTAGTGACTACCAGTTTGCATGTGGTACTTCATCACGTGGTCATACTCAAACTTCAAATCTTCACAGGGCTTACCAGTCCACTCTGCCTCTTCGATGCCCTGCTTGAGTTGGTGCAGGAGAGGCTTGATCTCAACGAGGTACTTCTCCCTTGGGGTAGGCTTAGGATACATCCTTGTATTCCTTTCGAGAGTTGAGGGCTGTCTTTGCCCCCTCGTATGTGTGCTTCATGTAGGGGTTCAGGCTGGCGATGTTCTTGTGTCCTGTTACCTGCATGATGCCTGTGCTGTCAACCCCTGCCGCCACAAACTCAGTAATCGCTGTCTTTCTGAGGTGTCCAATCTTCAACTCCTCAGGTAGTCCACATGCCTCTTTGATTTGTCGAAGTATAGGCCCAAAGAGTTCAGGCTTCAAGGGGACATAAGCATTATCACTGGCCCTGTGGTGTGGGATCACATACTTCTGGAAGCCCCAGTCTTCTTTCTGTTCCTTGAGCATTGTCAGTAGTGGTTCCTCAATGGGCATCTTCACCTCCGCACCTCTCTTGGATTGCCTTAGCATCATCCTAGCATTGGGTAGGTCGAGGTTGTCCCACTTGAGGTTGCATATGTCTGTTGGTCTTTGCGCCCACTCGTAGCACATCATCACCAGCAGACCCACATTCCTCCACTCGAACTTAGTGAAGGCTGCATCAAGGAACACTTCCACTTGGGCCTGTGTCCAGATCGGGGTGTAGGGTTCATGCCTTAGCTTCTTCACCTTGGACATGGGGTTGTCGTTGATTAGGTCGAGTGATCTGGCAAAGTTGAGGACGACAGAGAACAGCCTAGACCTCTCGTTGGCCCTTGCCACAGTGTGTGCCTGAACCCAATCCTCGTAGACTTCCTTGCACATCTTGGCAGTGAGTTTGTTGATAGGGGTGTGACCTAAGTCTGATGCGGCAATCCTCAGTAGCTCTGTCTCATACTTTCTCTGGGAGTTGTTGGCAAGGGATGCAAACTGTTTGGAGGCAAGGTAGTAGTTGATGACGTGCATGATCCTAGAGCTTGGACCTACATTACCTTCCTTGATCTCACCCCTGCGGTATGCCTCGACAGTCTCGACCAGACGGGGGACTTCGTATCGTGCGGCCCTACCATCCTTGAAGGTCTGACCCTTGAGGACACCAGCCTTACGCACTTCCTCTGGTGGGGTAAACCTGTGAACGACAGAACCATCTTTGAGCTTGATCTTCTTGGTGTATTTCATCTTTCCAGTCCCCACAAAATAGTTGAAGGTAGCACTTGCTCTTAACTTGAACCTGTGCTACCCTCTTTCTTAAGTATTACTTAAGTAGTACCTAAGTACTTATATCTTAGAGATATTAATACTTAAGGTATACTCTAGGTTCTTCCTCAAGGATTACTGTAGAGAGAACTTCATTGAGGTGAAGGATTTCTCCAGTAGCATCTTGCACTGAATCATAGACGGTGATACGATTCCCTTCTCGTCCTAATTCTCTGCCGTATGCCACTGCATCAGCCAAACCCTCTTGGAGTGAACTTGCAATGACCCTCCCTCTGTCACTCACAGTCACGTGGTACATTTTTTACTCCGTAATCATTGCCATTGCAAGCACTGCGATGAAGGCCAGACCGAATACAAAATCCATCTTCAAGTCCAATCCTCCACTTCTTCGTTGGGATCAAAGTCGTAGTACATCTCTTCTTCGAGAATGTCAAAGATTTGCTCAACGTCGATTTCGTTCAGCACCCGGTACTCACACACTCGCATCTTCGAGAAGTTGTAGTCGTAAGGAACAGCAACCACGTTGGCAGGGTTCACCTCAACCACCAGAGTGCGATGGTTAGATGTCGTTGCGTAGCCCTTGAGATACTCGTCAGCACAGACATGAAGGCCAGAGGAACAGGTATGCTGGGGATCATCGTCAACCTTGGTGCGGTCCATCTTCACCACCTTGCCAATGCTGTTGTCCATCATGCCAGAGTGAATGTCCTTCCAGTCAGAACGAACACGCTTGAAGGCAATGAAGTTACCCTCTGGGGTGATGGGTGCATTGAAGTGCTCAAGGAACTCATAGAGGCAGTTGCGAGAACGATAGGACGGGTTCTCCATCATCTTCTCAAGGAACTTGACCCACGGATCAGCATCGAAGCCATCGTCCAGAAGGTTCAGGAGTTTGTCGGACAGGGCGTTATGCACAGCCTCACCCTTGTAGTAGACCACACCATCAACCACCTCAACGGCAGCATGGGAGCGGCGCACAGTCTCTTCCCGGTCAGACAGGATGAGGATCGTTTGGGTATCATGCTCAGGTCCACGCAGGTGCTCCTTGAGCTTGTCGAAGTTACGGTTGCCAGAGAGGACAGTACGCATCTTGCCATCAACAAAGACGGTGATGCTCTCAGCGGAGAGGGTGTAGGGTACACGCATTAGTTTGCTCCTTTAGCAGATGCGTTAGCGTTGTCGATCAGGTTGATGTATTGGACAAAGGGTTGGAAGTTGCTGCCCTTGTATTCCATTGTTACCTTAAGAAGGGGATACTTGTCAAGCAGGGCTTTGTACTCTTGCACAGGCTTGTCACTCTCCAAAGCAGGCAGGTTGTAGTGGTCAAAGATTCCACGCCAAGAACTACGACCAGCCCCAAGGTACATGTGTGGCTGTGGTGCAACAACCTTCCTTGCAAAGTCTCCAACAGGTCCAATCAGGTCTTTGAACGCCTTGAAGTTAGACATGGGGTAGGCATCGTAGTTGCAGCCCAGAACCTTACGTGCATTGTCTGCCTCTGCCTTTACCACAGCGGTGATAGCAGGCTCAAGCAGTTGCCACTTTCTGTTACCCTCGAACTTCTTCCAGAGGCTCTTGGGAACAAGGATAACATGCTGACCCAGCTTTTCATGCACAATGTGAGACAGGCTGTAGAGAATGCGAGGGAACTCATTGTTCGACATGGGGTAGTAGTAACCGCCAGTCTGGAAGGTAGCATCATCCATGTCCCACTTCTGGGGTGAATCTCCGTGCTTGATGATAGACACAGACACCTTGGCACGAGGGCCAGAGACGACAGGACCATCATCAGGCAGGTCTTTGACGTAGGTAACTGGATACCCCAACTCACCAATCAACTGGTCAACCTCAGCCTTCTGTACAGGGTCAGACAGGTCAGCACGAACCCAGATGAAGTAGCCGTAGCTGTCCACAGCAGAGCCAATGCGAGTAGCAGCACGGGCATTAGCCTTCTTGTCACTCAGGTCTTGGATGAACATCTTGTAGTTGTTCTGTACCGCAATGTCCCTGCCCAAGCCCCAGCCCGCCATCCTCTGACGGTAGCCCTTGTCGCCAGTGCTGATAGAGATGTTGGTGTACTTGGCCAAGTCCCAGAACTTAGGAAGCTCTTTCCCCTTGTAGGTGAAGGGTGCAGCCTTGTGAGGCAGGTGTCTACGGAAGCTAGGGGCCAGCTTTGCAGCATCAAACAGCTTAGGCTGTGCCTCAATCTGATCCTGCATCATCTTCCACATGGACAACTCAACCTCCGCAGCCTTCTTCCTGATGTTGGCCTCAGTGGGATCGTTAGGGCCAAAGGACAGGGATTCACGGGATGCGGTGACTTCAAGTTCACCAATGTCAAACTTGTACACGATGTTCATCATGCGGGGCAGGTACAACAGGGGGATGGGGTACATGACACAACCCATCTGAGCATAGGCACCACCCAGCTTACGATCTTCGTACAGGTAGAAGTCCTTGCCCTCAAAGATTTTGTTGACCTGACTAAACTCCTTCTCCTTGGAGTTAGTGACACGTGGTGGGACAGGGAAGCCATAGGCCACGACCTCAGCAGCCTTCTGGAAAGCATCAATGTCCTGACGCTTCACAGGGAAGGATACCTCAAGACCATCAGGCTCAGTGGTGAACTGGGGTGGTGCAAGGACATGGAGTTGGGGCGATCCGTCTGGCCCGAGTTGAACCGCATAGTAGCTGACCTCTCCCTTGTGGTAGGAGACGACAGAGAAGGTGTCAGTGTATGACATGGGGGACATACGACCCACGCCCCACTTACCCACAGCCGTGTTGGTGTTCTCCTTGGTAGAGTGTCCAAGCACAGTGTAGAAACCCTCCATGTCACCGTGTGCAATACCCGGCCCGAAGTCACGGCATGAGAAGGTGGGTGAGAGTGCAGTAGGGAATGTCACCAAGAAGGGTTCAGTCTCCTTGCCCACCATGGCGTGTGCATCAAAAGCATTGGACCAGATTTCACGGGTGATGGACTGAGGCTTGTTTGAGTACAGGCCAGAGATCACCATGTGGAACATCTTGCCGGATGCCTGAATGGTGAAGCCTTTTGTTGTCGTTGCATTGTTCTCAACGAGACGGAGGTTGGTGTTCATCTTCATGGACTATCTCCCATAGTCTGATGGTTGCTGACACTGCGGCATCTAACTCTTCCTTGTTAGAGGAAAGCATCACGCAGTCAATAAGTTCCTCAAACTTCAAGTCTGAGAAGTAGGCATTGCATATTGTGGACGTTAAGTAGTCCCACTCGTCAGGCTCATAACCCATTGAAAACCCTTAAGGAATGGCCTACCCGGAGGGACTCGAACCCCCATTGATCCAATTACGGTACTACAGATTAGAAGTCTGTTCCGATACGGGTAGTTATTCTCTCTATCTCTTACCTGATCTGGTTAACTGTGTCAACCGCTAACAGGTTAGCAACCACCTTGTTGATTGCCCTGATCTTGGTGACCGTCTGGTTCTCAAGTCGGTAGAGGTTTGCCATAGCCCGATACACAGCCCGGTCGATCAGCATTGCATCGTGATTGTTTGGGTTGCCGTGAGGATCGACCAAAAGTAACTCTTCCAACTGTGCATTAGTCATGGCCCTCTCCTTTGTTAAGGCTTCTGATGAAATCAACGACACGCTTGACCCCCATTAGGTTAGGGTGCTTGTGTATCCATGATCCAGTGTTAGGATCAAACACTTCCTTGAAGAAGTCGTCAAGTTCCTTGTTGTTGGTGGGTTTCTGAGGGTTGATCTGTAGGCACAGTGAATCAAACTCTGCGTCAGACATCAAGGGATCGTTGTCAATCTCGTAAGCATATGCAGCCACGCTCACCCTGATGCGGTTCCTGATCTCTTTCTCTGCGTCGTTAAACGTAGTTTCACTACTAGTCATGTTCTCCCTCCACCTTCTTAGCCTCTTCGATCTTCAATCTCTCAGCGTATCCGTCTGGCCCCTCGCACCATGCCTTGAACCTAGCCTGATCCACAGTGCATCCGTCCTGCTGCCATATCAGTGCTGCGTGTTTGATGAAACTGTCCATGCCTTACCTCTCTGTCCTGTAGTCATGCTTGTCCCCTAGCCTGATGTGTGCGTGAACACGCTTGCGAGTGTAGAGTGAGGTGAGTGCAGGCATACCCCACCTGAATAGCTGGTCATACAGCATACCCTCACGGATTGCGACCACATGCCCTGTCAGTGCCACATGGTAGTCTGACGCAGGGTTCCAGTGAGTGTGTAGCCACATCTTGAGGGTGGGTTTCAGGCCGAAGTGTTTCTCTTCCAAGACTGTCAAGCCAAGAGCCTGCATCACGTCTGCCCTGTCCCACACTGTCGTGAAGTCTGATTTGCCGCACAGCCTGAGGAACAACGCCTCGGCCTCACGGTATGAGACACCCGCAAGCATGGCTGTCGTAGCAATACCACAGTTGTCCTTACCTGCGGGTGTATCCTTCGGTATCATTTGGCCTCCAGTTGCTTACGAATATCTGCCAACAACTGTTTGAGTGCAGTGTTACTACGCTCAGTTGTCTTGGGCAGGAGTGCCTCACACATCTCAAGCACACGCAATTCCAGTTCTTTCATATCATCACCCTTTCGATAGGCTATCCTGCAAAGTGGAAGAGGGCGCGAGTGCCAGTGTTGTGACGCTCGAAGTAGATCGAACGCTTACCCCAGTGGAAGCCCACCATGCAGACATCCTTGGTCACGGAGAGTGGGCGGGACTTGAACTTGCGCTTACGATACAACCCCTTCTGGTTGAGGACGTTGAAGCGGAACCCCTGAGTGCGATCATTCAAGGGCTTAGTTGCGGCGAGAATAACGAACATGTTGTTGCTCCTGATTAGATGTTGTGGATGCGCTTCCAGACTACCCAAGTGACAGCCTGCAATTCATATACCTTCAAGCCAACACGCTTTGCAGCACGAGTGTATGCAGCCTGCATGTCCTGATACGTGGACTTGCTGATGTTGGTGTCGTTGTCTGTCAGTGTCACTCGCTTGTTGCGGGCGATGTTGTATGCGTGACCGTCGATAGTCACAGTGTCGTGGCCCATGATGTTCTTGAAGAAGGACACAATCTTCTGACCATTCAGGATTTGAATGACCGCCTCGTCGTTCTCTGGCATGGACTCAATCACCAGCCACGCCTTGTCACGCATCTTGGTGTAGGTGCTGGGCTTGCACACATCGACGGGATCACCACGCAGGAAAGCGGAAAGCATTTGGTCAGCATCATTGACGTTACGTTCCCACTTGTTGTTGGGGGAGAGTGCAGCAATGACACCCACCACGACACGCACTGGAACCACATGCTTGTCTGCAATGCGCTGTGCATGTGACTGTGCCTTGGCATACCACGTTGTGCCGTGTGTGTGTTCAGCCTCTGTCGCTTGGCGATACACCTTGAGAATGTTACGAACTTCGGTAGTCATTGCGTCTCTCCTATAGTCGGACCGTCCGACTTTACCTGATTAAGCTGGCAGATTTAGTTCTCTATGTCAAGCTCTATGCAGAGTGCTAGGTCGAAGTCACCCAGATCGTAGAAGCCTGTGTTGATTAGCCTACCACTAGGGGTGGACATGTAGACGGGTGCCTCATCCCCACGTGTCGGGTGTTCCCAGAGTTTGTATCCCTCAATCTGCATTAACAGGTAGGGGTTCTTCCCTAAGAACAGGTCAAGTTTAGTCAGTGTCGCAGGACGGATTGTCATTCTTCCCACACTCCCAGTCTGTCCATCTCTTCGTAGTATGCAGCCTCAACTTGGGCATTGAAGCGTCCATACCCATCAGGATGGAACCACCCCCAGCCCTGCATTACGATCCACATAATGATAGCGAAGTCTCTTGCATCTACCAGCATGTCTTGCTCCCTTGTTGAGTCCTCAATCACAGGACGAATAGCGTTCTGAATCCAGCACCCATGCACCATCAGCGTAGTACACACGGTATCTGTAGCCATACCCATACATCAGGGCCTTGCAGCGATCACCCTCTGCGATAGCCTCAATCTCAGTGTCGAAGTATTCCAGTTCACGGATCATCTCAGTTCCCCCCTGTGCGAGTGCGTAGTTCACGGAACGACACGACAAAACTTTCTGGGTAGTTGCTGTCGATAGCCTCCCACGCAGCGTCTTGGTCCAGTGCCTCAACCTCCACACTGAACTCGTCACCAAGTTCATCCCTCAGGATCACAAGAAATTTCTTCATGTCACATATACCCCAAGTATTCGCCAGCATCATTGCGGCCCATGTCAAGACGGTCATTCGTCTCCTTCTCGCGTGGTGTCAGGAACTCATAATCATCCTCCACCTCGTCATCGTAGTCACCACAGTCAGCCTCCTCGTTAAACGCTTCCCACTCCTCGGCAGTGGCACCAGAGATCAGGAACTCCCGCTCATCATCACTCAGGTGGGGCATCACGTTCTGGATCAAGGCACCAGACACCCACGCATTGTATTGTTCTTCGGTGACATCGAACTCCTTAGTGCGAGTGATGCCAGACAGGATTGAGGTGCGAATAAAGATCATGCTGCGTCTCCCGTGAACATAGTCTTGTTGAAGTATTTGGTAACGTCCTCATCCAAGTGGATGTAGTCTCGCATGTGTTCGTCAATCTTGCGCCGCTCAGTCACATGCTCCCACACAGATTCAGCATAGAGGGTCATGGTGTCGTGGTCCCATGCCATGACTGTGAGTGTCTGCTTAACACCCCCACACTCCCTCTCCCACGTGGTGCTGGTGTATGTCAGGGCAATGTTAGCGTCAGTGATAGTCCACTTCATCTTGTTTCTCCATTTGTATAGTCGGACCGTCCGACTTTAGGTTTGTCACGAGTAGTAGGGTCGCGTCTTGGGGAAGTATACGTCAGGCAACTGCTCAGTGAACCCACGTGGAGCCAGCCTCACGTCACCCCTGTCCTTGTTCTCTTCCATGCAGTAGGCCCAGAGTTCCTGTGCGTAGTCGTAGGCATCCTGATAGCGGTCGAAGAACCTGATCTTGGCGTGTTCAACCAGCCCACCCACATCATACCACCAGCCACCCTCCTCGGGTCCACCATAGGCTCGGTCAGTCTCATACACAGCGACACACCACCACTGTGCAGCACGCTCACGGGAGGACTTCATCACCATGCTTGGGTTGTCTATGGCAACGTAGCACTCCTCGCCATCATCCCACACCACCTCATCATGCTGGCGCTCACTCACCCACCCATTGCCCTTGTCACACTCATATATGGGACACATTTCGCTCAGGTAATCCATGCTGATCTCCTTCGGTATAGTCGGACCGTCCGACTTTAGGTTTGTGTTTCGATTGAGCCTTTAGAAAACCACGGCCCACATCATCTGTCAATAGATTCGCTTTGCTCAAGGGTTTCGCCCTGCTCAAGGGTTCATCGCGCCCACGCATCAGCATCTGCACATGCCACACGCTACGCCACCACTTGTCTGCCCTACGGGCCATGCGCTCACGCTTGCTCACATGCACATCACTCACCCCCCTCATCATCATCATGCGGCGCACAAATCAGGACCAGCGCACCCACCACAAAGGCAAACAGGATCACGCTCAATTCGATCATGGTTTTTCTCCTCTCCCCTTTCAGGGGATTCTATAGTCGGACCGTCCGACTTTACCTTGGCCATCCCCTAAAGGGGAAACGAAAAAAGGCACCCCGAAGGATGCCCTTTGTGTGATGTGATGATGTGAAGGCTTGGGGGGTCTTACGACCCCTTACGCTTGGCGACCAGAGCCTTGGTGAACACTGCGAAATCCAGACCATTGTCTGCAATCAGGGTCCAGACCAGATCCGCCAATTCAGCCTCGTCTTTCACCTTCGGTGCCTTAGCCTCAGCCTTCGGTGCAGCATCAGCCTTCGGCTCAGAGGTTTTCTGATCCATCTTGCGAACCCCGGCACCGTTCGATGCTTTGCCTTCGGCAACTTTGAGACGCTTACGGATTGCCGAAACACCAAGGGTGTCAAGAGCGCCGTTCTGGTTCAGCTTCTGGACCTTAGTCCAGTTTGTCGCAAGGAACATGGCATCGGAACGGTCCTGCTTTGACATCTGACCAAGGTCAGTCCCGGCAAGATACTGGCCAAAGGCCTTGCGGTTGTCGGCAAACAGAGCCTGAAGCCCAATCAAAATCGTTCCGATTTCACGGTAGTGGTCCAGCATCTGCTCTTGCATCAGCCACATGGTGTCGTAAATCGACGAGGCATGTTTGATTGCTTCAGCAATGGTGAAGGATTTCTTGCCGACTTTGACGGTGGCATCAGCGGCGATAACTACGTTAGCAATGTTCGACATGGTGTTTCTCCGGTTTCCCCTTTAGGGGTGGTTTCGATCAGCGCCGTTGTTTTGGCCCCTCTATAAGGACGGCAAGTCGGACCCGGTGTCAAGGCTTTTTTACCCTAAAGGGTAGCATCGGGGTTTTCTATAGTCGGACCGTCCGACTTTACCCTAGTCTAAAGACTAGCAGATTCGAAAGTTTTAGCCTGCGGGGTTAGGCATTATGCAAGGCGCGGGCAACAAAAACTCTTGGGGTTCTGAGCTGGTCTTTTCGGCTAGTCTAAGGTTCCCTTAGGGTGCATCCCTCTTGCCGTCTCCCGATTGGTCAGAAAACCTTACCAATTCCCATCTGCTTTAGCAGAGTTGACAAACCTACATTCTCTGGGATTCCTTTAGGAATCAACATGTTAGGCATCATGATGTCATACGCTTGAGCATAATGCGCTGGCCTACCTACGTCATGACCTGCATAGGGGGCGGGCATGGGCCACCGGGGGGTAGGGCGTTAACGTATACCAACAATGACAGCGGGGGGATTTTTGTAGTTCTGTTAACCAGAAAAAGACCAAGTGGTTAACACTATGTAATTCTTTACCAGTTGGTCAAAAATGAGGGATAGTTGTAGAGGCTCTAGAAAGGCCCTCAGAGAGCGATCTCTTGTCTCGGCTAGGGTGACCTAGAAAAATCAGAGGAGGCTATCTGGTGGCTCTCTTTGGGGCTGTTTTGGGCATCTTCAAGTGTTACCTCCGCAAGGACGTAAGTCCGAGGACTCTTCTTAGGAGGCGGCGGGGGGATTACGTATGGCTAGAGCTTGGGTCGAAGCATTGAGACGGAGGGTCGAACTCCTTGACCGGACAATTTGCTATAGGGAGAGATAATTTCTTCTAAAAAAGATGAGATAGGGTCTTGACAAAAGACGGAAAGGCGGTATATTACTTAAGAGATACTTAAGTACTTCTTGATGGGTCACCTTAAGTACTCCTTGAGAGACTACTTAAGTACTACTCTAGTATTATTATTCTTTAAGTATATAATATATAAGAAGAATACTTAAGTAGAGACTCTAGTAGGACTTAAGTACTACTTAAGTAATACTTAAGTATTCTTATATAGTGAGCAGAAGATGAATTTCAAGTACTGATGAAATCTTTTTTTGCCGTAGAAAAAGGCTTGACTAAGGAAAGCCTAAGGGTATAACTAGACATGAAATATTTCGCAGACGACGATGTCCTCACAAACTTCTACAATGCTTTGGCAGACAAGGATGAGGGCAGGCTGAGACGAGTTCACATTCCACGATCAGATGTGTTCTATGTACGGGAGGCTATCCACCAGAGGACTGGCATCAGGTACTCCTTGGATCGGATAGAAAGAGCAATGTATCTTGAGGGGCATCTTCGTAAGCAGGATGTCTTTGAGCCAGACAGAAAGAGAGACTGGGAATGAGCTTCAGCCTTGGACCTAAATCACGCGAGAAACTGAATGGGGTACACCCAGACCTAGTCTCTGTCGTTGAGAGAGCAATCAGCATCACCAAGAAAGACTTTACGGTTCTTGAGGGATTGCGTTCTAAGGAGCGTCAGGCTCAGCTCTTTGCTGCTGGTAAGTCCAAGACGATGAACTCCCGCCACATCACAGGTCATGCTGTAGACCTCGGTCCTTGGCCCCTGAATGGTGACTTTGATTCTGATGGTATTTTGAATATTGCTGACTGGGATGAGTACTACCCTGTTGCTGATGCCATGAAGCAGGCTGCTAAAGAGCTTGGTGTGGCTATCGTCTGGGGTGGTGACTGGAAGGGCTTTCCTGATGGGCCTCACTTCGAGCTTGATCGGAAAGTCTATCCAGCATGAATCCCGAAGAGTTTGAAAGAAGGCTCGTCAAACTTGAGGAGTCTCATGAGGATTTGAATGAGAGTGTGGTCAAGCTCAACACGACCATTGCACTCCTTAATCAAACTATTGAGATGATGGCAAAGAACGAAGAGAAGCGGCAACAACTTCTTGATCGTAGTGTCTTGTTTATTATTGGTGGATTTGTCACTGCTGGTGTTGCTTGGATTGTTCGTGGGGGCTTGGGACAATGAGTCTCGGGGTCAGGTTTAAGAAAAATCTGAGCTTCTTCCTTGCTGGAGCTATTCTCTCTGGCTTGTTTACCCATATCTATTTTGAGTACTACTACCACGCACAGTGTCAGTATGAGGAATGATCTGTCTTCTTTCTTCTGCACTAGCTACACACCTGTGGTTATTTAATAGCAGTGTACTTGTTACAATTTGTCTTTATGACTGTGACGTAAGAATTGCAGTCCCTTATGGTTCAGAGTGCAAGAAAACCTACCTAAGGGATAAGAAATGATTGATCCACTAACTGCACTCTCTGTTGCTGCTGCTGCAGTCTCTCAAGCTAAGACCCTCTTGAATGCAGGCAGAGATGCACATGGGGCCTTGGTTAAGTTTGCTGGTGCTGTGAGTGATATCAACTACGCTGCAGAGAAAGCAAAGAACCCTTCGGTCTGGAAGTCTCTTACTGGAAGTGCTGAAGCAGAAGCTATTGAGATTTTCTCGGCACAGAAGAAGATAGAACAGATGAGGAGGGAAGTTGAGACCCTCATTGGTTACACCTACGGACAGACTGGCTTAGAAGAGTATAAAGAGACCCTACGCAAAGTAAAAGCTCAAAGACAGAAGGTTGAGTACAGACGGCAAGAGATTAAAGAGACCATCTTCTTGTGGACCTTTACCCTCTTTATCCTCGTTACAGGTATTGCTGGTCTGGCTATCTTTGCTTACTTCCTAAAAGGTAGCGTAGAATGAGAAAGACTTACAAGAGAGAAATAGCAGTAGCCTTACTTGTCTGGCTCATGTACGTAACAGAATTTAAGGATGCTACTCTTGTTGAAGTTCTTGTCTGGCCAGTCTTTTCGTTTGCCGCTGCTGCTTTTGGTTTTGACCAGTATGCCAAGCTGCAGCAGTCTCCCGGCCAAACTTCTAACGGGAGGGGGTCCGAACGTAGCAGCAAACGTCCAAGCGGGGAAAACAAACTCCCAAACGCTGGGGACTACGAGAATTACGGAGCAGAAGACAAATAACGGTGACATTAAGTCTGTAGAAGCCAAGGTTTCTGCTGAACAAGTTGAGAAAGTTACCGTTAATGAGGTCCAGCCGTGGGTAATATTACTCTTAATCCTTGGTTGGTTGCTTCCCTCTCCTAATGAAATCGGAAGATGGATTACTAATCTCTTCAAAAGAAAAGGCACTTAAAATGGCAGATAAAGCTAAAAAACCTACCCGTAAAGCAGATGCTATGGGGCCTAAGTCTAAGGCCACTGCAAAGACCTACAAGACTGCCGCTGGTGCACAACAGTATGTTCGTGGGAATAGCCCTGAAGAACGCAGAGAAGTTTTGAAAAAGGCTAAAGTTGCCGCTCTTAGTAGTAACAAGACTTATGGCAATCTTTCAGCAGCAGGTATGGCTAATGAATCCAAGCTTATCTCTAAGATTCGTCGTGGTAAAAAGAACGATACCACTAAGATGTACGATAAGATGGAAAAAGACTTTATGGAATTTTCTAAGAAGTCAAAGAAATGACCACTAAAGACCCTAGATTAGCTAGAGCAGGTGTGTCTGGCTTCAATAAACCGAAGAGAACTCCAGATCACCCCAAGAAATCACACATTGTGGTGGCTAAAGAGGGCGACAAGGTCAAGACTATCCGCTTTGGTGAGCAGGGAGCCAGTACTGCGGGTGCTCCTAAGGCTGGAGAGTCTGACCGAATGAGTAAAAAACGTGCCTCTTTCAAGGCCAGACATGCCAAAAATATCGCAAAAGGTAAAATGTCTGCTGCTTACTGGGCTGATAAGGAAAAGTGGTAATGAGTAGGGACTACAAAAACGAGTACAAAGAGTATCACTCCAAGCCTGAACAGCGGGAGAAGAATAATGCTCGTAAACGTGCTCGTTATGCCCTCGAAAAGGGTGGTGTAGTCTCTAAGGGTGACGGTAAAGATATCGACCACAAAGACGGTAATCCTAAGAACAACAAGAGAAGCAATCTCAAGGTTACTTCCCAAGCTTCTAATCGTTCTTTCCCCAGAACCAAGACCGCAAGGAAGAAGTGATATGCCCTTGAACGCTAAAGGCAAGAAGATCAAAGCTGCTATGCAGAAAGAGTACGGCAAGAAGGCTGGTGAAAAGGTCTTTTATGCCTCAGAGAACAAAGGCTCTATCAAGGGCGTAACCAAATCCAAGAGGAAAGACAAATGAGAATGGCTCCCCCTAAATCCACCGGACCTCGTCGTCCAGCCCCTCCTCCGGGCATGATGTATGGGCCAAATGACGCGCTTATCCCTATTCCTACAAAGGGTGGTGTCAGACCTGTTAGTCCTGTAAAACCCGGTGTCAGACCCGGTGTTCGGAAAGAGCGCGTTAAAACTCCCGGTATGCCCAAGCCCGGAACTCCCGGTGTTAAGATTTTTGACGACAGCGGTATGGCACCTAAAAATCCTTCGGGCTACACCAACCCTGTCCCTACGACGGATAAGACAGGTAAGCCTCTGATGGCCAAAGGTGGTATGGTTAAAAAAGGTATGAACGTGGGTGGCATGAAAACGGGTATGAACAAAGGCGGCATGGCTAACTGTGGTGCCTCTATGAAACCTACTCAAGGAAAAGGTAAATAAACATGGCTAAGAAACCTGCACCCAAATTCACTCCCTGCAAAGCCTGCCCTTCACCTGCTAAGTGCAAAGCTATGGGTTCTTGCATGGCTAAGAAAGGTAAGAAATAATGGCCAAGAAGCTTAAAGATGTCAATAAAGATGGCAAGGTAAACTTTAAGGACACTTGGCTTGGTGAGCGTCTGTCCACTAAAGGTAAACTTAAGGGGCCTAACCTTGCAGAGTCTCTTAAGGGTGCTCGTAGGAGTTCTGATACATCTGCCACCGAAAGTAAGCCTGCGTCTAAACCTGCTTCTACGTCTGCACCTACTTCTAGTATTCGTCCCAAGAGTAAGCCTGTAGACTCTGGTAGCCGTGTTGGTGCTAAGGAACGTAAGGTACAGACCACTGCAGAACTTCGTAAAGCTGCTGAAGCTAAAAAAGCCACTACGACCGCCGTAACTACCCCAACCGTAGATAAAAAAGCTCAGCGTACTGCACTAAAAAGCGTTGGTCCAATTGGGGGTATGCTTTCGGGGCTTCAGGTAAGACCTAACGCATCTCTGGATTCCGTCTCAGGTCGAATGGATAGAAAGATGACCAAGGACACCGCAAGACCTTCTTTTGATGTCGATTACGATCAGTGGCTAAAGATGACGCCAGCAAAGCGAAAAGAACTTGGTCTCCCTGCAACCTACGGGGCTATACAGCGAATGCTTGGTACTAAGATGAAGACCCAAACAAAGAATAGATTTAAGTTCTACAATAGAGAGGACTAAGAAGTGGTTGAGAGGGTAATATCACACGTTGTTGCTTGCACTACTGCGGCTACACACGTACTGTATACTTGCCCTCTTAACTGTAGGGCTAAGATTCCCCTTGTCTTCTTTACCAATGTCAGCGGCACTAACACTGTTTCGTTGAAGTGGTACCGTAAGCAAGACAATGCGAGCTACTACATTATTGGTGGTAAGAATATGTCTGCAGGGGAATTTGTTCAGCTCTCTGGGGCATACCTTGTCGTTGAGCCTGAAGACAGATTAGAGATTGTCCTTGGTTCTAGTGGTAATGTGGATGCCCTCTGCACTGCAGAAGAAATGTTTGTCTCCAATACGACAAGGGTTGCAGTCTGATGGGTAGAACCAACGAAAAGCTCTGGGAGAGTGCTAAGGCTGAGGCCAAGTCCAAGATGGGCGGTAAGCATTCTGCCAGAGCCATGCAACTTGCAGGTAAAATCTACAAGGAAAAGGGTGGGGGCTACACCGGAGAGAAGACTGAGGCTCAGAAGTCTATGTCCAAGTGGACCAAAGAGGACTGGGGCACTAAGTCAGGTAAACCCTCCACACAAGGCCCCAAAGCTACTGGCGAGAGATATTTGCCAAAGAAGGCACGAGAAGCTCTCTCCAGTGAAGAGTACAAGCGTACAAGTGCCAAGAAGAGAGAAGACACCAAGAAAGGGAAGCAGTTCTCCAAGCAGCCCGAAAGTGTTGCAAAGAAAACAGCGAGGTTTAGATGACTAAACAACTTACAGAGATGCAGCAGAAGTTCCTTGATGTCCTCTTCGAAGAGGCTCGGGGTGATTTTGTCAAAGCAAAGAAACTTGCAGGCTACAGCGACACGTATTCGACCAAGCATATTGTAGAGTCCATTGAGTCTGAGATTGCTGAACTCACCAAGAAGTATATCGCCCACATTGGTGTCAAGGCTGCTTACAGCATGTACGAGGTCATGACTGATCCTACTGCTCTCGGCAATAAAGAGAAGATGGCTGCTGCTAAGGACTTGCTTGATCGTGGTGGATTTAAGCCCAAGGATGAAGTTAAGGTTGAGACTGATACTCCCCTCTTCATTCTCCCTTCCAAGAAAAGTGATTGACAGTTTCTGTTGTTTGTATTATAAGTAACTTATGCCAAAGATCAAAAAAGAATGGAGACTCCCCAAGCCAATCGACCACGGTGACCACTTCGAGTGGAAGCCTGTTGTCAGAAGCGGGAGAATTATGCCCTTCGGGTACAAAGAAGACCCAACTGACCCAGACGTACTGCTACCTATTCCAGAAGAACTGGAACTCCTTGAGCAAGCAAAGAAGCACCTCAAGAAGTATTCCTACAGAGCGGTAGCAGCATGGCTGACTGAGCAGAGTGGTAGAACCATTTCTCACGTAGGTCTGTATAAGAGGATTAAGCTTGAGTATAAACGTAAGACAGAGGCTGCAAACCAACGCTACTTTGCCGAAAAGTACAAAGCGGCCCTCGAAAAAGCCGAAAGACTCGAAGCCAAAATTGGAGGCACCTCAACCAGAACCCACGTCAGTACTGACAGTTCCGGCCCAAGCAATCCCACAGAAGATTGAGGTAGAAAAGGCTAGGGAAATTATCTTCTCCCCTAATCCCGGCCCTCAGTCAGAGTTTCTTTCTGCAGATGAACAAGAAGTATTGTATGGTGGTGCAGCGGGTGGTGGTAAGTCCTACGCTATGTTGGCTGACCCAGTTCGTTACCTGAACAACCCCCATGCCAAGATGCTTCTGGTCCGTAAGTCTACAGAAGAACTCCGAGAACTAGTTTCTGTTTCAAAGATGTTGTACCCCAGAGCCATTCCGGGGATTAAGTTTTTAGAAAGAGACAAGACTTGGGTAGCCCCTTCAGGTGCAACACTCTGGATGAGCTACCTTGATGCTGATGATGACGTTACTCGCTATCAGGGTCAGGCATACAACTGGATTGGTTTTGACGAACTTACTCAGTGGGCCAGTCCTTACGCTTGGAACTACATGCGCTCTCGTCTCCGCACAACGAAAGACAGTGGCCTAAAGCTCTACCAGAGGGCCACTACTAACCCCGGCGGGGCAGGACATCACTGGGTTAAGAAAGCCTTCATTGATCCCTCTCCACCCGGTAAATCTTTCTGGGCTATTGACCCAGAGACTGGTGAAACTCTACGCTGGCCTAAGGGTCATTCTCGTGAGGGTGAGCCACTCTTTGAAAGACGCTTTATCCCTGCAACCCTCTTCGACAACCCTTACCTAGCCGAAGATGGAATGTATGAAGCCAACCTCTTGTCTCTCCCTGAGCACCAGAGAAAGCAGCTTCTAGAAGGTAGTTGGGACACTGCAGAGGGTGCAGCCTTCCCAGAGTTTAATCGTAGACTTCATGTAGTAGAGCCTTTTGACATCCCTAGCAGTTGGCCAAGATTTCGTGCCGCAGACTATGGTTACAGTTCTTACACTGGTGTCCTTTGGTTTGCTGTGGCCCCTAGTGAGCAGCTTATTGTATACAGAGAATTGTACGTCTCTAAAGTTCTGGCAGAAGACCTAGCAACAAAGGTTCTTGAGGCTGAGTCTGGAGAGAAGGTACGGTACGGTGTTCTTGACTCCTCTCTGTGGCACAAGCGTGGGGATACTGGCCCCAGTATTGCTGAGCGTATGATCCTCAAAGGATGCCGTTGGCGTCCCTCAGACAGAAGCAGAGGCTCTCGTATCGCAGGCAAGAACGAAATCCACAGACGCCTACAGGTTGACGAGTACACTGACGAACCACGTATGATTATCTTCAATACTTGCAAGAACCTGATCTCTCAACTACCCTCACTTCCTCTGGACAAGACTAACCCTGAGGATGTGGACACAAAAGCAGAAGACCACCTGTACGACGCTCTTAGATACGGGGTTATGACCCGACCGAGGAGTGGCCTGTTTGATCTTGATCCTAATGCTGGACGTACAGGCTTCCAGATTGCTGACAATACCTTCGGCTACTAACACAAATTGGAAATGAGAATGGAAGAAGACAACATCTCCCCCGACAGCGTCAAGATGCTTGCCGTCAAGGATACTTCTGGCGACTCGCCTAATGACAAGCCTGCTGGTGGCATTGTTGCTTACGTTGAAGAACGCTTCTCTAAGGCTGAGACTGCGCGAGAGACGGAAGAACAGCGTTGGATCAAAGCATACCGCAATTACCGTGGTCTGTATGGTCCTGATGTCCAATTCACTAAGACTGAGAAGTCCAGAGTTTTTGTCAAAGTATCTAAAACTAAAGTACTTGCTGCCTTTGGGCAGATGACCGAGGTGCTCTTCGGTGGTAATAAGTTCCCAATTACTATTGATCCTACTACGCTTCCTGAGGGTGTGGAAGAGTCTGTTCACATTGAGACTAACGACGAAGTAAAGAAGGCAGAGAAGGCTGGTGGTCTTGAGCCTCTGCTTCCCGGCGAGACAATGCCTGAGTACCGTGAACGTCTTGGTGGGCTTCAAAAGATGCTTGAGCCTATTGAGGATGTGCGTCCCGGTCCCGGTGTAACTCCGTCTCAGGTCACCTTCGAGCCTGCTATGATTGCAGCAAAGAAGATGGAAAAGAAAATCCATGACCAGCTTGAGGAGTCTCATGCTTCGAAGCACCTTCGTTCTACTGCCTTTGAGTGTGCACTCTTTGGTACTGGCGTGATGAAGGGTCCGTTTGCAGTTGATAAAGAGTATCCTAGCTGGGACGACAAAGGTAATTACAACCCCAAGATCAAGACTGTCCCTATGGTCTCTAACGTCTCCATCTGGAACTTCTACCCAGACCCGGATGCCAACAACATGGAAGAAGCTGAGTACGGCATTGAGCGTCACAAGATGTCTCGTAGCGAACTCCGCAAACTTGCTAATCGCCCCTACTTCCGTAAGAATGAGATTGATATTGCTGTCAAGGCTGGCCCCAACTACATTAAAGAGTGGTGGGAACAGGTCATGGAAGACGATGCCCAGCAGCCTTCCACAGAGCGTTACGAAGTCCTTGAGTTCTGGGGCAACGTGGACATGGAAATTCTCAAGAACCATAACGTAGAAGTTCCTGCTGAGCTTAAGAACAAACCTGAAGTGTCTGTCAACGTGTGGGTCTGCAATGGCAGAGTCCTGCGCCTTGTGATGAACCCCTTCACCCCTACCATTATCCCCTTCTACGTTGTTCCTTACGAGATCAACCCCTACTCCATGTGGGGCATTGGTGTTGCAGAGAACATGGACGACACCCAGACCCTGATGAACGGTTTCATGCGGATGGCAGTAGATAATGCTGCTCTGAGTGGCAACCTGCTGATTGAAGTTGATGAGACTAACCTTGTACCCGGCCAAGACCTCGAAGTCTATCCCGGTAAAGTCTTCCGTCGTGAGGGTGGCGCTCCGGGTCAGGCTATCTTCGGTACTAAGTTCCCCAACGTCTCGAATGAAAACATGCAGATGTTCGACAAGGCTCGTGTCCTTGCTGATGAATCTACTGGTTTCCCCTCGTTTGCACACGGACAGACTGGCGTGAGTGGTGTTGGTCGTACTGCCTCGGGCATTTCTATGCTGATGTCTGCCGCTAACGGTTCTATCCGTACTGTGGTCAAGAACATCGACGACTACCTGCTTGCCCCTCTGGGTAAGGCTCTGTTCAGCTTTAACATGCAGTTTGATTTCGACCCTGAGATCAAGGGTGACTTGGAAGTTAAGGCTGCAGGTACTGAGTCTCTGATGGCCAACGAGGTTCGTTCTCAGCGCCTGATGCAATTCCTTGGTGTTGTTCAGAACCCTGTGCTTGCTCCCTTCGCTCGTATGGATTACATTGTCCGTGAGATTGCTAAGTCTATGGACCTTGATCCCGATAAGGTTGCAAACTCCATGCAGCGGGCTGCTATCCAAGCTGAACTCCTCAAGACCTTCCAAGCATCACAGCCCCCTGCTCCTCAAGCCCCTGCACCCGGTCAGGCTCCTGCAGGTGTTCAGGCTCAGGACACTCAAGGCTCTGGTGGTGGTAACATGGGTACTGGCTCTGTCCCTACTCCGGGTGAGCAAGGCTTTACGGCAAACACTGGTGAGGGTGCACAGTGAACCTAAAGCCTTTCGTAAACAACAGAGAACTCTGGGATGACTTCTTGGTGGAACTGCAAGAACGTATTCAAGCCTGTCACAAGAAGTTGGAACAGTTGACTGACCCGGTAGACTTTCATCGTACTCAGGGTGAAATCCAAGCCCTCCGCAAACTAGAGCAACTCCGCGACAAGGTTAATGCTAAATGAGACTTGAAGACCAGACCAAAGAAGCCTTTCAAGAAGACTTTGGTGTAATTCCTCAGACTTCAGAGCCTAAGGGTAAGGGGTACATTGAACTCCTTGTGGACAATATCATTGGTCTGGACAACGAGTATGAATCCTTTGGTGAGGCTTTCGGTAAGTCCTTCAATGAGGATGAACTTGGTACCCTAAAGAACATGGCTCTTAGTGCCTACGAGGGTGCCAAGGAGTTTGTCACAAGCCCTATTGAGACAACAAAAGATGTTGCTACAGAGATTTCTGACAGCGTTTCCAGACTTGGTGCAGAGAGCCTTGACGGCAGAATCAAGCGGATGTACGGTGTAGGCTATCAGGAAGCTACTGAGGAGCAAGTCACTAAAGCACGAGAGGCTGTCATTGGTGATGCAATCACTGCTTCTTCTCTGGTCCCTGCTGCTAAGGGTGTGACTACTGTAGCTAAGGCTGCTATCCCCGGCAAGGTTCAGGCTGACGTTGTAGGACAAATGCGGTCCCTTATTGATGGTGACAAAGAGTTTAGGACTGAGTCCACAAAACCTGCTCAAGGTCTTAGTGCTCAGGCTGTTGCTAACAGTAACAAAAACCCCTTTGTGCTTCCTAAGGAAAATCTTACTGAAAACTTGCTTGACTTTTACAGCCCTATTAAAAACTCTGTAGAAAGTCTGGATTTTGGTGATAAAGGTCTTACGGGAAGTGTTATCTTAAAGCACCTGAGAGAAAAGACCCCCAACACTAATGTTGCAGAGTTGGACTCTTACAAGCTTGAGCTTGAACCCAACACTAGGTACACACGAGAGGACATAAAAGCCCTTCTTCCTCAAGAAGACTACACGATCAAAGAGATTTTTCCTATTTACAGAAATTCTCAGCGGCAGAATCTTCAAGATGTTGCGTCTGGATATTTTGAGTTTATCCTTCAGGGAGAGAAAGAAACCCCTTTCTACCACTTCACCAACAAAGATTTAGCTCACGCTAGAGGGTCTTTTATCGCAGGCCCTGATAAAAAACGATTGCTTGTGGAAGAGCTGCAGTCTGACATACTTCAAAACGTAGGTAAACCAAAAGCTACTTATAACCCTGCAAAAGCATTCTTTGGGGACGTAGGGCAAGAGTTTGAACCTCTAAATAATTTTGGTGTAGATACAGACAAACTTGAAAGCATCGTAGAGGACAGGCTTAAAGGGTCTATAGACAACGAAACTGCTATTACTGAAATCTATAGAGTTTTTGGTGAAAGACCTCAATCTCTTAAAGGGGCGTTTTCTGGACACCTGACCCGGCTTACTTCGAAAAAACTGCAGGAGTTTGGGTATCCAGAGGAAGAAGTGGATGAGAAACTTTGGAGTGGCATCGACCTTAGCTTTCAAGAAAACATTACAAACTTTGCCACACAAGCTAAAAAAAGTGCTTTTACAAAGAAAGATTTTCCTGTCACTAGTACTACAGATGTGACAAAAAAGCTGTTGCTTGGATTGATTGCAAAAGCACAAAAAGAGGGCGCAACTGAAATTGTAATGCCACCTTTGTCTCGTATTGCTGCAATGAGAGCAGGAGACTTTACAGGAAAGGCTACAGGTGTTGGTCAAGATTTTATGGACAGTGCTGTTGTTGCAGCAGAAAAAGCTCTTAAGCCCACTTACGTAGACTCCTTTGACAAAGCTACAGAACTATTGAACCGCGAGTTTTCTTCTTCTTCTTCTGAAGGTAGCCCTATTCGTGTGTATGAAGATAAGATGGAGTTTCGAGGTTCTGAGTTTTCAAAGAAAGGGAGTGAAACGGTAAAAGTTTTAGACATTACAAAGTTTCCACCCCTTGCAAACTATAAACTAAGATTTGCCGAAGGTGGCATGGTAGAGGAAGACCAAATGAATAGACTAATGCAAGAGGGTGGCATTGCTGACGACGGAATGACTCGTGAGCCTGTCACTGGTAATGAAATCCCTCCGGGTTCTATGGCTTCGGAAGTGCGTGACGATATCCCTGCACAACTGTCAGAGGGTGAGTATATTGTCCCTGCTGATGTCGTCCGCTTCTTTGGCGTAAGATTCTTTGAAGACCTCCGTAGTCAGGCTAAGCAGGGTCTCCAAGAGATGGATGCTGATGGCCGTATCGGTGGTACCCCCGTAGACGCTCAGGGAGTGCCTGTGGGAGGTCAAGATGAGGAGCTTACCCCTGAGGAAGAGCAGATGCTTATGGAGGTTCTTGGTTCCTCTGGTGCTGCTACGGGCATGGCTTACGGTGGTATGGCACAAAACCTACAACAGCCTATGAGCAATCCCTATCAAGACCAGTCAGCCCTCTATCAACCCCCCAGAGCTATTGCTACTGCTGCACCTGCACCTGTGGGTATGGCTGAGGGAGGCAGTCTCATGGGTCAAACTTTTACAGGTTTTGAATCCCGCCGCTACTACAACCCTGAAACTAAACAAGAGATGACCATTAACTTCCTTGATGGTAGACCTCTTGGTGTGATCCCCACTGGCTTTGTTCCGTGGTCCGCTGAACTTGTTGCTGCCGAAGTAAAACCTGTTGAACCAGAAGTGCCGGAAGGTATGGGTGCACAAGATGGTGACAGAGGTAGAGACGAGGGTGATGCTGGAGCAGATGGTGACGGTAGTGCAGGGTATCGTGGTTGGGCAGAGAAGAACGCTGAAGCAATTAACTCTGACCCCCTAGGGTTTGGTATGAGTGCACTTGAGGGTAAACAAGGTTTTATGAGTAACAGGCAAATGGCAGGTCTTGCAGGGATGGTCAACCCCGCTCTTGGGATTGGTGTCATGGGTGCTTCTGCTATTAGTGGTGTCCAAAATATTGCTGAAGCCAGAGCCGCTGTTGAGGTTGCAAAAGCAAAAGGTTTGAACACGGATGCTCTGGAAGCCAGAATTAATGAAGCCGTAGAAGCACTGCCCGGTGCAGTTAGGTCACTGACGAGGAATGGTGTTATTGGTTCTGGTTCAGGTTACACAGAAGCTCTTTCTGGTGCAGGTGCAGCCGCAAGTGCTAGGACGGGTACTGGAATTGCTACTGGAACTCCTGCTAGTAAAGGTCAAGACAAAGGTGTTAGTGTAGGTTATGGTGTAGGCCAAGTTGATCCGGGTCTGAACAAGGCTGTTGCAGCCGCTGCAGATAAGGATAAAGACAAGCCTTCTGGTGGAACTCCCGGAGGAGGTTTTGGGACAGGTGGTCCCGGTAATGTGGGTCAATCTGGGTCTACTGGTGGAACTCCCGGAGGAGGTTTTGGGACAGGTGGTCCCGGTAATGTGGGTGGCAACAGGTCTGGCGGGAGTGCAGGAGCAAGTGAACGTAGTGGTGGAGCTTTTGCACCGGGCGGTCTCGTCTCTAAGAAAACTACTCCCAAGAAACCTAGAAAAGGTCTTGCTTCCTAAGTAAGATTGTGGTATATAAAATATAAGGCTACCCGGCTTAGGCTGGCCCCAACATAAAGGATAAAGAATGTCTGTTACTAAAGTCTACGTTGATTCTAATTTCAATCATAGTCGTAATCGTAAACGTATTGAGGCTGATGAAAAAGAACTTGAAGAACTGATCGGCAAGTCTAGAACCTCAGGACAAGAAGAAGAAGAAGGACAAGAAGAAGAGCCAGAGGTTAAGGCGCAAGAGTCTGAACCTGAACCCACTGACCCGGAGGAAAAGTCTTTTAAGAAACGCTACGGCGATCTTCGTAGACACCTCTCTGACAAAGAGAAAGAGTGGGAAGCTAAATTTGAGGAGTTGAAGAACTCTGTTAGCGGCACCAAAGTACTCCCTCCCAAGTCAGACGAGGACATTGCTGCGTGGGCACGTAAGTACCCTGATGTGGCTTCTATCGTAGAAACTATTGCTACTAAGAAGGCAGACGAGAAGCTGTCACAGTACAAGAGTAAGTTTGATGAGTATGAGAAGCTGAGCTACGACGCCTCTCGTAATAAAGCAATGGATGCTATCCGTCAGGCTCACTCGGACTTTGATGCTCTCCGTAAGTCAGACGAGTTCCACAACTGGGCAGAAGAACAACCTAAGTGGGTTCAAGACGCCCTGTATGAAAACGAAGAGGATGCTCGTGCAGTTATCCGGGTTCTTGATCTCTACAAAGTCGATAAGGGTATGACCCCCTCGGCACGTAAAGAAAAGACTAAGGAAGCCGCATCCCTTGTCACCTCAAAGAACAAAGCCAACATGGACTTTGAGAATGACGGCGAGAAGATTCTTGAGTCTCGTGTTGCTAAGATGAGTATGGACGAGTACGCCAAGAATGAGAAGAAGATCATGGAGGCCATCCGCAAGGGGAACTTTGTGTATGATCTCTCTGGTGGTGCAAGATAAAAATAAGATAGCCCTTGACAAGTAAGGGCTTCTTCATATAACTACCAACAAATAGCTGTGGCCTCTTGGTGATAGTACGCCCTAAGACACCCTCGGCTATTTGTTTCTCTCTAAAGTCTAAACGATCAATAAGACCTACCTGATTAGGTGTAGGCCCACAGTCCTTAAGCGATAACTGATCCTTATAGTTTATAGACCGTGCACCCTAAAAACCCCTCAGCCTCTTAGACGTGTGTTTAGCTTCTAATCAAAGCCAAATATCATAGGAGGATTTTCTCATGGCTTTCCAAACTGCTGCTGGCTGGTCGAACCTGCCCAACGGTAACTTCTCTTCGGTCATCTACTCGAAGAAAGTTCAACTCGCTTTCCGTAAGGCCACTGTTGTTGGTGACATTACGAACTCGGACTACTTTGGTGAAATCTCGGCTCAGGGTGATACCGTCCGCATCATCAAAGAACCGGAAATCTCGGTGTCGGCATACGCTCGTGGCACCCAAATCCAAGCTCAAGACCTCGACGACGAAGACTTCTCGCTGGTTGTTGACAAGGCAAACTACTTCGCCTTCAAAGTTGACGACATCGAAGAAGCTCACTCGCACGTCAACTTCATGGACCTTGCTACCAACCGTGCGGCTTACCGTCTGGCTGACCAGCATGACCAAGAAGTTCTGGGCTACCTGTCGGGTTACAAACAGGCTGCTCTGCACACGAATGCTGGCACTGTGAATGACGTTGTGAATGGCACCAAAGCTATCACCACGGCTGGCTCGGACGAACTGCTGGCTTCCATGAAGCTCTCGCGCCCCTCGTTCGGCAACATCACCACTGCAGGTTCGGTTGGTGACTCGATCCCGGTTGCTGCTCGTCTTCCGGGTGCTTCCTCGCTTCCGACCACTCACGTCTCGCCCGTCATGCTGATTAACCGCATGGGCCGTCTGCTCGACCAGCAGAACGTGGACAAGTCTGGCCGTTGGTTGGTGATTGACCCCGTGATGATGGAAGTCCTGATGGACGAAGATTCGCGCTTCCTGAATGCAGATCAGGGCGAGTCGGGTGCTCTGCGTAACGGTCTGGTTCTGACGAGCTGGAACGGTTTCCGCGTCTACGTGTCGAACAACCTGCCGCAAGTCGGTACTGGTTCGTCCTTCGTGGGTAACTCCAGCGCCCAGTCCACGAACTACGGTGTGATCGTTGCTGGTCATGACTCGGCTGTGGCTACCGCTGAGCAGATCAACAAGACCGAGACCTACCGTGACCCGGACTCGTTCGCTGACATCGTGCGTGGTATGCACCTGTACGGTCGTAAGATTCTGCGCCCGGAAGCTATCACCGTCGCTCGTTACAACCTCGCCTAATAAAGACCCAAGGGTATCCTTCACGGGGTACCCTTTACCGCCATAGGAAAGGACACTTAAATGGCTACTGTTACTACTCTTGCGGGCGGGTCTGTTGATGGCTTCACCGCTGGGCGTATGCCCTACTTCAAGGAAGTTCTGATTGACTTCGCTGCTGCTGCAACTGCTAAGGGTTCGGCTCTGGCTGCTGCTGACGTGATCGAAGCAATCTCGGTTCCTGCCAACACCATGATCCTGAATGCTGGTCTGGAAGTTATCACCGTTGCTGGTGGTGAATCGAACGACACGACTGTTGACCTTGGTGTGACCACGACTGAGCCGGATAACTTCGTTGATGGTTTCGACCTTGACGCTGCTGCTGCAGGTGCTTACGCTCAGAACGCTGCTGCTTTCCAGCCTTTGGTTATCGGCACTGCTGACACCATTGACCTGCTGATTGCTACCGCTACGACTGCTCCGACCTCGGGTGTGGTTCGTGTGTGGGCTGTTCTGATGGACATTGATGCACGTAAGACCGCTGCGGAAGTTGACCGCGACGTTCTGGCCTAATAACTAACTTAGGGGGGCTGCTGCATGTGGCCCCCTTATGCCCTTTTTACAGGTACTTAAATGTCCAACTACGTCACTCTTGTCAACAAACTTCTTGTCAGATTGAATGAAGTCCCGCTTGACGTGGGTGGTGTGGCCTTTGATACTACACGTAACGTACAAGAACTTGCTAAGAATGCAATTAATGATGCTATTCGTTTAATTATTCAGACTGGTGAAGAGTGGCCCTTTCTCAAGGTTACTTACACACAAACCCTTACAGCCAATACCAAGACCTACAACTTTCCCGCCAGCTTTTCTAGTGCAGACTGGGAAACTTTCTATCTCAAAAAGTCTGTAGATAACGCCCCGGCATACCTTCCTGCCATTGACTACCAAAAATACATTCAAAACTTCCGTGCTCTGGACGACGATAACACCACTGGTGCTGTTCCTCAGTTGGTCTATGACACGCACTCTGACAGCTTTGGCGTTTATCCTAACCCTAATATTGCATACGATATTGAATACGTTTACTGGTCTGTCCCTTCAGACTTGCAACTGCACAACGATGAGTGCATTATCCCCAGTCGCTTTGACCATGTTATTGTTGATGGCGCAATGATGATTATGATGCGTTTCCGTAGCAATGACCAGAGTGCAGAAATTCACCAGCGTAACTTCGAGAATGGTATCCGCAAGATGCGTAGAGTGGTCATGGACCAGCCCCTCAAAGTTACCTCTACCGTGATTGAAGGGTCCACGAATGCCCGATAATCTAGCCTCCTTTAAGGTGTTCTGCGCTGGGGGGCTTAACACAAGTCGGGACGTTCTCTCTCAGGGTGAAACCTCCCCCGGCTCAGCAATTGCCTTGATTAACTACGAGCCTGCCGTTACTGGTGGTTACAGAAAAGTTAGTGGTTATGCAAATGATTACGGTACTGTCCCCGGTACAGCAGGTGTTTTGGGTGTCTGTGTTGCTAACGGGATTAACAATGGTATCCTTGCTTGTAGAAAACCTAGCTCGGGTAACGACTACCTTCACTACTGGAATACCTCTACGAGTGCTTGGGTTGCTGTAACTACCTCAGGTTCCCCCACCATGACAGGGGTGACGAAGGTTCGTTTCTCTAAGTACAACTGGTCTGGCCCTAAGGTTGTTCTGACTGACGGTGTAAATCCTGCTGCCACATACGACGGCACCACTTACACTCAGATCACAGACGCTAACGCACCCAACTCCCCCAAGTACTCATCCATCTTCAAGAACCATGTGTTCCTTGCCGGGGACGCCACTGATCCCTACAACCTGTACTTCAGTGCTCCCTACGGCGAAACTGACTACAACCCTGCCAATGGTGCTGGTGTAATCAACGTAGGTTTCCCTATCGTCCAGATCAAGCCCTTCCGTGATGCTCTCTATATTTTTGGTAGCAACAATATCAGGAAGCTGGTTGGTAACACTGTTGGAGACTTCCTTGTAGAGAATGTGACTGACGACCTTGGTTGCATGGCTACTGATAGTGTGATTGAAATTGGTGGTGACCTTCTCTTTCTGTCGCAGGATGGCCTTCGCCCTGTTAGTGGTACGGACAAGATTGGTGACGTGAACCTTGAGACTGTCTCTAAGGACATCCAGTCGGTCTTCACTGACATCGTGTTCAACGTAGACCTTGATGGCTTGAATGCCGTTGTCCTAAGACAAAAGACCCAGTTCCGTATCTTCTTCAAAGCCTCAGACTCTCAGGGTATCATTGGTGGCTTTAGGCAGGCAGAGGGTGGACTGCAGTTTGAGTATGGTCAGCTTCTTGGTATTGAGGCTACCTGTGCAGACAGCGGCTACCTTGGACAGTACGAGTTTGTGATCCACGGAGATTCTGCGGGTAAGGTCCACAGACAAGAGCGTGGGAATAGCTTTGACGGCACTTCCATTTTCTCTCTGTATCAAACTCCCTATCTCCATATGGAAGACCCGGAGCAGAGAAAGATTGTGTACTCTGTAAACACTTATCTTCGTTCTGAGGGTGACAATTCTATTGTTCTGTCTGTCCTGTACGATTACGAAGATTTTAATACACTTAACCCTAGCAACTACACGTTGACCACTGCAGGCGCAGCAGCATACTATAACGAAGCCTTGTACGACAGCACCGCAATCTTTGATGGTAACCCTTCACCAGTGCAAAGAGTGAACGTGTCTGGTTCTGGTAGGGCAGTGTCTTTCAAGTACGTTACAAACGATACTAATGCTTCCCACAGTGTTCAAGGTTTGGTTGTTGTCTTTGGCGTTGGAGATAAGAGATAAATGTCAGGTTACACAAGACAGTCTGTTGCAGACATTATTGCTAACGCCGTTATTAAGGCTGCACCAGTAAACGCAGAGTTTAATGCCCTGAGGGATGCCTTCTCGGCTTCTATCGGCCACAAGCATGACGGTACCGCTGCTGAGGGTGTTTATGTCCCCCTGATTGCAGACCTTGATGCAAACAATAAGGTTGTTGTTGATACCGCTAACAATCGTATCAGTGTCTTTGTTGAAGTTGGTGGTTCTCCTGTAGAGCAGCTTCGTATTCAGGATGGTGTGATTGTCCCTGTCACGGATAACGACATTGATCTGGGTACTAGCTCCCTTGAGTTCAAGAACCTCTTCATTGACGGCACCGCTAAGATTGATACCCTTACCGTAGACGAGAATGCTACGATTGCTGGTACACTCAATGTCACTGGCTTGTCTACTCTTGCCACTGTAGACATTAACGGTGGTACGATTGATGGTACGGTTATTGGTGGTTCTTCTGCTGCCGCTATCACCGGGACAAACGTCACAGCCACTGTGGGCTTCTCTGGTACCCTGACTGGCAACGTGACGGGCAACCTTACTGGCAACTCTGCAGGCACCCACACTGGGGCTGTGATTGGGGATGTCACGGGTAACATCACTGCTTCTAGTGGTTCTAGCTCTTTTAATGATGTTACGATCAACGGCTCACTGAACATGAACAGTGGTAGTGCAGGTACCGTCACGGGCCTCTCTGCTCCTGTAAATGGCACTGATGCAGCCACTAAGACCTATGTCGATACTGCTGACGCACTCAAGCTAAACCTCTCTGGTGGTACCATGAGCGGTGCTATCGCTATGGGTACGAATAAGATCACAGGTCTTGACACCCCCACCAACACGGCAGATGCGGCTACTAAGGGTTATGTTGATACCGCTGTTGCAAACCTGATCGACACTGCTCCGGGTACTCTGGACACGCTGAACGAGCTTGCTGCTGCTCTTGGTGATGACCCCAACTTTGCTGCAACCACAGCCGCCTCTATTGCCACCAAAGTCTCGTTGGCTGGTGACACCATGACTGGCGATCTGGTTATGGGTTCTAACAAGGTTACTTCCTCTGCCACACCAGCTACTGACGACACCCTGACTCGCAAGGGCTATGTGGATACTCAGGTGGCTACTCGTCTTGCTCTTGCTGGTGGTACCATGTCTGGTGCTATCGCCATGGGGACGAATAAGATTACTGGCATGGGTGATCCTACGTCCAATCAGGATGCTGCCACTAAAGTTTATGTTGACACTGCAGATGCTACCAAGTTGAACCTGTCTGGCGGGACTATGACTGGCAATATTGTCATGGGTTCCAATAAAGTCACATCTACTGCAACTCCGACGACAGATGATGACTTGACAAGAAAAGGATATGTTGATAGTATCCTAGGGTCAGCTACGAGTGCTGCTACCAGTGCTGCTGCTGCTGCAACCTCTGCTACTGCTGCTGCTGGTAGTGCCTCTGCCGCTTCGACCTCCGCTACTAATGCTGCTAACAGTGCTACCGCTGCTGCTGCTTCTTACGACAGTTTTGATGATCGTTACCTTGGTGCCAAGTCCTCTCCTCCCTCCGTAGATAATGATGGCAATGCGCTGCTTGTAGGAGCAATCTACTGGAATACTACGAGTAACGAACTGTATCTCTGGACAGGCTCTGCATGGGTTCAGGCTGCATTTACTGCTTCGGGCTTCCTTACTTCTGCTAACAACCTGTCTGACCTTGCTAGTGACGCTACCGCTCGTACTAACCTTGGTGTAGAGATTGGCGTAGATGTACAAGCATACGACTCTAACCTAAATACTTTTGTTGGAACTTTTACCTTACCTGTCTCTGATGGAACAAACGGACAGTTTCTTCAAACAAATGGTTCTGGTGCCCTTTCCTTTCAGTCTGTTGAGGCTTTTAATACACAGACAGCCTCTACTTCTAGCACTGCTCAGACAACTATTGCAACTTACGCTGTGGCGTCGTATGCTGGTGTCAAGGTGGTCATTACTGTAACTGATAGTACTGCTAGTGAACGCACTATTACTGAAATGATTATCACACATGATGGAACCACTGCCGTAGCTACGGAGTACGCTATTGTAAGCACAGATACCTCACGCGCCACATTTGACGTAGATATCTCTGGTGGTAACATTCGTATTCTTGCCATACCTGCATCATCTAATAGCATGAGCTTCACTGTTAAGGCTATTACTCTTTAAGTACCGTGACTAATGGGGAGAGTGAACCATGTCCAACGATAAAGACTTTAAAGTTAAGAAGGGTGTAAAGCCTACCGTATATCACGAGAAGTTGGGGACTGTTGTCTTAGGATCAGGTACAGCTACACTAGACCTCTCCACTGGTTCTGTCTTCCAACTTACCCCAGCTTCCAACATCCAACTCAGCTTGAGTAATCCCGCTGTTAGTGGTACTGTGAGTGGTGCTACTTTGTTGTTGGATGGTGCTGCTGTGAATACCTATGACCTTTCTAGTGCCAGCTACGATAGCGTAAGTTTTAGTGTAGCTAGTCAGGAAGCAACCACCACAGGCATCTTTTTCAAGCCAGATGGTCTTAAGATGTATATCATAGGGACTACTGGAGACGATGTAAACGAGTACAATCTGAGTACTGCTTGGGATGTTTCTACAGCTTCTTACTTGCAGGTATTCAGCGTTTCTGCTCAAGAGGCATCCCCCAATGGTATCTTCTTCAAGCCTGATGGTACAAAAATGTATATCACAGGTGGTGTAGGGGTAGACGTAAACGAATACAACCTAAGTACAGCTTGGAATGTTTCCACTGCTTCTTTTGTACAGAACTTCAGTGTGTCTGGTCAAGATGGGACTCCCACAGGCATTTTCTTTAAACCAGATGGTACGAAGATGTATGTTGCAGGTGCTAGTGGAGACGAAATAAACGAATATTCCTTGAGTACCGCTTGGGACATTTCTACAGCTTCTTTTGTACAAGTGTTTAGTGTAGCTGCTCAAGTAAGCGCCCCACGGGGTGTCTTCTTTAAGCCAGACGGCACTAAGATGTATTTTGTAACCCCTGTTACTGACGATGTAAATGAATACTCCCTGTCTACTGCTTGGAACATTTCTACTGCGTCCTATGTTAGGGACTTTAGTGTTGCTGCTCAAGATGTTAACCCCCAAGGCATCTTTTTCAAGCCCGATGGCGCTAAGATGTACATTATCGGACAGACTAACGATACAGTGTACCAGTACTCCACAGCAACCTCTGCTACGATTACCTATGATTCTTCCGTTGACTTCCCCGGTGGTACTGCCCCTACATCTCCTGCTATTGGTGATACGGATGTACTGGTCTTCACTACCCGCGATGGTGGGACTTCCTACAAAGCAGCCTTGGCAATTGATGGAGCCGCATGATGGCAAATAGTGCAGACTTCATCCTTAAGAATGCTCTAGAGGTTGGCAAGGATACTAAGGTCACTCTTGGTACGATTAACGCTGGGGTTACTGGCTACAGTCTTGCTAACGCTTCCTACGATAGTGTAAGTTTCTCTGTAGCTGCACAAGATAGTAGCCCGCGCAGCTTGTCTTTTAAGCCCGACGGTACAAAAATGTATGTTGTGGGAGACGCTGGTAACGACGTAAACGAATACAGCCTAAGTACCCCTTGGGATGTTTCTACAGCTTCTTATGTGCAAGTCTTTAGTGTTGCAGGTCAAGATACAACCCCTTATGGCTTATTCTTTAAGCCAGACGGCACAAAGATGTATGTTGTGGGTACAGTTGGTGACGACATAAACGAGTACAATTTAAGCACAGCTTGGGACATCTCTACTGCGTCTTTTGTACAATTGTTCAGCGTTGCTGGTCAAGATACTTTTCCGATAGGTCTTTTCTTCAAACCTGATGGTACAAAGATGTATGTTGTGGGAGATGCTGGTGACGACGTAAACGAATACTCCTTAAGCACTTCTTGGGACATTTCTACAGCTTCTTATCTCCAGAACTTTAGTGTTGCATCTCAAGATGTTAACCCCCAAGGCATCTTTTTCAAGCCCGATGGTACAAAAATGTATATCCTTGGTAATACTGGTGATGCTGTAAATGAGTATGGCCTAAGCACTGCTTGGGATATTTCTACCGCTTCCTTTGCACAAGCCATAAGTGTGACTGCCCAAGCAACCGTTCCTCAGGGTATTTTCTTTAAACCGGATGGTTTGAAAATGTACATTCTGGATTCTGCGGCCCAAGCTGTTTTTCAGTATTCTACAGCAACATATAACAATGAGGTTAGTCTCTCCACAGGAAACTACTTTGCTGAGACCCTAGCTGGCAACACAACGTATACTTTCAGCAATGCTGGTGCTGTACAAGCCTTCCAGATGGAGATCACTGGTGCAGCCCTAAGTACATACCTAGATGGCGCTTCTTACGCCAACAAATTGAAAACGGTTGCCAGCGAAGATACTAATCCCTCTGGTATATTCTTTAAACCTGATGGTACGAAGATGTATATCACAGGTGGTACCGGAGACGATGTAAACGAATATAACCTAAGCACAGCTTGGGATGTTTCTACAGCTTCCTACGTTCAAAATTTTAGTGTGGCAAGTCAAAGTACCGACCCAAGGGGACTCTCTTTTAAACCCGATGGCACTAAGATGTATGTTTTGCTTATTAATGTTGATCGGGTTTATCAATACTCACTATCTACACCTTGGAACATCAGCACAGCTTCCTACGATTCTGCCAGTTTTAGTGTATCTGCTCAAGAAGCCACCCCGGATGGCATGTTTATAAAACCAGATGGCACTAAGTTGTATGTTTGTGGACCTACATCAGATAGAATCTACCAATACACGCTGAGTACTGCTTGGGATATCTCGACAGCTACTTACGACAGCAAATCTTTTCTTGTGACTGGGCAATTCACAAACCCCACTGGGATCGCTTTTTCTTCTGACGGCACTGCTGTTATTGCTCAAGGAGATAGTAGCAATGTGGCTTATCAGTATACTCTTAGTACTGCTTGGGATATCTCGACAGCTACTTATAGTGGTAAAAGTCTCGACTACAGCGCAATAACCACTTCTGCAAAAGATATTTTTCTCGGGGATGGGGATTTATTAATATACCTTGTGGGAACAATTAACGTAGTTTCTGGTGGAGCAAACGGCAGTATCTACCAATTTAGTTCAGGTGAGTCTCCCTACACAATCACTTGGCCTGCCTCTGTAGAATGGCCTTTCAACGGTACTGCACCTCTCGTTCCTGATGCTGGTGAGACAGACATCTATACGTTTGTAACTGACGATGGTGGCACAAGCTACATTGGTCTCTTGACTGCGGATGCCGTATAACTATAACTAGCATAGAGGAAAGGTGAATCTGTGGCTAACAATCAAAGTTTCAAAGTAAAGAATGGTATCCTTGCTCAGAGGTATCTACAGACTGCTGGTACTGAGACTGCGGGTAGTGAGGGCTACAGTCTTGCTAACGCTTCCTACGACAGTGTAAGTTTTTCTGTAGCTGCTCAAGACACTGCCCCCCAAGATTTATTCTTTAAGCCTGATGGCACCAAGATGTACATTATCGGGTCTACCAACGATTCCGTGTATGAGTACAATTTAAGCACTTCTTGGGACATTTCTACAGCTTCTTATCTCCAAAGTTTTAGCGTTGCTTCGCAAGAGACTGTTCCAGCCGGACTTTTCTTTAAGCCTGACGGAACTAAGATGTATATCTGCGGGTCCACGGGTGACGATGTAAATGAATTTTCGCTAAGCACTGCTTGGGACATCTCTACTGCATCCTATGTGCAGCTATTTAGCGTTGCTTCGCAAGAGACTGTTCCAGCCGGACTTTTCTTTAAGCCTGACGGAACTAAGATGTATGTCGCAGGGAACAATGGCCAAGATGTGAATGAGTACGACATCAGCACAGCATGGGACATTTCTACAGCCTCTTTTCTACAGTCTTTTAGCGTCTCCGCTCAAGAAACATCTCCAAGAGGTGTCTTTTTTAAACCTGACGGTAATAAAATGTATGTTACTGGTAGCGCAGGCCAAAATGTCAATGAGTACAACCTTAGTACCGCTTGGAACATTTCTACAGCTTCTTACGACCAAAACTTTAGTGTAGCTGCTCAAGATTCTGGACCCACTGGTGTTTATTTTAAAGACGATGGTGCGAAAATGTATTTCGTCGGGTCTACTGGACAAAGGGTCTACCAATACTCCACAACCATCGACAGCCAAACCCTAGACCTTTCTACAGGTACTTACTTCTCGTTCACCTCCTCTGGTGCTACGACAGTATCCTTCACCAACCCCCCTGCTTCTGGTGTAGCTGTTGCATTCGCTCTAGAGATCAATGGGGATGGTAGTGTGATTACTTGGCCTGCTAGTGTGAAGTGGCATGAGGCTACAACACCCACAGTCACAGCCACCAAGGAACTCTACACCTTTATCACTGTAGATGGCGGTACTACCTACTACGGCAAACAAGCAGCTACGGAGTTGGCATGATGCGTATGATTAATGCGGTGGGAGATACGAACCATGTCTAATAGCAAGATGGTAATGAGCCAAGCTGCTAATTCGCTTGCCCTGACGGCAGGACAGACGTTGTTTTATGGTAGACCGGACGGTGCTTCCACCGCAGTTGATTCATTTTCGTTTGTCGTTCCTGATGGGGTCACGGAAATCTCTGCGGTTTGTGTCGGCCCCGGACAGAGTGGTAGAAGGAGCGACTCTACGGGAAATGGCGGTGCTGGTGGAAATCTGCGTTACTCAAGTTCTATTGCTGTAACTGCTGGTGAAACCCTAACTGTTGAAGTTGGCGAAGGCATACAGGCTACCAGTAGCGTCCAAAACGGCGGAACAACACGAATTAAGCGTGGGGCTACAATACTACTTGAAGCGTCGAACCAAACGAACTCCACTGATAATTCTACGATAGGCGGCAGCATTGGTGGTGGTGACGGCGGGATTGGCGGCGGTTCTACTTCTACCCAAGCAGGCGGTGGTGGTGGGGCTGGTGGTTACAGTGGGTCTGGCGGCAACGGTCAAACAGGTGGCGGAACTACTGTCGCCCCGGCTGCTAACAGTGGTGGAGCCTTCGGAGGAATTAGGTCGGCTGGTAACGCTGGTCCGGGTGGTGGTGTAGGTCTTATGGGGGCAGGACCCACTGGCTCAGATTACTATAGTTCCTTTAGCAACGCTATTAACGCTGTGGGTTCTTACGGATTTATAAGCGATGGGTCTACCTATGCAGCAGGGTTTGGCTCTGGTGGTGGTGGCACTGACGCCACTAGTGGTTTTGCCGGGCCGGGCGGTGCGGGCGCTTGCCGCATTATATGGGGCGCTGGTCGAAGCTATCCAAGCGATGTAGCGAACTATTTGCCGTTGGCAAGCCCAGCAAGCCAGATTGAACTGCGCCTGTATGGTTCAACCGGTTGTGGCTTGTCCATGCTGTCTGTGAAAGATGCTAATAATACGGATTTTTTTGGTGGGCTTACGCCAGTTCAGGGGGGCAGCAGTTCCTCCTTTTCGAGCATTAGTTCTGGTCAGTTCACACTAAAAGCGCAAGCATATCCGGCTGGTCAATTGAGTAACTTGCAATCAACAAACACTGCTGGTACATACATCTACTACACTCCAACGGGTCTAAACCCATCAGACTATGTCTCAATCTTTATTAAGCCGACCTCGGCTAAGATCGTTGGCTCTATCACACTAAGTAGTGCATATAACTCTGCTTCTTCTGGCACATACAATAATCCTGTGTCCGGGATTGCTGTCATTGCTGACGGACTAGACATCACAAAAGGCATTGCCTGCCTGCGTGGGGACTACGTTTGGGACGGCACTTATGAGAGACTTATCCAAACCATAACCTTCACATGAGGACTACCATGTTCGTAAAAGCTAACAACGGGGTCGCCGAAAAATTCCCCTACACAATCGGCGAACTGCGGAGAGACAACCCTAAAACATCTTTTCCAAAAAATGTCTCCTTTGACATTCTTGCTAGGTATAACGTCTTTGCCGTGACCGAAGCAACAATCCCTGAGTTTGATAAAGAGACAAATCGGGCAGAGAGGTCTAAAGAACCTGTACTTGACAATGGAGTGTGGGTGTGGGGCTGGGAAATTCTGCCGCTAACAGAGCAAGAGATTGCTACAAGAGAAGAGACCAGAGCATCCACTGTCCGTTCTGAGCGTAATGCACTCCTCTCCGCTTCTGATTGGGTCGTAGTACTTCATACGGAGAAGGGTACGAACATCCCTCTTGAGTGGGAAGTCTACCGTCAAGCTCTTCGGGATATCACCACTCAAGTTGGTTTTCCTCACACTGTTGAATGGCCCGTTAAGCCGGGAGTGAATTAATATGGCTAATGAATACAACAATACGCTGACCGAAGTTCAAAAGAAGCTTCGAAACACAAATGCCGTTGAGAAAGACTCTTCTGGCAAGTTTGTTGTTAAGTCTTCAGCAGGAGCTACCCTAGGGAGCTACAAGGACGAGGCCACTGCTAAAAAGATGGCAAAAGCCTTAGAGGCTGGTCTTGCTAACATGGTCGCTATGGCTTCTGTTGGTATTTCTGCACCCACTACACAGGATTTGGAGAAACTTCGTAAAGAGGGTTTTAACGATAAAGATATTGCAGATGCGCTAAAACTCCAGCAGGTAAATAAAGAGATATCACAGATTACTCTTGCAAGAATGCTAGAGACTCAAGCAAAGAGCGCAGGGATATCCCCTCAGGACGTGTACAAAAACTTTGCAGGTGTTCTTGCAAACAGTGGTATCACAGAACAGAACCTGTCGGAACTTGCTGCAAAACAAAAGCCAGAGCGCCCCGAAACTTTTTGGGACAGGCAGGATGCTTTAAAAACAAAATCGACTCCAAGCACTTCGGTCACAAAACCTGCAACAACTACAGCTCCCGCTGCAAGCACTACTTCTGGGTCGCTTATGGCTAAGCCTGTTTCGCAAACTATTACCCCTGCAAAGCCTCTTCAAAATACTGTGATGGAGTCTGCCCCCTCTACGCAAACTTTTTCCTCCCCTACTCAAACTCAGGCCCTCTCTGCAGTGCCCGAACAAGTCACAGTAAAGACTAACTATGCAGGGACTACAGGCCTAGTTGACCCCACACTCACAGCACCCTCTCAGGGGATTGCTTCTGGCACTATTGAGAATGTAACTTACAAGAATGCACTAGGTCAGCAAGTTCTTGTGACTGAGGTGAGTGGACAGCCTACCACTTATGTCCCCCCGGGGTTCACTAAGGCCCAGTCTGCAGGCATGGCTGAGGGGGGTTCTGTCCCTAAAAAGACAAAAAAACCCAACCTGAAAGAGTTCATGGATGCAACTGGGGTTGACTCAAAGACTGCAACCGAACTACTCTACGGTACTGTAGGTGCAAATTCCGATGTTAGAGACTGGAACGCCATTATGTCCAGTGGCAACCCTGTGGATGCTGCCCGCAAGGCTACTGGTGAAATGTATTCAGGCAACAGCCCTGCAACTGCAGGCATTACGGGAAACCCTAAGTACGCTACTGTTGGTGGTAATTTTGAGCAGGGCGGTGTTGTTAAGACCACGATTGACGGCAAAGAGACTTACGCCATTGTGTCTGCGGATGGACTTCTTCTCCGTGGTGCAGGGTCAAATCTTGAACGTGCTATGGAACAGGCTAAGAACTTTGGCCTTGATCGTCTGATTGGTGAGGGTTCGTATACCGCAGGCATAAAGCCTCAAACACAAGACCAACCTACTCAAACACAGACTCAACCCACACAGCCCCAACCTTCTCTACCTAATCAAACCCAGTTGGATGCTTCCCCTGTACCTAAGACTCAGACTATTGGGGTTACTGCTCCTCAGTACAGTGGTGGGATGACTCAAGTAACTCCTACTAACCCTCAGGCAGGTACTTTCTCTACTCCTTTGCAGACTGGCAATCTCTCTGCAGTGCCGCAGCAGGTTACAGTAAAAACTAACTACGCAGGTACTCCGGGTTTGGTTGATCCTTCTATGACATCTGCCTCGCAAAATATTACTTCTGGCGCTATTGAGAATGTGGCCTACAAGAACAGCATTGGTCAACAGGTCTATGTCACTGAGGTGAATGGCCAACCCACTACCTATGTACCTCCGGGGTTCACCAAAGCTCAGTCTACAGGCATGGCTGAGGGTGGTGTGGTTGACCATACTCTCCAAGCAGAAGTGCAGATGGCCCGTCGCTTCCTGAACTATCAGGGGCCTGCTTCCCGTCGCGCTCTTGATGCCTTTACTGCATCCAATCCGGGTGCTGCTGCTCGTATGGGCAAATACCGTAAGGCTATGATGGCCAAGGGTGGTCTTGTTGGTATGGCTGAGGGTGGCCTGTCGAAGATGTCGTCTGAGTTAATCCAGCAAACAATGCAACCTACTCAGTCTAATATTGCTTACATTCAGCCTGAGGCAGCAGACTTCATCCCAGTTGATGCAGGTCAGACTGTCCCTGTTGCACCTTTTGCTGAGGCTGCTACTGCCAAGGATGTACAGCAAGCAAATCTGCCTGTCGTTACCCCTGCGTCTTTGATTCAGGCTGCTAGTGCGGCAGACCAAGTTCAGGCTCAGACTGCAGCCACTCAGGCTCAACAAGGTCAAGTCTCTCAGCAGGCTCAGGTTCAGGCGGCACAACAGACTGGTGCTACTGCAGTATCTCAGCTTGAGGCTGCACAGGGTAATGCCTACTTGATGAACAACCCCCTCCAGAGGGAAATTCAGGCTGGGGAACTGATCTCCGGTTCTTCTGTTGATGCCGCAAAGGTGGAACAGCTTAATGCTAGTCTGCAGGCTGCTGAGGCTACTCCCTCGGAACAGGCTACAGTACAGGGCCAGATGGCCAACCTTATGACTCAGTTTGAGGGTGGACAGACACCTGCTTGGGCTGCTGGTGCTATGCGTAATGCTACTGCCATGCTGTCTGCAAGAGGTCTTGGTGCCTCCTCTATTGCTGGTCAGGCTGTCATTCAGGCTGCTATGGAGGCTGCTCTTCCTATTGCTCAGGTGGATGCCCAGACCCGTGCACAGTTTGAATCACAGAACTTGACAAATCGTCAACAGACTGCTATGTTCGCTGCACAACAGAGGGCACAGTTCCTGCAGATTGAGTTCGACCAAGACTTCCAAGCTCGGGTTCAAAACTCTGCACGTATCGGTGACATTGCCAACATGAACTTCACTGCGGAGCAGAACATCGCTCTGGAGAACAGTCGTGCTGTCAACACCGTAAACCTTCAGAACTTGACCAACCGTCAGGCTAAGGTGATGGCTGAGGCTGCTGCACTGGCTAACCTTGAAATCACTAACCTGAATAACCGTCAACAGGCTGCTGTACAGAACGCTCAGGCTTTCCTACAGATGGACATGACCAATGTGTCTAATGCCCAGCAGACGGAACTGTTCAAGGCTCAACAGAATATTCAAGCACTCTTTACAGATCAGGCTGCGGAGAATGCTGCACGTCAGTTCAATGCTGCAAGTAAGAACCAGACTGACCAGTTCTTTGCAAACCTCTCCACTCAGACATCTCAGTTCAACGCCTCTCAGCAGAACGCAATGGATCAGTTTAACCTGAACAGTGTCAATGCTATGAGACAATTTAACTCGGAGATTCAGCAGCAGAGAGACCTGTTCAATGCTCAGAATGGCCTCGTGATTGCTCAGTCAAATGCTCAGTGGAGACAGAATATTGCTACCCTGAATACTGCCGCACAGAATGAGTCCAACGCAGAGTTTGCTAAGACACTTAATGCCATGACTACCCTCAACCTTGACCAAGTCTGGCAGAGAGAGCGTGATGTTATGGCCTACACATTCACTGCTTTTGAGTCTGACAAGGATCGTGCACTGGAGCTTATGCTTGCAGACAAGAGGGAGGACTTGGCTAAGATGGCAGAGAAGAGTGCGGAAAGGGCTGCTGCTGCAGAGTTCTTCTTTAATCTGGCGTTTAGGTGGTAAGGATAAGAAATGGACTACGCAAGAAGCTACATGAATACCGCTGGTCTGGCAGATCGTATCAGAGAATCAGCAACGAAAGGTGAGACTACTACTAAGGGTCTTGCATCTCGTCAAACTGCCCGTCAACAAGGGGAAGAAGGCTTGGAGACTGTCCGTGCCAAGTACTTTAATGACATTCGTACCATGTTCTCTGAGACACTTCCTTCACAAGAACAGAGTACCTCAGAGATTGAGAACTACCTTGCTTTTAAAGATGGCTCCCCTATGGCCAAGAGAAACCCTGATTACTGGGAGAATGAACCCCTACTTGCACCCATTACTGCCGCAGAGACTGACGAGAACGTGAGGGCGATCCTTGAGACTATCAAGGAAAAAGAGTCCAGTGGTAACTACACCGTACAGAACCCCACTCCGGGACAGACTGCTTCTGGAGCATACGGGTACACTGATGGTACGTGGCAGGCAATGACTAAAAAGTATGGGATTGGTACTGAGTACAAGTCTGCGAAAGAAGCACCCCCGGAAGTTCAAGACATGGTGGCCGCAACTAACGTCAGAGAAATCTTGCTCGAAAACAATAACGATATTACCAAAGTCCCAGTTGTGTGGTATACTGGTAATGCTCAGGGTAAGATCAGCAAAAAAGCACTAGAAGTCAACAACGGTCTCACCCCTGCAGAGTACCAGAATGACTGGATGAGAAGATATAACAAGATGCTTGGTGGATGATATGAGACAGTTTAGTGCACCCATTCCCGGTCAGTCCCTGACTGTTGAACCTAAGAACTTTCCTTGGGAAAGACCTCCAGAGATTGTTGATCCTGAAGAAGCAATCCAGATGCACATTACCCGCCTGTCTGATCCAGAGATGCTTGAGGCTGCTCTCAACCTTCTTGAGTTTGAAGATTTGGATATCCAGACGGTGACCAAAGGTATCCTTCGTGGTGCTGTGGCCAAGGGTATTCATAGCATTGATGTAGGTTTGATTGTTGCACCTATTATCCACGAGTTTCTTAAGCAGGCTGCTAAGGCAGTGGGCATTGATGCTGAGGATGGCTTTGAGGACAAGGAAGCCAAGAAGCAAAGAGATGACTACGTAGTTACTGGCCGTGCTAGGAAGATGTTGAAAGAGATGGGCGCTAAACCTAAGGAAGTGGCCAAGGAAGTTGAGATGGAGGAAGCTCCTGAGGAAGAGGCTCCTGTGCCATCTAAAGGTCTTATGTCTCGGGGGGATATGTAATGGGTTTCTGGCAAGGGTTGAACGCAGGCTTGTCCTCTGTTCTTGAGGAAAAAGCACGTAAAGAAGAGCGTCAGCAAGAGATTGACCTTCGTGCGGCTGAACGTGCAGAAGACCGTAAGGCACGTAAAGATGAAATTATGTTGCAGGTTGCGGAGAATCGCAAGGATGCTTTGTTGACTATCGGCATTAAGAAGGAGCAAGAGAAGGCAGAAGCAGCGGCTCTTGCAGGTAAAGCCCAGAGTCTCATCGCCCGTTTTGGTGACTCGGATGACCCTCGTGTTGCCGCTCTTGCAAGTGATGTTAGGACCGCCGCTGCACTGGAAGAACAGATTTACACTCTTGAGATTGATGCCCAAAAGGCTGGTATAGAACTTCCTCCAATGCAGGGTGAGGCACTCCTTGAACTCCTTACTGTGTACGACCCGGGGACTAAGACTGTAGCACCTGTTGAGCTTACGCTTGATGACATCCTTGCGGGTGATTACTCTAGTGACGAGTCTTACTATAAGACTGCAGCAGCACTGTCTCAACCCGCACCCAGAGTTGATGTCAGAATTAACCCTGAGGCTTACCGCAGGTATGATCCTGAAGTCCTTGAAGAGGGCCGTAAGGTATTCGATCAAGAGGTTCTTCGTCTGGCGAACAATGCTCGAGACAACATGGCAGAAGACGCAAGTGATTATGGTGAGCTTAGTTCTCTGATTGAAGGTTATGCTAAAGAAGGTAGCGGAGAACGCTTTGCACTGATGGATATGTTTGGTTCACAAGCATTCGCTGTTTTGGCAGAGTCTGGAAATCCCTACATTCAAGACCTAGAAAATGATGCGACCCTCTCCCGCTATTCCACTGTGTATCAACTTAATCGTGTGATTACTGATCCTGAGGCGACAGAAGAGGAAAAGGCAAAGGCACAAGAGCTGTTGACGAGGTTGCAGTAATGGATGGTAAATACTCAGAGTACCTCCAGAGCCTAGATGCAAACATCCCTGTAACAAAGACACCCGCTATTGCTGGTAAGTACGGGACTCTGCTACAAGAGCTTGATAAAAAAGTTGGCATGACGCCTGTGCCGGAAGCCCTCAAGCAGCCGGAGGAAGAACCTGTAGTCGAGTACTCTCAGATGAATTACTCTGAGAACGATCTCTTGCAGGATGACTTCTTTGTACCCATCCAAGAGTACATGGTGGACCGCTTTGGTACTCACATGCAGGACTTGGACAAAGAAGATATTGTAGAGAAGTTTACCAACAACATGCGTGGTTTCGCTGGTGGTAACTCTGTCCGTGCAATCAATGAGATCACTTACCTGAATGAAGTGGGTGAGGATGAAGAACGTCTTGCTAAGGCTGGCAGGGCGTATGAAATCTTTGAGGGTCTTCAAAGTCTGTCTGGTGATACTGGGTGGGGAGAGAAGGCTGAAATCCTCTTTGACTACACTCGCTCTGCTGTTCTTGATCCTGTCAACGTCTTTGGACTTGGTATTGGAAAGACTGCAACTGGTGTAGGCTTTAAGGCTGGTTCTCAACTTACTCTTATCTCTGCTAAACAGGCTTACAAGAAACAGCTTGCAAAGGGTGCGACGGTAGAGGCTGCTCAGAAGGTGGCTGAACGTGTTCTCCGCAAGCAGACTGCACGTGTTGTTACTGAGACGAACAAGCAGATTGCCACACGTCAGGCAGCAGAGAAAGCGGCAACAACCTTCCTGCAGCGCATGACCACCCCTACTGCACTCAAAGAGGCTGCTATTGTTGGTGGCTTCGAGGCTGCTGTGTCTGCGGGTACTGACTACCTGTATCAGGATGCAATGCTTCGTACCAAGGTGCAGGACGAATACAACGTGTATCAGACTGGTCTCTCTGCCGTTGTTGGTCTGGTTGCAGGTGGACTGTCTGGTTCTCTCAGCAACGTGGGTACTGGTGCATCTGGGCTACTTCCTCCTGCGCCCCTGAATACATCCACTAAGGGTTCTAAGTCAGTCAGCAAAGTAGTCAACCAGACTGCTACTACTGCCGCCTCACCCGCTGGTGGCCCTGCTGTCCCTACCGGGAACTGGCTCAAGGATATTGCCAAGGGCAAGGAGCTTAAGGATCAGGACACAGAGTTCTTCATTACAATGCTCTTGGGCAACGACGAGAAGGGCCTCAAGGGCCTTGCTCAAATCCTTGTCGAGGATGGTTATGTCTGGAGAAGAAGAACCCCTGAAGACAAAGTGTCTAACTGGATTGGGGACATCATTAAGAACTCTGATCCTCAGGATGCTAAGCAGTTCATTGATGACTTCACTAAGGCCACTGGCATCAAGATGAATGACGGCAAGAAGCTCACCATTGAGGGCTTTGCTGATACGTTCAAGAAGAAGATGAGCGACAGTGGTAAAGTCCTGAACTCAGTCTCCCAAGTGGCCAAGGTTCTTGGTCGTGATCCTAAGGCTGTCACCATTGAGGACTACGCACAGTTTGTCTTGGGTGGTGGTGTCCCTACCCCTCAGACTGCTACCAGTGTTGCTTCAAACAAAATTGGCAAGGCTGTTGGGAACTTTGTTAGCCGTGACCTACCTGACTTCCAGAATAATATCATCCGCCTGATGGTGTCTAACCTCTCTACTACTGCCCTGAACGTAACTGGGTATGCTGCTGCTACCGGGTTGAACTCTGTCACAGACATCACTCGTGCTGTCCTCATGGGTGGCAACGCTGGTATCTACTTGGCTATCAAACCTAAAGAAGCCAAGGCAATGGGTATTGAAGCACTCAGCCTACTGCAGAACCAAGTCACCAAGGCTCGTAACACGCTTGATCCCAACACCACCTATGACACTTTCCTGCAGTATGCCCAACAGCGTCCTGAGGCTATGCGTCAGCTTACTGCTGTGCTTCCCGGTGGCATTGAGTCTCTAGACAAGCTGGCCAAGGGCTTTGACCCCAACACCCCCCTACTGACACTCCAAGCCAATCAGGCCGTAGACGTTATCCAGCGTCTGTCTTTGGTGAGTGCTCAGGATGGTTACACTAAGGCCATTGAGTTCACTTCCCAGATGGACAAACTGCTCCGTCGTTCTGAGGATAAGGGTGGCTTTGGTATGTCGTGGAATGAGTTCTTTGCTCTCCCTGACCACCAGTCCAAGATGGTTAGTGAGCGGTATGCAAAGATTGAGGCTCAGGCTGTTGATGAAACTCTTCGGGCTGTGTTCTCTAAATCCTTCAAGGGCAGAGGCTTTGTGGGTGAAGTGGCAGGCATGATTGAGGATGCTCGTAACCTTCCGGGTATCGGTCTCCTCGTTCCTTTCGGGCGCTTCTTCAACAACACTGTTGCCTTTGCTTATCAGACTACTGCTGCTGGTCCCCTTATCTCTAAAGCAATGGGTCTTGGAGACACTTCTAAGCCTACCTCTGAGTTGGTGTCTAGAGGTCTTGTTACTTGGTCGTTGATTGGTATGCTCACCCAGCGTGAGATGGACTACATTGACCAAGGTCTTGGGTGGAGTGAGGAGATCGACGAAGATACTGGTGAGGTTATTGACGAGCGTTATGAGTTCCCCTACGGCGTATACAAGGCTGTTGCTCGTGGCTTTGCACATCACATGCGTGGTGACGAGATTCCGAAAGACTTGATTGCCCAGTTTGGGGACCAGTTCGTTGGTCAGCTTACTCGTCAGCTTGGTGAAGCAGGTCAGGGTCTTAACAACATCGTCAGTGCTGTCTTGTCTGATGAAGGACCGGGATTGGCTAAGATTCTGGGTGACAGTCTGGGGACTATCTTCTCTCAGGCTGTATCTGGTATTACTCGTCCTCTGGAACCCCTGAACGTCATTGCAGGTCTTTCCCGTGATGAAGAGTTCTATGTGCCGGATCGTAAGCAGGGTACTGCGTGGGTGAACAACTCCCTTCGTTATATGGACCAGTTCCTTGGCCTTGCTACTGGTGAGAACCTTGCGCCCCCTAAACAGTCTGCCGCAGAGGGTCAGCCCACTGTTCAAGCCTCTAAACTTGTCTCTACGACCAGAGGCTCTAGACTGACTAACACTGAACGTGTGATGAACGCGATTGGTAAGCCTACCTTCTTGGCAAATATGGCATCTCAGTCTGAGGCTGCTGACAACAGATACAACGAAATCTTCAACGAGATCGTAGAGGATCAGGCTGGACTGTTGTTTAAGTCGAAGAGCTTTAGTGAGGGAAACCTTGAGTACAAGCAGATGATGGTCACTAAAATGATTACAGAGGCACGTAAGGCAACTCTAGGATACATGGGTAGGGTTGCTTCCAACAATGGTGATCGTGCTTTGATGAAGATGATTAACATCTCTCGTGCCTACCCGAAGCTCACAGTGCAGCGCACTCTTGAAGACCTTAAGTTTGATCGTGGTATTGACAGGTTGTCTGAGGAAGAGTTGGACACACTAGACAATGCTCTCAAGTTCCGAGAAGAGTTTATCTCCAAGCAATAACAAAAAGTAAAGGCCCCTCGCGGGGCCTTCTTCATTAAGTTTAGTCTTCAAGCATAAAGTCTGCCCACTCTTCTGCTTCCCTCTTAATCTCTTCTCGTCGTACAGGACCAGAAGTACGAGACAGTAGGGCGTTCATAGCCATTCCCATCAAGTAGATTTTGGAAGTCATTGGCTTGGGAGGGACACTATGCCTCTTCTTTGCTCGAAACTCTTTGGCTTCTTCTTCGATCTTCATTGTCTCTAACCCGGCTAAGGTTGGCTGCATAGGCTTTATTAAATCCAAACTCCCAGTCTCGGTACTTGGGGGTGTCTTTATTGTACGGGTTTGTGGTATTCCCTTGGGCAAAATCTTTGTATCCTTGTTCAAATGCGTTTATCATCTGTTACTCTCCATGTACCAAATCATAGCAACTACGGCAGCGATAACAATTAGGCTCTCTATCATGCTTTTTCTCCCCACTGGTAACACTTGTAAAGTACCCCATGCTCTGGCAGTCCCCCAGTCTTAACCTTAGCCTGATTCTCTTCAATCATTCGCGCCGCATTATCCTCACACTGAGCAATATCAGTGAAGACATCAGGTGGAGAGATTGTCCTGCATTCGTCTAAGGTACAGATCAGGAAGATGAGGGAGATCATGGTTCCTGTAACTCCTGTCTGAGCCTACTCAAGTACCAGTCGGCCTTGTTCAAGTCTTCCATCTGCTTGCCCTTGTAGCGCCAACGGTGAGAGTACTTCTTGAAGTTGCCCTCAAGGTATCCAAGGAAGGCTTCTTTGGGCATGTTGTCTTTCAGGTAGTCGATGCACTCAATCTGCCCGAAAGCGTAGTGTGCAGGACTATTCACCATGTCTGTCGTCATAGCTTCTCTTCCTCGAATGCCACGATCCACTGCTTGCAGATGTCACTGCGAACAATGTCATCCACTCCGAACTCAATCACTGGTACAGGCAGTTGATGCTTCTTGGCCAGATGAATGATCTTTGATAGACCAGATTGCCCACTGATATCAGACTGCTTTACGTCACCGTTGATTACAACTGTACAGTCTTTCCCGATTCGTGTCAAGAACATTTTAATTTCGGGGATAGTGCAGTTCTGAGCCTCGTCCAAGATGATGAATGCGTTCTTGAAGGATCGACCTCTCATGGTGCTGAGGGGTGCCATTTCGATATTGCCGTTCTTGATTGCAGTCTCCACTACACCCTTGCCCAGTTGTTCATTCAGAACGTCAAGAACAGGTGCAGCCCACGGAGCAAACTTCTCTTCCAGAGTACCGGGGAAGTAGCCGAGGTCTTTGCCGACAGAGACGTTAGGTCGGGTGAGAATGATCTTGCTCACTTCATTGACAGCGTACATGTTGGCCGCATAGGTGGCAGCAATGAAGGTCTTGCCAGTGCCAGAGTAGCCACACACGATAACCTGATTAGAGCTATTGAGTGCCTTGAGGTATTTGGCTTGGTTGTCGTTTAGGGGTGTGAGCTTTACCTGCTTGGCATTACCCTCTTCCGCTGACTTCTTGTAGCGAGATACACGCTTGCCCTTAGGCTTCTCAAGAATCGTCACGATCAACCTCCACTTTCAAGATACCTTGGTCACCGAGGTCAAGCAGCATCTGCACCACTACCTCTTCGATCTCATTCACGTCCTGTTTGATTCTCCACGCAAGATATACGTTGACTGCTAGACCAACTAGGATGGCCGCTTCAACTAGGGCAGATGTTTCAATTACCATTTTATTTTTCCTGAGGAGTTGTTGAGAGCAGTTTTAACACCATGCTCAGGGTGTGACAAGAGGGGGCCGTAAAGGCGCAGTCTCAAGTCAGGTCAACGATCTCACACACGCCAGAACTGCAGGCAAACGTCTGAGCACTCTTCGTCATGTCTTCCTTCTCGTAGTCACTGAGCTTAGTCCAGTCAATACGTGCAGGCATCAGGGCAAGAGCGTCAAGGTACTCACGTTCACTGCAATCCTGATAGGGTGCCTGTTGGTAGGTGTGATCAGAGTGCGGCAAGAAAGACACACCTGATACTTCATCGAAGTGTTTGTAGACCCAAGCACCAACTTCCAGCCATTCATGATCCCGTACGGTAACAGTCACAGATGGTTTATGCTCACACCAATTACGCTGATACGTAAGCCACAACGACAACTGTTCAATAGCGGTCATGTCGTTACGAGTAATGGCACCCTGAGGAGACTTCTGTGGGAAGCTAAACACCGTTGTCGTCTCAGGCTTCATAACGCAAGG
>Ga0315909_10000560_pt1 | contig 50425 bp, 19 predicted proteins | sample LakEriMetagenome_11_FD_203527 | JGI IMG/M metagenome (GOLD analysis project Ga0315909, IMG submission 203527) | Freshwater fungal communities from buoy surface, Lake Erie, Ohio, United States - Buoy 2 MA125 | ecosystem: Environmental > Aquatic > Freshwater > Lake | place: USA: Lake Erie, Ohio... | reverse complement strand
GACGGTATCCACTGCGTCGAATACACAGACAACGGATCGTTATGGGATCGCGAGTACCGGAGGTGGTGTGACCGGCAGTGCCACAGGTGCTCAGGGTACTAGTATCTCTTACAGTGGTACAGAAATCGCGACGATTACGACATCCTCGGCAACACAGATCGTCATCACTTTCAATGCGAATGCGACGCTTGAGGGAATCCAGGCTGTTGCTCGTGTTATCACCTTCCGCAATATTGGGGACTTACCCGGAAACAACCGGAACATTCGGTTCACCTTTAAGGAAGGTTCTCTCGGGTTAACGAGTGCTGTCGTTCAGAAAACTGTTAGTATCACCCAAACTAACGACTCGCCTCGATTCACCTCGTTTGTGACTCCGTCGTCCGTGACTCGTGGTGGGGCTGGTGCCTTCAACGTCAGTTCGGTCTTTGTTGATCCGTTCAACGGTTCCGTTCCGGGGAACATGGCCAATTCCACTCTGTCGGTTTCCGTGAGTGGTAACACGACCGGAATATCGCTTTCGGTGCTAGCTGGAAACAATATCACATTGAGTGGTAACAACATCCTTCAGTCCGGAACTGCATTCGCGACGATTACCAGCAGCACTGCGGGTAATATCTTGATCACGTTCAACTCGGCTGCGAATGCGACGCGTATCACGGCGTTGATTAGGCAGCTTCGACTGACGGCAGCAGCGGGGGCCACTGCGGGAAATCGCACCGTGACCACAACGCTGACAGAGGTTTCGGATGGAGATACTGTGACTGCGGTCGGGACGACGAACATTCTTTAGTGATGCCCGGCAGGTGACGCAGGTCCCAGTGACTTGATATCGAATCTGGCTCATGACCCTGGCCGATCGAAAGATCGGCCAGGGTTTTTTGGGGAAAAGCCAAAGCGGCGACCGGTTTTTGCCAGCCGCCGCTTTGGTGATTTTGACGTCGCTGTTGCCTGACTTCTAGAGCGAGCTAGAAGGTCAGCGTCAGTCCCAAAGTGACTCCGTGCAGCAGCAGGGAGTCGTTGACAAACTGCGGCTGGGGAGCGGTGGGCGTTCCAAGGATATTGAAGATGTCGATGTTGGTATCGATCTGATTTCCGGCCAAAGCGACATCCGAGAAGTACATCATCCCATATCCGACGTCGAAGCGTGCCGAGCGACAGAGTTGGTAACCGAGCTTGAAGTCGAGCATCGGGACGAAGGCGAACTGGTTTCGCGTGGCGGTGCCGATATTGGACTTTTGAGCGAACAGGCCGCGGTTGGCTGTGACAATCGGCTGACTCGGCTGAGCCTCGGAGTAAGAGCCAGCGACGCGAACCGTTTGCTCCATGTCTCCCAACCCGAATCGTGCCGCCGAGCTGATGCGCCAGCGGCGACGAGCGTGCTCCGACTGCAATCCGATCGTTCCACCCTGGAAGACATTTTCGCCGGTGAACCGGTCGGTCGTTCGGAAGACCGTTCCGTTGGGAATGCTATTGGTGATCCCGTCCACTAGCCGTGTGTCAAGTGTTAGGGAATCATTGATCTCCGTGTAGAGATAGCCACCTACGAGGTCGACGCGGCTGCATCCGGTACGCATCAAAGCGCGGCGGAGGTAGATATCGAATCCCAGCAATTCCAGGTCGTTGGCCACGGTGACCGAGCCGCTATTTTTGCCCAGGCTGCCCGCGTCGTAAGCGACCAAATAGGCGTCAGGGATCCCGAGGGATGTATTGAAGAAAGGGACGCCCAGAGACGGTGTGCCACTGGAGCTATAGGTTTGCGAGGAGGATCCATCGTAGAATCCGAAAGCACGGGCTCCCACTCCCCAGGTCTGGCAATGATCCAGCCACATACCACCGCCGAAGCGATAGCCGGTCAGCAGGTCATTTCCTACTGGTTCGGGACCGCCCGCCAAGATGGAGGCGCCAGGTTCCCCAATCACAGGGAGGCCGCCCGCGTTGACATTGTTGGTGACCAGGGCGGGTGTGTTTCGTGTTTCGCTGAACCAAAGCAGCGTATCCGCTTCGGCCCAAAAGCGGGGTGGAGCCGGACGGCAAGCAGTGCCGCAGACCACGCCGACGTCGGCATGATGCGTCTGGCCAAGGTAAGTGCTGGATGGAATGGCGACTGCCGGGTCGGATGGAACCGTCCAGGTGGCGACATCGTCCGAAGAGATGCGTCCCGTGTTGGCGGACGCCGAAGCCAGCGATGGATTCGACTGGATCGCCGATCCCGCTTCACGGAAGTGGGCCGGCCTTTGGTCGACCCCGCCGCTCAGTTCCGTTGGATCGATCTCGCCCAGGGTACGGACCGAGTCGCCAATGTGGCCGCTGCGAGTTGCAGGGGATGGCCCACCGCTGGTCGATCCTTGACCTTGGGCGTTGCTAACTGCAAAGCAAGCGCTGGCTAGTGCCATCGCAAATAGAAATTTCCTGTGTCTCATCATTGAGTCTCGCAAGCGTGGAAGATGCCTCCGCATACCTTCGTTAGAATCGGCAGATGAATCGCTACGCTCGATAATTCAGATCCCGCCGTGCAAGGTTTCCCAGGCTTCGCTAAATACCCTGGCTGTTCAGGTCGCATGGTTGTTGGAATGCTCATGGGTGGGGGGAAAGTCGATTTTTATTGGGTTTTTTGAGAAAAGCGTTTTTCGGCGACGCGGCCTGGGGAAGTTGTGGCGGTCTATCGTGTGGAAACAATTCCGAAAATTTCGACCCTTGGATCGATTCTTTCTTTGGCATCTGGAAGGCGATTGGAACTTGGAAACTACAATATCGCAGAGGGTGGTCGGCGGGTTTGGCGCACGATTTATCCCAGAATCAGGGAATGTTTGCGTGCGAATTTCGAAGCGGGCTTGGGAACCGATGGTGGGCGTGGCCCAGTCGAAGCCGAAGGCGATCCGATCGTCATCGATTTAGCTGGCCTGATGGAGCAAACAGCGGCATGACAGGCAATGGAACTTCAGGGGGCGAGGATTCGAAGGCCACCGTGGGAGCCTCATCGCTGCAAATTCCTTACCGGCCCAAAATCACAGCGGGTTGGGCAATCCCTGGTGTTTCGCAGGCGAAGATCCAGCAATGGCTGAAGCTGGCCGGACAGGTTGGGCAGTGGGAAGCCCGTTATGGGGGCTTTTCCGAGGGGCAGCTGCGTAAAGAGTTTCTGTCGCTTCGTTATCGAGCCAAGAGCGGGGAGTCTTTGGCCGACTTGCTCCCCGAAACCTATGCCTTGGCACGGGAAGCGGCTCGACGCACGCTCCAGATGCGTCATTACGACGTGCAGATGGTTGGCGGGGTGGCTTTGTACTATGGCTGCATCGCCGAGATGCAGACTGGGGAAGGAAAGACGCTGACGGCCACATTGCCGCTTCTGCTTCATAGTCTCGTTGGCAAAGGGGCGCACCTAGCGACCGTGAACGATTATTTGGCCGAGCGAGATGCGAAGTGGATGCAGCCACTTTACGATCTTCTGGGGGTCAAAGTGGGAGTGGTGTTGACCGATAGCGATCAGGGGGCTCGGCGGGATGCCTACAACGCCGATATCACCTATGGGACGGCTAAGGAATTCGGGTTTGATTTTCTACGCGACCGGTTGCTGCTGCGGGCACAGGGGCGAATGGGCCAGGATTTTTTGGGGCAGGGTAGCCGCGAGCGATGGAATAGCGAAGGTGACCAGCCGGTACAGCGTGGGATGCACTTCGCTCTGGTCGACGAAGCCGACAGCATTCTGATCGACGAAGCGAGAACGCCGCTGATCATCGGCTCCCTGGGGGACGAAGCGAGAGACGCGGTGATTGCCACTTACCAGTGGGCTGCGCGGCATGCGCCCGATTTCATCGAAGACGCGCATTACGAGATTGAGGAAGAGTCGAGGCGGGTCGAGCTGTCGGGCAAAGGGCGGCAACTGCTCCGTAATCTCCCCCGTCCTGAATTGATTCGCAATGTGCCACTGGTTGATCTGTACGATTATCTGGAGCGGGCGATTCGTGTCTATCGGGATTACCACCTAGACCGTCAGTATGTGGTGCGAGATGGTGAGATCGTGATCGTCGATGAATTCACCGGGCGTCTGGCGGAAGGTCGCAAATGGCGGGACGGCATCCATCAGGCGGTTGAAGCGAAGGAAGGGATCGAAGTGACGGTCCCCACCGGTCAAGCGGCTCGCATCACCGTCCAGGATTTGTTTCTACGCTACCGTCATCTCGCAGGAATGACCGGCACTGCCGCGACAAGCGCCCGGGAGCTGCGTCGCATCTACCGGACTCCCGTGATTCAGGTTCCCACCAACCGCCCACCTCAACGCGTTCGGCTACCGGATCGGGTTTTTGGGTCGATGATGGCCAAGTTTGAAGCGATCGTGGACGAGGTGGAAGAGGTTCATGCGACGGGAAGGCCGGTCTTGATTGGAACGCGATCGATCGACAAATCGGCAATCCTTGCCGCGATGCTTCAGCAGCGTGGGATGATCCCCCAGGTGCTCAACGCACACGAAGTCGAGCGGGAAGCAGAGATTGTTGCGGAAGCAGGGAAGCAAGGGAGAGTCACTGTCGCCACCAACATGGCAGGCCGCGGAACCGACGTGAAACTGGAGTCGTCCGTCAAGGCGTTGGGGGGCATGATGGTGATCTGCACGGAGTTGCATGACGCCGCGCGGATCGACCGACAGCTCATTGGGCGATGCGGACGTCAGGGGGATCCAGGCAGCCATCGCCAATATCTTTCGCTGGATGACGACATCCTTCGCTCCGGCTTGGGGGCTCAGAAATCCCAGTCGCTCAAATCGCTTGGAGCGACCCAATCGGGGCCTTTTGATCATCTGGCACCACTCTTTCGCAAGGCGCAGCGAAAGGTGGAGCGGAAGCATTTTCGCGATCGTATGGCGTTGCTGCACCATGAGCGAGAGAGAACCAAAGTGCAGCGGGAGATGGGGCAGGATCCCTACCTGGATACGGCGGAGTGACCGGTCGTATTTGCGAAGGCAAAGGGTGTCAGCCCCTGGATAGCCACCGCGATGATTGCAACAACGATCCACCATCTGGCGATGGTGGCTACAGTGTACGAACTTGGTATCTCGCAGGGTAGCCACCGCCGCCAGGCGGTGGACCGATCGCGAAGATTTGTCCGACGATCCACCATCTGTCGATGGTGGCTACGGGGTACGAACTTGGTATCTCGCAGGGTAGCCACCGCCGCCAAGCGGTGGACCGATCGCGAAGAATTGGACCGACGATCCACCATCTGCTGATGGTGGCTACGAAGAATTGGACCGAAGATCCACCATAAGAAATTGAATATGAGTCTTCTGTTTTTTAAAAGGGTATTTTCGATGCGATGGCTGATAGCAATCGTACTCCTTGCATGCGGCTTGGATCACGCGCTCGCGCAGGAAGGCGGTTCGTTGATCGCTCCCGGAGCCCAAGTGGAGAAGATCGCGGAGGGAATGAAATTCACCGAAGGTCCGGTTTGGTTGCCAGAGCCTGGTGTTTTGGTTTTCTCGGATATTCCCAACAGCAAGTGGATGCAGTGGTCGGAGGCCAAGGGGGTATCGGTCTATCGTGACAGCCAGCAGGCCAACGGGAATATTCTCGATGACCAAGGGCGGCTGATCGCATGCCAGCATGCGGCCAGGAATGTAGTCCGACTGGAAGCGAATGGGACGCAAACGGTGCTCGCCGATCGTTACGATGGCAAACGACTCAACTCTCCCAACGATGCAGCGCTGCGTTCGGACGGCACTCTTTGGTTCACCGACCCGCCGTGGGGGCTGGAAGGGCCAGCCGAGCTTCCTGGGCATTGGGTTTTCCGGTTGGATCTCAAGAGCGGCAAGCTAGAGCCGGTGGTCAAGGATTTGGCGATGCCCAATGGAATTGTTTTCTCACCCGACGAAAAGAGATTGTATGTCGCGGATACGGGGGGCCATCCCAAACATCCGGACCCAGCTTTTCATACGCGGCCGGCCAGCATTCGGTGCTATGAAATCGACGGTGCTGGGAGACTCGGGAAAATCGTATGGACGATCGATGCCGGCAGCGACGGCATGGCGATGGACCAGATGGGGAATCTCTATACCACCCACGGCAAGCATGTCATCGTCTACGATCCATCGGGCAAGGAACGGAAACGGATTGAATTTCCGGAGGGGCCTGCCAACTGCACCTTTGGCGGGGACGATTATAAGAGTCTTTTCGTTACCGCAAGGACTTCTCTGTATCGTATTCGCATGAGCGTTGCCGGAGTGCGTCCTGTAAAAAATCCTTGAGCTGATTCTCCGGTCGCAGCGACGGATCGTCGCGGTTGTTGCTTGGTGCTCTCACCACGAATGGAAAGAATTCCTGATGCCTAATCTGTTCACTCCACTGAGTCTCAAAGGAGTCACGCTCCGCAATCGCATCGCGGTTTCCCCGATGTGTCAGTATTCCTCAGAAGACGGGATACCCGATGACTGGCATCTAGTCCACCTGGGATCCCGAGCCGTCGGTGGCGCAGGCTTGGTGATTGCCGAAGCGACGGCGGTAACTCCTGAGGGACGAATCAGTCCGCAGGATACGGGGATTTGGAGCGACGGGCATGTGGAACCGTTTGCGAGGATCGCCAGATTTCTTCTGAAACAAGGGGCGATTCCCGGTATCCAGTTGGCGCACGCGGGGCGCAAGGGAAGTGCGGCGCGTCCTTGGGAAGGGGATGGGCACCTGAAACCGAGGGATGGTGGATGGAGTACCATGGCGCCCTCGGCGATCGCTTTCGGAGGCAACCTCGAAAAGGTCCCGGAGGCGATGAACACTCTGGATATCCAACGAATTCAGCGTGCCTTTGTCGATGCTGCTTCGAGGTCGCTGGCTGCCGGGATGCAGTGGTTGGAACTCCATTTCGCCCACGGCTACTTGGCTCATCAATTCTACTCCCCCCTCTCCAATCATCGCAGCGACACTTACGGCGGAAGCTTCGAGAATCGAATTCGGTTTTTGCTGGAGACGACATCTGGGGTCCGAAAAGTTTGGCCGGATCGTTATCCATTGACGGCACGGCTTTCGGTTACCGACTGGGTCGCCGGCGGAGTGACGATGGAGGATTCGATCGAACTAGCGCGACAACTACGGGAATTGGGAGTCGATTTGATTGACGTCAGCCATGGCTTTGTCACCCCCGATGTTTCCCATATTCCTTGGGGGCCAGGGTTCATGATCCCATTTGCCAGACGCATTCGTGAGGAAGCCAAAGTGGCGACCGCTGCAGGTTGGATGATTACGGAAGCCACACAGGCCGACCAAATCATCCGCCAAGGCGACGCCGACCTCGTGTTGTTGGCTAGGGAATTGCTGCGCGATCCCTATTGGCCCTATCACGCGGCCGTGGAATTGGAAGATGGGATCGCTGATCATTTGCTGCCGATTCAGTACGCGCGCGCTGCCAAGCCATCGAGAAAGTGAATCGTAGCCACCATCGGCAGATGGTGGAGAGCAGAGTTGTACGTTTTCCGAAGCCCCTCCACCGCGTGGCCGCGGTGGCTACGTGAGGACATGCCATCCACATTTCATCTGGTAGCCACCATCGCCAGATGGTAGAGAATTCTAGTTGGCTTCGTGGAAAGAAAGAGCGATCTATTGCAATCGACCAAGCAACGTGTTGAATTCGGGGATGGCATGAAGTCCAGTCAGACCCGGTTCATGCTTTAAGTAGAATGGATCAGCATATTCCTGCTCCATCGCTTTCTGGATCGACGCCAGCGCGAGTTTCTGGAGCGACTTTTTTGCATCGGTGTCGGTTTGGCGGTCGGCCAGGTGACTGTAGCTTCTTGCCAATTCGAGCAGCAATTCATTGTCGATGACGGGATAGGCTGCGAATTCATCGGCAAGCTTTCTTCCGGTATCCATGTCACCCGCCAACGATTCGATCAGCATCAGTTCTACTTTGGCTCGAACGTTTCGAGGGTCGGCTACCAAACGGGAGCGGCGCAGTTCCAAGCAGCGCTGCTGTGCTGCCGCGATGTCTCCCGATCCCACGGCGGCTCGCCACTGAGCCAAGCGAAAATAGGCCAGACCAGCGACTCGCAGAAAGTCTGAGTTTCTGGGAGCGAAGGAAAGGAGTCGATCGCTGAGCGAAGCGGCTTGTTCGAGGTTCTGGAGTCCTTCGTCTGTTTTGCCGGTGATGGCGAGATATTCTCCGAGCAATCCCAGCTTGCCGACATAATCGCGGAGCAGCAGACCGTTGAATTGGTATTTCTCGCTGGCTTCTTTCGCTTTCTGGGTCGACTCCCGCAAACTACCTTCGGCCGCCGCAAAATCGCCTCGATGCACCCGGATGTTGGAGGCGGCTAGCTGGCTGGTTGATTGCCCTTCCCGCAGCGCTCGGCCCACCATCAGCTTTTCGGCTTCGGGGCGTGTGGCTAGCCTGGGGTCTGAGGGTAGTGCTTCGATGGCCTTGCCAAACCAGTTCAGGGCCATTTCGACGTAGCGTTGGGCTTCGGCTAGATTTCCGATGCGATAGTAGGTGATGCCGACATCGTGGTTGGCGCGCGCCAGCATCTGGAATTTCTGGAGATCGGTATGTTGCCCTAACCCAGCCGAATCGGCTCGCGAGTTGTTGAAGATATCCTCGGCGATCGCCAGTTGCTGCTGGTGGTATTCGAGGCTTTGCTTCATGTCACGGTCATGATCTCGTTTAAGTTCGGCGATCGAGCGGATGATATTGGCGTGATTGCTGCGAGCCACATCCGATTTCTTCAAGTCCGCACGCTGCCGCAGAAATTTCTCCAGCTCCATATAATTCCGCTCGGCATCCACCTTCATATTCTGTGAGGCCATGTCGTCGGCGACCGCTTTGCGGAGTGCCGCCATGGTGAGCTGAGCTTTTTCGTCCGTCGGCTCTTCCTTCAGCACCTCTTCCTGGACGACGGGGAGCAGTTTCTGGAGAATCGAATTGCGACGTTCCTCGACTCCCGGGTTCTCCAGGGTGTCGATCATTCGCACCTGTTCGAAGAATTCCTGTACCGTAGTGACGACGCGATCCGCGCGTCGTTTGGCGAGTGCTGCGTTTTCGTCGGCGATCTGCTCGTTTCGCAATGCGATCAGAGAATTTCGTATCGCATCCTGTGCTTTTGTCTTGGCAAGCTCTTCATTCTGCCGCGCCAGTTCTGCTGCCTTCCGTTCGCGGCTCTCGGATCTTGCAAGGTCCTGATTTTTTTTCTGTAGAGAAAGAGCGGACCAGGAGGAGATTCCAGCAATGGCCAGTAAGGATGCAGCGATGGCGGCAGAGAGATTGCCGATGACGGGATTGCGTTTGTACCATCGCAACGCCTGTTCCCATTTCGAGACGGGTCTGGCTTGGATCGGTTCATTGCGAAGGAACCTGCCCAGGTCGGCGGCGAGGGCCGAGCAAGAGGGATAACGTTTTTCTGGATCCTTCTGGATAGCCTTCAGGCAGATTGTCTCAAGGTCGATCGGGACCTTGGGTTGCATTTGGCGAGGTGCGATGGGTTCATCTTGCAGCACCTGCATGATGGTTTCGTACGGCTTGGGAGCCAGAAAAGGGGGTCTGCCAGTGAGAAATTCGTAGAGCATCGCGCCAAGCGAATACTGATCCGTGGCGGGGCCAAGTTCATGAACCGCCCCTCTTGCTTGCTCGGGGGACATGTAGCTTGGGGTCCCCATGATGGTTCCATCGCTGGTCGACTTCGACTCGTCAGCCTCTTCCTCGAGGTTTTTAGCGAGCCCGAAGTCGGTGATTTTCGGGACGCCTTCTTTGGTGAGAAGAACGTTCGCTGGTTTCAGGTCGCGGTGCAGGATGCCATTGTTGTGCGCGTATTGCATTGCCTCGCACAGAGTGATCATCAGCTTGGCGGCTTCCTCCGGGCTGAGTGGCTTTCCATTGAGGTAGCGATCGAGGCTGGAGCCGTTGACGAATTCCAGGGAGAAGAACGGAAGGTTGTCGTATTCGCCGACCTCGAAGATCTGGACAATGTTGGGATGCTGCAGGTGGGCGACCGCTTTGGCTTCGATGATGAAGCGATCCAAAGCTTGCTCGGTGGCGTGAGCACCTCCGAGCACCATTTTCAGCGCGACGGGGCGACCTAGTTTGTTCTGACGTGCGCGATAAACGATACCCATGCCTCCACGTCCGAGGATCCCTTCGATCGTGTAGGACGCGATCGTGCGAGGAGCTCGATGGGCAGCAGAAGGCTTCGATGAATCGGATGGAGTTGGCGAAGGGCCGTCATGGCTGAACAAGCCTGTGACTTCGTTGACGTCGATCTCGGACGATCCGGATGAGGGCACTCCGGAGGTATGACTGAAGTAGGCCGTTGCATTGGGGTCGCGCGGCGAGGCAGGTTGATCGATCGTTTGACCAAACGAGGCGGAAGGGGAACCGGGGATATGGTCGATCGTGTCACGTGGTCCACTGGTCTGTCGCGACCGCACGGCATCGGACGGCGAAGAGGATCGCCCGGGACCATCGATGGTCGCTTGGGGATCTGCTTGCGATTCTTCTTGGTTCGGCGATGCGGATGGATCCAGCACTAGGTCGATCGTTCCTTCATCTAGGGAATTCCAGGACGACTCGGGTTGCTCCTCCAAGTTGGCCAAGACGCTGTCGGTGATCGGCACGGTGTGATCGTCGTTGGAGGCGCCACCGGAAATCGAAGCCGACCCTTCCAGCGTTCCGGAGGAATCGTGGGAGGGAACTTTTCCGTTTTTGGGCTGCGTGGCATCCGCACCTGGGCCTACGGTCGAGGATAGGGGACCGATGGTTTCTGCTACGTCGAGAAGCGGATCGGGCTTGGCGGACCGTTTGTTTTGATCGCCGTCGCGCGGCTTGCGGGTCATAGTGTGCATTCCCGTTGGTTGGCTGAAGCGCAATCCGATGGCATTCAGTCTAGAGACTTCCCTCAGGAAAGCTCCACCTGTTGGAAGGATTCAAATCCCTAGATTTCCGTTTCCGTTATGGGGGACCGCTTGAGGAAATTTCTTTGTTTTTCAAACGCAAAAAGTCGGAAAAACCCTCTTCAATGATACCAAGCTACCTGAGGATTCCATAGATTGGGGGGGGTATTTTATTTTCCCGTCGAATGGAGGGTGCAAAAATGGCCCGATGGAATCCTGGTAAGTGGCAACAGAGATGGCTTCCTTTGCAGGAGACACTTCGGCGTCTGTCTGGCCATCGGTGGTTCTCTCGCCACCTCGGCACCGCCCGGCGGAAACTTCGAATCGAATTAGCCAAGACGTTCCATGAACGGATCCGCGCGCCACGTAGACCGCATCTGATGATTGAGGGACTTGAGTCTAGGCAGCTTCTGGCGGTGGCGATTTGGGATGGCGAGCATTCGGACGGCCAATGGCAGACACCAGCGAATTGGGTTGGGGATGTGGTTCCGAATTCGGGAGACGATCTGGTGTTTCCCGCATCGGCAACTTCCAGAAACTCGATCAACAACATCATTGGATTCCATGCGTCCTCGATCACCATCGAAGGGGACGATTATCAAATCTTTGGTCATGCGATCGATTTGTCTGGCAACCTTTTGGTCGAGGGGACAGGCAGTTCGTATCACCTCTCAACCACGCTGACGGGGTCAGGGGACTCGTCGATTCTGGTTCAATCAGAAACCGGTGCGAGTCTTCAGTTTAGTGTTCTTGCGGATATCAACCTGAACGGAAGACAACTTTCCATTGCAGCGACTTCCAACAGTCGTCTGAATTTGATGGGGAGCATTTCTGGGCTTGGCGATGTGACTGTACCGGACCTTGATGGCGGTGAAGTGATGGTCGCCGGAATGCACGATTACCTTGGTGGCTTCTTTGTTCAGGAGGGTGGTCGAGTTGCTTTGGAGGGGTATTATCCCGAGCTGACGGTGGAGACAGGTGGGACGCTGGAGCTAGGTGGATTTGTTCCAGGAGAGCTGGGGACTGTTACCGTTGGTTTGCTGGATCTGAAAGTTGGTTCCTCGACCTGGATCGATATCCAGTCGGGTTCACCGGCAGTGGTGCATGACCTGCTGTCTGTGGATGGGACCGTCTTCTTGGATGGTACTTTCCAAATTCGCGATGGCTCTAGCGGGGCCTTGCAGCGGGATCAATCTGCGACCTTCCTGACGTTCGCGAATCGAATCAGCACCAGTGGTCCCAGTTTTGTTTCGAGTGCGAATCCATTGACGGGTGAAAGCGAGATCGAGGTCATTCTCCATCCTCAGGCGGTTGAAGCCGTTGGACGGTACCTCTATGTGACCAACACCGAAGACGATGGCTATGGATCGCTGAGAAGCGCTATTTCGCGAGCCAACGGATTGGTTGGAGTGGATCGGATCTTTTTTGATATACCCATCGCGGGATCGCCGTTGATTTTACCCGAATCCAATCTGCCGCCGATTGTCGATCCGCTCATCATCGATGGTCGTAATCTTCATCCCGGTGCGTCGCAGGCGATGACGGAACTTTCAGGAGGCGTTTTGTCGGACCCTTGGTCGGTAGGTCTGAGTATCGAAGCTACCGATACTTCTATCCATGCGATGTCGATCGGAGGATTTCAGACCGGAGTTGCTTTACGATCCTTGAATGGGGAGATCACTGGAAGTTACATCGGACTGGCTGCTGACGGAACGGGTCGCGGCAATGCAACCGGAGTTCTCGTCCAAGGTAGCAGCAATCGCGTTGGTTCCGGGGACATCGCTTCTCGGAATGTGATCTCCCAAAATAGTTCATCGGGGATCACGGTGACCGGATTGATGGCTTCGGACAACGTGATCGATGGCAACTACATTGGGACCGATCCAGAAGGCGTGGTGGCTCGCCCCAATCTCTTTGGCATTCGGGTGGAGGAGGGGGCTCAGGGGACGGTGATCGGAGCGACTTACGCTGGTGCTTCTGGCGTCTTCAGCAATCTGATCAGTGGCAATGCGCACCATGCAATCGCGGTGTATGGGAACACCACCAGCGACACGACGATCGAGAGCAATTGGATTGGGTTGAATGTTTCAGGGAACAGCCCGCTAGGAAATGGAGCCTCGGGGATCCAGGCAGAGCAGAATCCAACGGGAGTTACGATTCGGGATAATGTGGTGTCGGGGAATGCGTCCGGGATGGGGTTGATGGGTGTCACGAACCTGCTGGTGGTTGGGAACAAAGTAGGCGTTGGCGCTGATGGAATCAGCCTGTTGGGTAATTCCGGTACCGGTGTTTTTGTTGCGTTCAGTAGTGGCCTGCAGATCGGTGGCCCGACCTCTGCCGAACGGAACGTCATTGGAGGCAATGGTGGTCGTGGCATTTGGATTGATCATGGTGGCGCTAGCGGTGGAGTGATTCAGGGGAATTATGTCGGGATTGCAGCGGATGGAACGACTGCCGCAGGGAATTGGGGCACGGGGATCGCGATCATCGATTCTCCCGCGATTGCCGTTGGTGGAACGATAAGCGGCGCGGGCAACGTGATCTCGGGCAACAACATCGGTGGAGTCTTGGTGGTTGGTGCCGCGTCGACCAGTGTGATGGTGGAGGGGAATCGGATCGGAACCAATGCGGCTGGAACGGACGCGTTGGGCAACAATCAGTTCGGCGTCTTCGTCGGGGATGGCGACGCGATCGGGGCACCATCGACACCCGCCACTGGGGTTCTGGTTGGTGGTGAGTTGACCGATTCACGCAATCTGATTTCGGGCAATCTTGGCCCTGGGGTTTGGGTTCTGGGGAGTGGCGCTAACAACAACAGGATTCTCGGGAATTACATCGGGACGAATGCTGCAGGAACGGCCTCGCTGGCCAACAACGACGGTGTTGTGGTGGAAGGGGATGCGACCGGCAACCAAATCGGAAAGGGGGATGGAGCCTATCCCGTTCCCAACGGAGATTTCGAAGCGATCCCGATTCTGGGGGCAGGACAATCAGGAGTCAACGTCGGTAGCAGCAAGTGGACCACCAAAGCTCCTTCCGGACCGCTTTACACCCAAGCGATTTCTGGTGTTTCTGGCTGGACCTACTCGACGGCCGAAGCCGGCGGCACGCATACCGATATCGGTCTGGCCAGGGTCAATGGGGCCATGGGGCGTCCATCCAGCGGCCAGGCACTTTTCAGCAATCGATGGGGGCAGCTGATCACGAGCACGATGCCCAACAGGCTGGAAGCTGGCGTTACGGTCACGGCGACCATCGACTTCGGAACGCTTGGATCAGCGACCGACTCCGGACGCGGATCCTATTTCTACCTGGTCGCTGGGGAAGCGAATCCTGCGAATCTCAACAATTTCACTTCCGATTCGATCATTCTTTCGCAAGCAACTGCCGCGAATCCCTCTTGGACTGGCTTTGTGCCGGCCGTGGTGGTCCCCGTTTCATCCTACGGCACCGTGACGCTCAGCTACACCTTCGCGGAAAACGATCCTGCATTATTGAAGCCACTGACGATCGGCATGAAGTTGGCTCATGGATCGGTCGGTGCTGGTTATTACGACGACGTGAAAGTGACCTACTCAAAGTCTAGTGGTATCGGCGCAGTGGCAGGGAATCTGATCGCTGGAAACGTCAACCACGGTGTCCGCATCGGATCGCAGGCGCAGGGCAACCTAGTTCAAGGGAATTGGATCGGGGTCAATCGCGTTGGAAACACGGCTCTCGGACACGGGGGGCATGGTGTGTTCGTCGAGGGCTCCAACAACATCGTGGGAGTCTTTGGCGATGGAAGCCGGGACGCAAGTGAAGGGAATGTAGTATCTGGCAGCTCCTATACCGGTGTGATGCTTTACGCCAGTTCAGGGAATCAAGTGGCGGGCAATCGCATTGGTACCAACGCACAAGGCACAGCAGCCATCGCGAATGGGGATTTCGGTGTTTATGTTACTGGCGGTTCGAACCATCGGATCGGTACCAACGGCGATGGCGTTGCTGACACGCTGGAAAGGAATCTCCTGTCGGGGAACACCGGAAGCGGGGTCCTGTTGAATTGGTCCAGCAATAATCGAGTGGCGGGGAATTTCATCGGCACCAAAGCCGATGGCATGGCGGCTCTTCCGAACACCGGGAGCGGAATCTACGTTGCCGGTCGTAGTTTCGACAACATGGTCGGGACCGACAGCAGCAACGATGCATTCAACGCGAATGAACGGAATCTGATCGCCGGCAATTCGGTCTATGGGGTTCATGTGTGGGGGGGCGATGGAGCCGAAGGGACGGTGATCGCGGGGAATTGGATCGGACTGAATGCGACCGGCAACGCCGCCTTGGCCAATAGCAACCATGGTGTCTACTTGGAACGAACCACCGAATCCCGCGTGGGTACCGACGGGGACGGCGTATTGGATGCGTTGGAGCGGAATGTGATTTCCGGGAATGTCGGCTCCCAGGTGCGTCTCTACACCGCCAATGCAATCGTTTACGGCCTTCCAGTTGTCGACAAGTTGATCAGTGGCGAAATCCCATCGATCCAAAGTAGTGGGACGATCGATCAAGCTGACTTGGCTGATTATTCGTGGCCTTCATGGGGATACTGGTGGTATGACAACCCGATCCCGGGAGGAGGTGGAGACCAGTATGCCGTTCGGGTGACGGGATCAATCGAGGTCCTGGAAAGCCGCTCCTATTTGTTTGCTCTAGGTGGTGACGATGGCGGACGATTGAAAATCGGCAGCAATGTGGTGATCAACGACGATTCGCTTCATCCGTTCGAAGTCCGTTACGGCGAGGTTTTTCTCACTGCGGGAACCCATTCATTCGAATGGTTGGGGTTTGAGCGGGATGGAGCAGCTGGTTTCGAGCTGTCGGTGATCGTGGATGGAATGTGGAAGGTCTTGGGTGATCCCGATCCCCATGCAGAGATTCGATTGCAGTCCGGCACCAACATGGCGGTCACCACCTATTACGTCGCCGGTACGGATCAATCCAACACGTTGATCGCTGGCAACTACATCGGTACCAATGCCACTGGCAATGGGACCTTTCCGACCGATGGTGGAATCGATGTTTCCTTTTCCAGAGATGTCACCATTGGTGGTGCCAACCCAGGGATGGGAAACGTCATAGGAGGAACTGCGAAGATTCGTGTCGACAACATGAATGGTGCGTCGAGCGATATTGTGGTTCAGGGAAATATCGTTGGGTTGGATCCAAGTGGAGCGACTGCGCTGGGATCCTACGGCGTAGAACTTATCTATGTCGCAAGAGCAAGAGTTCAGGACAATGTGATCAGTGGCGGAGTCGGATTAACGATCCACCAAGGAAGCGACTCGCAGGTCGTCGGGAATATGATCGGTTTGGCCTCCGATGGCCTGACGTCACGGATCAATTCGGGCAATGGAATATCCATTTTCAACTCGAGCAATATCGTCATTGGTACCGATGGCGATGGAGTCAGAGATTCCAGCGAACGGAATCTGATCGGATCCAACAGCAGCTCCGGCATCTGGATCCAGGGATCGACGGGAGTCCGTGTGTCCGGCAATACCATTGGACTGGCTACGGATGGGTCCATTCGCGCCAATAATCACGGCATCACGATTATCGGTTCCAACGGAACGATCCTTGGGACCAACGGAGACGGCCAAAATGACGCGATCGAAGGGAATTTGATCTCGGGTAACAATGGCAACGGCGTCCAGATCGTTGGTGGTTCCAAAAACAGCCGCATTGCGGGAAATCGAATAGGAACCAACGCCGCAGGGGATTTGGCTAAGGCAAACACCTCATCGGGTATCGTGATCGCTGAAGCTTCGACGGGGAATCTCGTCGGAACCAATGGCGATGGTGTCAGCGATGCGTTGGAGCGAAATGTCATCGCAGGGAATTCCCAGTTTGGCGTTTGGCTGGCGGGGAGTGGAACCAGCAACAACATTGTCGCTGGGAACCATATCGGAGTGAACCTTGCTGGTGATGCCGCGATTCCAAATTTGCGTGGGATCTATATCGACCAAGGTGCTAGCAGCAATCGCATCGGCACCAATGGAGATGGGACTGCCGATCATGCAGAACGCAATGTGATCTCTGGAAACTCCGAGCGTGGCATCCTGATTGCCTCTTCGGGAACGAACTACAACACGATTGCGGGCAACTACATTGGAACCGATTCCACTGGTATGGATGCGATTCCGAACGTGACTTACGGCGTCGAATTGCAGTCTGGTGTTAGCTTCACCACCATCGGAGGACCAACGGATACCTACCGCAACGTGATCAGCGGTAACACTTCCAACGGGATCGTAGTTTCAGGCAGCATTGACACGACGATTTCTAGGAATTTTATCGGGATCGGTTCGAATGGAACAAAAGCGATCGGAAATTCTGTCGGGGTCAGTGCTTCTTCCTCGCCCACCCGGGTCTCAGCAATCGGCAACGTCATCTCGGGGAATCGCAGTGCAGGTTTAGTCATCTCTGGTGGGACCGGTTCCGTGTTGCAGGGAAACATCGTCGGACTTGCAAGCGATGGAGTCACTTTAGTTGGCAATGGAAGTTATGGTGTGTTGCTGCAGGGTGGTGCCCAAGATTTTTTAGTTGGCACCAATGGCGATGGACTGAACGATGCCATTGAAGGCAATACGATCGCCGGTAATACGTATGTCAATTTTTACATTCTGACCGCCTGGACCAATCTTCGTGTGGCAGGAAATCGGATCGGTACGGATATCACTGGGGAGATCCCGATCGCTCATATCGATGGTGTCGATGGAATTGTCGCTGTCGGTGTTTGGAATCTGCAACTGGGAACGAATGGTTCCAACGATGCATACAATCTTACCGAGAGCAACATCATCGGGGGGAACACTGGCTATGGCGTTCGTCTGGTGGGTCGAGTCAATGAGCTGATCGACAATGCGGTGGCAGGGAATTTCATCGGTATCTCCCCTTCGGGGAATCCCATTCCCAACAAATTCGGCGGTATTTATGTTTCTCAAGCGGCCCCTGGAGTTCGAATCGGAACAGATGGAAATGGCATTGCGGACGCTTTGGAAAGAAATGTGATTTCATCCAATGGCGGGTATGGGATCACCTTCGACAGCAATCAAGCTGCCAACACGACCATCGCGGGCAACCTAATCGGTTTAAAGCCCGATGGGGTTCAACCCGCCGGCAATGCGTTGGGTGGCATTCGATTGACCAAGGGGGCAGACGCACGAGTCGGAACCAATGCGGATGGCCAGTCGGATAGCCTGGAGAGGAACATCATCGCCGGAAATACCGGCTCGGGGATTCGAGTCGAGTCAGGTGTTACCGAGCTGAGTACTCTGACGCAGGTGGATCAGGTGTTCGCCGGTACGATTCCATCTGCTCAGTCGACGCATACGATCGCACAGACCGATTTCCTAGACCCGTTCATTCCCTATTCGGGCTATCACGCGTACAACAACACGCTACCACTAGCGACGGGTGACGATTATGTCGTGGTTGTGACTGGAACCGTGGAGGTTTTGACGGCGGGGACTTACAGCTATGCCTTTTCGGGTGGTGGTCGTTTGAAAATCGATGGCTCTTCGGTTTCGGCATCTTCTCCTGACATTGATTCTTCTTTCGCGAGAGGCAATGGGACACTATTGGCTGGATTGCATACGATTGAATGGACTTATTTCCAGCGGGGTGGTGCAGGTGGTGGGGAGTATGTGGTCGCAGAAGGCGTTAATACGACACCTTTAACCGAAGCCAATGGTTGGCGTGTGCTGGGAGCCAGCAATCCTACGGCGAATATTCGGCTGGCACCTGGCACGACGATGACGGCCAAGGTGTATAAGGTGACGCAGTCAGTCGCTGGCTCCAACCATACCATCGCTGGCAACTGGATCGGTGTGGATCAGACGGGAACCTTGGCTCGGCCGAACGCCGGTGGCGGGATTTACGTCGGGCCGAATACCAGTGGGATGACCGTTGGTGGGAATAGCTCAACCGCTGGCAATCTTATCTCTGGCAATACGGGAGCCGGGATTCACTTCGTTGGATCGACCAACGGGCAGATCCGCAATAACGTGGTGGGGCTCGATTCGACCGGGATGGTCGCTCTGGGACAGACTGGCGACGGCATCCTTTTGGATGTCGGTTCTGATGGCATGGTAGTTGACCGCAATTGGTCGGCAGCGAACCTGTCGGGAATCAAGGTCAGCAGTGTCAGCAATGCGGTGTTGACCGGCAACGTTGTGGGTCTTGCGATCGATGGTGCAACCGTCCGCGGCAATTCGCAGGGCGGGATTTGGCTTACCGGCGACGGCAATACGCGTGTGGGTACCAATGGGGACGGAGTCGATGACTCGCTGGAGCGAAATACGGTTGCCGGAAATGGGTATGCGAATCTGCGAGTCACCAACAACGGGCAGGCAAAAATTTCGGGCAACTATATCGGGCTGTCGACCAACGGAACTCCGGTGCTGAATGCACCAAGTAGTTCGGGAATCGACGTTCGAGGAGCAACGAATATGGTCATTGGAACCGACAGTTCCAATGACGCATTCAATGCAGCCGAACGGAATGTGATTGCGGGCCATACTGGAAAGGGGATCTGGATCAACGGATATTCTAATGGAGTCATCGCCGGCAATTGGATTGGTGTGGGTCCTGATGGCGCTTCGGGCCTGGCGTATGCAAACTTGCAGGGAGCGGTTCTTGAGCCTCGCTATGCCGAGGGTTCCTTGGTATCCCCTGGCCCTGATGTCTTGGTCGGTTCCAATGGCGACGGGTTTTACGACGATTTCGAACGGAATGTGATTTCCAACAACCAGCAGGATGGTCTGGTGGTTGTGGAATCCTCTAGTTCCATTCGCGGAAATTACATCGGTACGAATCCAACTGGCACGGCGGCGATGCCAAACGGCGGTTCGGGCGTGGTGCTATCGGTCGGCTACAACAATCTGATCAGCAGGAATGTGATCTCAGGGAACGGGGAAGATGGGCTGGCGATCGATCAGTCGGAATCGGTTACGGTTCAGGGGAACCTCATTGGCACCACTGCCGATGGATTGTCGCCTCTCCCCAATGTAGGTCATTCTTTGGCTGTCTATCAGTGCGACGATCTTTTGATCGGAAGCCCGTCGTTGGCGGATCGCAATGTGATCGCTTACGGGAATAAGAGTGGGATTCTTGTGGTGGATGGCGGCAGCATGGGCAGCCGCATCCAAGGCAACTACATCGGGCTCAACGCTTCGGGGCTGACCGATGCGGGGAATGCCCGATACGGAATCGAGGTGATCGACTCCCCAGCGATCACGATTGGTGGATCGGTTTCTGGAGAGGGGAATTTGATCTCCGGGAACGATCTTGGCGGGATTGCCATGGTCGGAACCAGCACCCTTTATGGTGCGATTCGCGGCAACTGGATCGGGTTGGATAAATCGGGTTTGGCGGCGATTCCGAATGAATCGTTCGGCATCTTTGTTGGGGCTGGTTCCTTGATCGGAGCGCCTCTCCTGGGGGCAGCTCGCGGGACGCTCATCGGCTCCAGCAGCCCTGAGGGACGGAACATCATCTCTGGAAACAACGGCCCTGGGGTTTGGTTTGGGGGGGCTGGTTCCGGTGGGAATACGGTAGCTGGGAATTGGATCGGCACCAATGTTCTGGGGCTAGGCAGCGTTCCGAATACCCATGGCGTTCTGCTCAGTCAGGGTTCGGATGGCAACCTGATTGGTGGATCGTTCGCCGGGAATCGCAATGTGATCAGTGGAAACAGTCAGTCCGGGGTATACGCCCACGGTCTGTTTCCGCTCGAAAACTATGTCACGAATAACTGGATTGGGCTGGACAGCACGGGAGCCACGCGGCTGGGGAACGGACGCTATGGCATTGAGTTGACGTCGGTCGATGGCTTCTGGGTGCTCGGTAACGTTGTCTCTGGCAATACCCTGGGTGGGATTCTGTTGCAGAGCACAACTCGCACTTGGCTGGAAGGAAACTCAGTAGGCACCGACGGTTCGGGCTTGCGATCGGTTGGCAATGGAACGACGTCAAGTCCCGCCGACGGCATTTGGATAGTCGACTCCTCGACCAATCGTATCGGTGGTCCCGAGCCGACACAGAAGAATGTGCTGTCGGGCAATACGGGAAGCGGCCTTCGGATTTCCGGCAGTTCCACTGCCAATACGATTGAGGGCAATGTCTTCGGCGCGGATCGTACCGGAGCCGCTTCGGTTTCCAATGCGGCTCATGGCATGGTGATCGACACGGGTGTGGCGGGCAACTTGGTGGGCAGCAGTATCAGTGAATTGCGAGCCAACTGGTTCTACTACAACCTCCGATCGGGGCTAAGGCTGCCTGGCGTCGGACCTTCGGGCAGCAATACGATCATCGGGAATTTGTATCGAGGCAACATCGAACTGGCGATCGATCATGGGGTGGAAGGGCCAACAGCCAACGATACCCCCGACAGCGATGGGTTGGCCAATGCCCCAGTCATCACCAGTGCCTATCTGGCAACCGCAGGTCTCCTGGTTCTGGAAGGGACCAGCAATCCAGGCCAGATCATGCAATTTTACCTTTCCTCTCCGACTACCAATGGCCGCGGCCAGGGGACGCGCAAGGTGTATCAGGGAGTCGAGTCGCTGGGTGCGGATGACACCGATCCAGTGGTTGGGGTTTTCCGCTTTGAAGTGCCATTGGGGACGACGCCGATTGTCGAATTTGGCGACTTGCTGACTTCGGTAGCGGTCAATCCAACTTCGGAGTTTGGAAATACCAAGACGATCGGGGACGTCGCAAGCCAGCAGGCTCCGGTAGTAACACTTGGGGCGACCATCACTTCGTTGATTGCGGGCGATACCTTGAAACTCACCGGATCATTCACCGACCCCGATTCGACGCGGTGGAGCGCGACGGTCGATTATGGCGACGGATCTTCCACGGAGGTATTGACCCTTTCTGATCAGCAGAGCTTTACGCTTGATCATCGTTACCCGAAAGCGAGTCCTGCTGGATTGCCTTACACCATTTTGGTACGGGTGACCGACAACAGCGGTCTGTTGGGCACAACCAGCTTGACGCTGCAGGTGATCAACCAAGCCCCCGTTTTGAATCCAGGGGAGGTGCGGATTACCAGCCAGTTGATCGAGGGGGACACGGCGACTTTAAGCGGTTCCTTCACCGACACCAGCGATCAGGAAAGCCACACCGTCGAAATCGACTGGGGAGATGGGACGACGCAGACTGTCGCCCTGGGCGAAGGCGTGATGACTTTTTCGGTACCGCATACTTACGTCGACGACAGTCCCACCAACAGTGCCCGGGATAATTATGTTGTCCGCGTTCGCATTGTCGACGATGGGTGGGCAGCTAGCGAGGCGACGGCAGTGATGGTCACGGAAGTATCCAACAGCCTGCCATCCGCTGTGACTCTTGGTCTCCCAGGACTGACGCTGGTCGGAGGGGTTGCCGAGGTGTCGGAAGGGGCTTTGATGACGCTCCGTGTCAACTTCTCAGATCTTGGGCTTGAGGACAGTCACAAGATTCAGGTCGATTGGGGGGATGGCAGTGCTCCTGAAGAGGTTTCGCTGAGCCCGACGGTGGGTCAGCTTGCACACCGTCAATTGGATATTCCTCACCGATATCCATCCAGCCCGGAGGTGACGGGCAGTGCCTACACCATCACGGTTCATGTCGCCGATGACGATCAGCCGTTGGATTGGATTCCAGCAACGGTGGATGTGCGAGTTGGTAATTCCATTCCGGTCATCACGTCTTTGGAGCTGGCCGAAACCACGATCAACGAAGGCGGATTCGCTTCGTTGACAGTACGTTATTCGGATGCCGGGGCTGGCGACGCTCACCGAATTTTTGTTGATTGGGGCGACGGCACTGGGGAGGTGATGCTGACCGCAGGTCCTGGCGGAAGTGTCATTTCCGGCATCACCCATGAATACCGAGATGATCAGCAGCCGTACACGATTGCCGTGAGCATTCTCGATCAGAAGATGCAGCTTTCCGACAAGCCATCGACGATGCAGACGACGTCGATCACGGTGAATAACGTGGCGCCGCAGATCACCTTGCCGTTGCAACGATTTGTCCAGAGTGCTCCGGGCGTTTGGGATCCGGTGGTTGGATCGTGGCAGATTCAGGAAGGTCAGAAGGTTCGAGTCACTGGATCGTACACCGACGTCAGTTCGGTCGATTCCCACACGGTTTCCGTTCGCTGGGCCGACGGGGAGACGACCGAAGCGTCGGTTAATCAGATCGACCGCACCTTCAGCGCCAACTATGTCTATCGCGATGATTACGCGCCGGGGACAGCGTCCGATTTGGAAACAATTCGCGTTACAGTGACCGACGATGATGGGGGCGCAGCGGTCGATGAGTCGACGGAAGTCACGGTGACAAATGTGGCGCCCGAGGCGATGTTCATCCCATTGGCGAGTTCCAGCGGAGGTTCGTTTCCAGGGGGGCCAGGTGGCGGACCTGGCGCGGTGACGGGAGACAGACCGGTCACGTTCCAGGCGCTTGTTACCGATCCTGGAGAAGAGGAGTTTGTCTATCGATGGCAAGCGAAAGTTGTTGGTAGTTCCATCGTCGTGCAGACTGGATCGTCTGATACTTTCACGCTCCTAACTGAGTTGTTCAGTGGCACGATTGAAGTGACCTTGACGGTGGATGATGGGGACCTTGGGATCGATACTTACGTTTCGACTCTGCTGTTGGGGAGCGAAAACAACGACGCGTTTCGGCTCACGGTTGATGATTTTGCAGATGACGTCAGCAACCTGACGGTCATCACGTTTGGTGGAAGCGACGTTGTCGACGCGACTAGCCTTCCTGCCGGATTCAACGTCGTGCTTGATGGTGGAGAGGGTCAGGATTTCCTATTTGGCGGCGGCGGGAACGATACCTACGTTCTACGTTCAGGGAACGATGTCGCGAATGATGCCAGCAGTGCGCCTCCCGGTGTCACGGTGGTTGATGAAGGGGATGATCAGTACATTCTCAGCCCCAACAGCGTGCTGACGATTCGTGATACGTCGGGAGCCAATACGCTGAATTTCACGCGCGCCGATATATCGACGGCGGATTTCCCGGACCTTGGGATCACCTTCGATCTGGCGGCGTCCAACAGCAATTACCTGACCAACAAAGATGGAGGATCGGTGATCTATCTGGAGACAGATGTCGCACCGGATTTGGGATTGTCGTCCGATGGCGATCCGAATACGTCGCCACACCTTCTGCGGACTTGGGGGATTTTTGCATCGGTGGTTGGCAGTCAGTTCAACGATACGTTCACGACGCATGCCAATACGACGATCCTGGGTGGAGATGGCAAGGACGAAATTGTTATCGGACCTGGCAGCAGTGGTGCAGGGGCGCTGCGCGGTTATTTCAATGGGGGTGCCGATGCCGACACGTTCATCCTTCGAAGCGGAACGATGGCGGACATCAGTTTCGAGGGAGACTCCGGGATGGATGTCTTCGATATTGAAGGTGGCATCCTGACAGGGATTGATTTTGGAGGGGGAGCTGACGCCGACACGTTCGTCATTCGCGGTGGGAATCTGACCGATATCGACTTTGGCGGTGGAGCCGATGGGGACACCTTTGAGCTACGTGGAACTGTCGTCCTTGGTGACATCAGCTTTGAAGGCGACTCGGGCATGGACGACTTCATCGTCTACGATCGAGTCATGGGGAATATCAACTTCGGTGGTGGTGCGGATGGAGACACCTTGACACTGGTTGGCAGCGCGATTGTCGATTCGATCAGCTTTGAAGGGGATTCGGGTGCCGATACTTTTGTTTTGGATGGAAGGGTCACCGGCAACATCGATTTTGGAGGTGGAGCCGATGGGGATACCTTGACTCTTTCGACCAGCGCCGTTGCGGGCGGCATCAGCTTTGAAGGGGATTCCGGGATGGATATCCTGGAGATCCGAGGCACCGTGACGGGCGGGATTGATTTTGGTGGTGGGGCCGATGCCGATACGTTGCTACTGACGGTGAATGCTTCGGCAGGTGGGATCAGCTTTGAAGGGGACTCCGGGATGGACATCCTGGAGATCCGGGGGACCATCACTGGCGGGATTGATTTTGGTGGAGGCGCCGATGCCGATACGCTGACGCTGCTTGGAACTGTCACCGGCGGGATTGATTTTGGAGGCGGAGCCGACGCGGACACATTGCTTTTGACGGTCAATGCTTCGGCTGGTGGCATCAGTTTTGAGGGAGATTCCGGGATGGACATCCTGGAGATCCGAGGCACCATCACTGGCGGGATTGATTTTGGTGGAGGCGCTGATGCCGACACCTTGGTTCTGACAGCGTCTGCGGCAGCAGGTTCGATCAGTTTCGAGGGGGATTCAGGAGCCGATACTTTCGTTCTGGATGGGCGAGTCACTGGGAACATCGATTTCGGTGGTGGCGCCGATGCGGATACGCTGCAGTTGAGTGCTTCGGCCGTTGCAGGATCGATCAGTTTTGAGGGAGATTCAGGCGCCGATATTTTTATCCTCCGAGGTACCGTCACTGGCGGGATTGATTTTGGTGGTGGGGCCGATGCGGATACGCTGTTGCTGACGACGACGGCTGCGGGTGGCTCGATCAGCTTTGAGGGGGATTCGGGTGCTGACACGCTGGAGCTTCGGGGAATCATCACGGGTGGGATCGATTTCGGTGGAGGAGCGGACGCCGATACGCTGGTGCTGACGGCGACGGCGGCTGCTGGTTCGATCAGCTTTGAAGGGGACTTCGATCCATTGGACCCCAACCCGCAAGGGGATTCGGGCGCCGACACCCTGATCATTCGTGGTACTGTTTTTGGCGATATTGATTTTGGAGGTGGTGCGGACGCAGATACGTTGCTTTTGACGGCGACGGCATCTGCAGGGAACATCGACTTTGAAGGGGATCGGGGAGATGATCGCTTTCAGAATCTGGCTAACGTCAATTCGATCTTGTTCCAGGGGGGAGACGGGAAGGATTCCTTCCGCAACGACGCATCGAATATCGCTTCGATCGTTTTCTATGGTTATGGTTCGGCGACTTATCCTGGTACCGACGACCTGGATCAAGATGACGTCTTTGCCAACTATGGGTCGGGCATTGCATCGCTGCAATTCTATGGTGCGAAGGGGCGCGATGTTTTGATCTCCGATGGAGACGACATCGCATTGGTCTATTTCCGTGGTGGTTCTGATGCCGACACGTTGGTGCTGGATGGGCGTAACATTGGGCACATCGACTTTGGTGGTGGTGCCGATGCGGATACTTTGACTCTCACTGGATCGCGTTTCGGAGACATCGATTTTGAAGGGGATACGGCGTCGGAGACGGCTGGGGCGGACCGGTTCCTGAATCAGTCGACGGGGCTGTTGGATTCCAGTGGCAATCCGACCAGCTCCATTCGATTCGTCGGCCTGGGTGGCGAGGATATCTTCCGCAATGAAGGTGGCGATTGGGCAAGCGTCGTTTTCCTGGGAGGTACAGGTCAGGATCGTTTTCTGAACCAGGCAACTGGGCTGGAGCAAGTCACGTTCGATGGCGGCGAGGATGCGGATTACTTCGAGAACGAAGCGGATGATTTGAGCAGCGTCGTGGTACTGGGTGGCGATGGGAATGACCTCGCCATCAACGACGGTCATCGCGTTTCGAATTTCATCTTTTTCGGTGGGCTGGGCAGCGACCAGTTGCTGAACACCGGCACCGATACATCCTCCTTCCTGATGGTGGATATCGGTGGAACAAACGTCATGGCCAATCGTGGTCTGCGCGCGGTTGGGTATCGGATGCAGGGCGGTAGTGAATCTGACTCAATGCTCAATTATGGGGCGGGTGCAAGCACCTGGGTGCTCTATGGGAATGCTGGGTCAGACCGTTTTATCAATGATCTTGGTGGATCAGGTGCCAGCGATCTTTCCTTGATCGATAGTGGAACGGTCGGTGCCATTCTGTGGCCTTATGCCGGATTGCCACCGACGACTTTGCCAGATGTACCCTTGGCTACAATCGATGGTGCAAAGGACGTTTTCGGCAACCGTGGTTCGGATGTTAACAATGTCGTTTTCTACGGCGGTGGCGGCGACGACTTTTTCCAGAACTCGGGGAGTGGGGTTTCCACCGTCACCTTCGATGGGGGCGCTGGGAACGATTCGGCGCTCAACGATTCTAACGGTTTCAGATTGACCGACTTCACATTCGAGGGAGGTGATGGTTCGGATGCATTCCAGAATGATGGGGCTGAAGCGACTAGCTTGACATTCTCTGGAGGCGCTGGAAACGACTCGCTTTACCAGAATGGAAACTCCACGGGCACGATCAATTTCCCAGCAGGTGACGGGAAAAATGTGTACGTCAACTGGGGTAGTGGTGGCCAAGTTCATTCGATGACGGGCGGGGCGGACGACGATCGCTTCCAGAACAATGCCGATACGATCGGTTTGCTGGAATTCCATGGAGGTGGCGGAACGGATGCGCTTCAAAATAACGGCAATGGGGTGTTAGTGATTTCGATGGTTGGCGGAGACGGCGACGACACGATTTTCAATAGCGGGCATGAGGTGGGATGGATCGATTTCGCCGGGGGAGCCGGGAATGACTCGCTGGTCAATGCAGGAAGTGCTTTGGGCGGAAGTGCGCCTTCTGGGACTGCTTCGACTGGCGTGCGATTCCTTGGCGGCGACGGGGCGGATGTCCTGAGGACTCAAGGGGCAGGATTGAGCACCCTGGTGTTCGAAGGAGGAGCCGATGCCGATGCGCTGATTTACAACACCACGGAAGGTGGCAGCATCCAATACACCGGTGGTTCGGGAGATGATGGATTTGTCTTCCGTGGGAGCGGGCAGTCGATCGCGGTGGATCTAGGAGTTGGAAATGATTCTTTTGCCTATGCAGGAGCGGCGCCTTACGGAGGTCCAGTTGCCTCGGTGCAATTGACGGGTGGAGCCGGAGACGATGATTACCGGTGGATAGGTGAGCCGAGGGGATGGGTGAAGATTGTGGAGGTGCCGGAGGCGGCGCCGGACGCCAGTCGAGATCGGCTTGATTTCTCGTCCTTCACAAAGAGCGGCGTTGTCTTTGACATGATGTCCGCCGCCGGTCAGCCGATCGCTCCAGGCTTCGTGATCCAGCTATCCGCCGATTCCCTCCAGGGATTTGAAACGATTGCTGGGTCGAGATTTGCGGATACCCTTCTTGGGAACGATCGCGACAACCGAATGGAAGGTGGACTTTATTCCACGCGCACCTACAGCTCTGCAGTTTCAGGTCGTAATGCCACGCAGTGGGTTCTGCTGGATTTCGCGTCGAAAACCGATGCGTCGAAAGAGTTTACCTATGAAGCTGCCGATCAGGCGGCGGTGATCGATGGATTGAAGCGATCGTACTACGGGCTCAAGCCAGACGGCAGCATTCGGGAGTCCAGCGATCCAGATCGTTGGTTTGATGTGCGATTCACTACCAGCGTGGGTGAGATTCCTTCGGGAGTCGACTTCGTGACGATCTATTTCAACGAGACGCCTCCTAATGGAAGTCCTGGCGGGCTAGCCAGTGAGATCGATCTGGGGAACATCAACCTGGGTGGGCAGGCAGTGGTCCAGGTCCATGGGCTGCTGGGGGGAACGGTGCTTGCACCGCGACTGTCTGTGAGTGCGACGGAGATCTCTGGCGATTTCCTCAATCCGTCCGCTGATGGGCATTTGACGTACGGGCAACGAAATCCGGACAACAGTGTTGAGAATTTCATTGCCCTATCGATCAAGATCGCAGCTCATGAACTGGGGCACCTGATGGGGCTGCGTCACTACGACGCCTTTGGTCCGATCGGTTCCGGAGTGCATACTCCGCCAGGGAGCGGCGAGTTCAATCCAGCGTTCACGGGATTGTCGGAAGCGTATGAGACATTTCAGCATTTGATCAGTTCCCCGGCAGCTGTCGGCAGCGATCGGAAAAACGATATCAACAAGTTGTTCTTTGGGGAGCGGGAGGCGATCAAGCTTGCCTATGGACAGTCGGACCCATCCGTAGTTCGTCGAGCTGAATCAGCGTCGAATAAGGGTAGTCTTGGAGCAGCCCAGGCGATGGAATGGTCGGTGCTTCAGATGCCCAACACTCTTTCCAGCGGTGTCAATACGGGGAATCAACTCTTTGCTGAACTGTTCAGCGTGGTTGGGAGTATCCAGTTGGATGCAACGACTGGGAAGAGCGAGAGTGACTATTATTCTTTCGATGCCCAGGCGGGAGATCTGCTGACGTTCGAAGTGGCTTCGCGAGCGCTCCGGCGTTTCTCCAATCCTGGCGGAAGTGCCACGCTGGTTCCTGGTTCCTTCATCGATCCGATCCTTCGAGTGCGTGACGCTTCCGGGGTGGTTATACCCTACTACGCATCCGTGGCGGAAAACGATGACGAATTCGAATCGGGCGATGCGATTCTGATCGATCTCAAGATCCCATCTACCGGTACCTACTACATCGAGATCGATACGTTCAAGGAACCGGATACGGAACCGGTGATTACCGACTTCATGGATTGGCCAGCCGAGTTGATTCAGATCTACCAGGACAGTGTGAATGATACAGATATTGGGAACTATGAGCTGCTGGCTTATCGGTTCCAGCGAGCCAATGCGTCGGATTCCTTCAATGTGATGCAGGGGCGTTTAGGAGTGGATACTTTTGTTGGAACCGCTTCGGAAGACTATTCGCTGACGGTACCTACTTCATCGATTCCGGTGGGAGCTACCAGCGGAGAGAAGCCCGACTATTCGGTGACGATTCCCTTCGTGGATGCCGGAGGTGAGGAGTGGACAGCGACGGTCGATTTCGGCGATGGTACCGGATCGCAAACCGTTAGCGGCTTCACTCCTCCGACTGGGCTTCCGTTGAGTCATGCGTTTGTCAATCAAGGGACCTACACCGTCAGCTTTTCGATCGAAAATGACGACGGAAAATCGTCGGGTATCCACAGTTTTCAAGTCGTCGTGACCAACTCGGCGCCGACAGCAACGATCGCGGTATCGAATGCAATGGAAGGCGATACGACTTGGATCGAATTGACAGCCACGGATTCGCCGGACGACATGGCTGACGGGCTGCGGTATTTTTATTCGCAGACGGCCAGCGAACGGATTGGTATTTCCTACAATTCGGCAGCGTCCACCTCCAGTCCCACCGTTTCATTCTTCCACGATGACGACGGGATGTACACGGTTTACATCCGGGTCATGGATGTGGATGGTGGGACGACCGATTACGATTACAGCTACTCTGTGACCAATGTTTCGCCTACGGCAACTCCTTCGCAGAGTGGTCCAATCACCGAGGGGAATTCGGTAACGGTCTCGCTTCTTTCGGTGGTCGAGCCATCGCTTGCGGACCGCACGGCAGGTCTCCGATATGGCTTCGCCAAGACGCTCTCGGGGCTTCCCGGAACGTATGCTTCTGCCAGCCTGTCCAGCAGCGCATCGATACCGTTCGTCGATGATGGTTCCTTCACAGTGTTCGCAAGGATCATCGATAAAGATGGTGGGGCAACCGACTACACCATTCCCATCCTGGTGCAAAATGCGGTTCCGGTGATTTCCTCCATCAACATCACCAACCCCTGGCAATCGGGGAATTACGGCCAGATTTCGGTTGCTGCCACTGATGCTGGGATCGACGACGTGCTCAGCTACTCCTACCGCATCTACCAGAGTGGGACGAAGATCGCCGAAATTCTTGGGCAGGGAAGCACCTTGTCCTGGTTGCCGCCAGCGGTCGGAGATTATCAGGTTCGAATCGTTGCGACGGATGACGATGGCGGGGAGTCAGCAGAAGCGTCCAAGGATTTCCGGATTTCATCACCGGTTACCGTTCTGATGCAGGCGCCATCCGATGGATACGTGGGTGTTGCCGGGCAGGGGCGATCCTTCCGGTTCACCAGTGGACATCCGTCGGAGACGACTTTGAAGTACACGATTCAATGGGGTGATGGATCGGCTCCCGAAGTGCTGCAAGCTCCGCTAGTGACCAACATCGAGCATGCATTCCTCAATACCGGTGTGTTCCAGCCGACCGTGATGGTTGAGGATTCCGAAGGAGACAGTGCGACCTACACGATGGCCCCTTTCACGATTCTGCGGTCGGAAACTCAAGGGTCGCAGCTTGCGATCGGCTTGAACGACGGTGGTTCGGAAGATGATCAGATGACGGTCAACTATCTGGGAACCAACCAATTTCGATTGACCTTGAACGGGGTGATTTTAGGTAGCGGTTCTATGACCCATCCTGGCATGATTGCGCTTCACGGCGGAAGTGGGTTGAACAAATTCCAGTTAGTCGGTAGCACTGCAGTCGACACCTTTCGGATTACCGATTCGATCATTCGACTTGGGTCTAGCTATCAATTCCAAAGCCATGCGATAGCTGATCGCCAAGTATTTGGCGAAGCCGGCAACGACGTATTTAACCTCGTCCAGGCTGCGGGGGTATTGATTACTGGCGGGACCGGAGTCGACCAGATCGTGAGTGTTGAAGCGGTCGATCCACATGAATGGCGTATCGATGCGGCCAATGGAGGTCAGGTTCGACTTGGGGCTGGCAGCTGGCGGACAACCTTCAAGGAAATAGAAACATTAGTGGGAAATGATGGCGTTGCTGACACCTTCTCGCTGATTGGCGCGGGATCTTTATCGGGATCGATTTTCGGAGGAGCCGGAGCGGCCCGCGACACGCTCGATCTCACTCTACAAACCGCTGCCAGTTCGGTACTTGCTGGGACTTTCAAAGCGACGGGGATTGCAGGTACCTGGAATTCCATTGAATCGTTCATCGCGAACAACGGGACATTCACCGGGGCGAATGAGGCGACGGAATGGACGATCAACGGGTCGATGACTTCGCAGGTCGTCTCCGCGACGAGGAATTTCATCCTGCAGGGATTCAGCACGCTTACCGGTGGCACAGGTAACGACACGTTCATTGTTTTGCCCGCTGGTCGTGTTTCGAGCCTGCTCGGTGGTTCGGGAACCGACACGATTTACGGCCCCAGTGTAGACACTGTGTGGAATCTTCTTGAGGCGGGGGGAGGGAACCTGCTCAATTCCATCGTATTCAAACAGATGGAATCCCTGCGAGGCGGGTCGGCGGGGGATCATTTCCGTGTTTCGCGACTCGGTACGATTTCTGGACTGGTTGATGCTGGGGCGGGAGATAACGTGCTTGATTACTCAGTCAACACTGCCGCAGTGACTGTGAATTTGAATGCCGCCACGCCAAATGCAACCAATCTTCCAGTTCTTTCCGATACCTTCGCCATTTTGATTGGCACCAACTACAACGACATCCTCCGTGGGAGTGCCACACGCGGCATGGTGATCAATGCAAGTGGTGGGGTCGATCAGGTATACGGAGGAAGCGGACGCGATATTCTCATCGGCGGAGTCGCTGCAGATCAGATCTTCGGCGGGGGCGGGGACGACATTCTCGTCGGTGGACGTGTGTCGTACGATAGCGCCATTGTTGGGCTACTGGCAATCCAGAGGGAGTGGGCGCGAACCGACTTGGGGTATACGGAACGGCTAGCCAACCTTAGAGGGCAGACGGCAGGCGGACTGAATGGGACTTATTATCTACGGTCTCGAACCAGTTCCACCGATCCATTGCCGGGAACCTTGCCTGAGGACAGTGCAGTCGATGCACTGATGGGGCAGTTGGACCGGGATTGGTTCCTCGCAAGCGAGAAGGCAGGGGTGGTTGATACAACCTCCGATCGTCAGGCCAACGCAGCTCTTCCCAATTTCGAGGAGAAAGAACTGACCGGTAACATCACCTGGTGATCGATTTCTGAGAATTCCTATGTGGACCATTCTTTCGCATTTCATCTTTCGCGAAAAAAGTCGTTCCATTTGGGATCTGTTTGAGTTGCGCTCGATTCACTACCGCGACTCAAGAAGTGCCTGTTGCCTCAACGCCCAGCGACTCTCCCTGCGGTAGAGTCGCTGTGGAGGACCGACGAAGCGGGGAAGGGGTACCCTAGGTTTAGTCCGTTGGGGCAGAATGAACCGCGATGGATGCAGCTGCGAGATAAGGCCCTCGCGACCCTCGCCGCTCGTACCTCGCGACCCTCGCCGCTCGTACCTCGCGACCCTCCCCGCTCGTACCTCGCGACCCTCCCAAGGGGAGGGTGAGATCCGTTGCACGATTGGTATTGGTAGCCCTTGCCCCTACGACTCCATCACGTCGACTCCGGTGGGCCGGATGGATACGACCCACGGAATCTCCGGTTGGATCATAAAAACCAGTGGCTTAGGCTCCGAAGTCACAATCGTTCCTAAAGGGCCCGATCCACTGCTTAATTCAAGCGAAGAGGATAGCCGCTTGCTCTGGATCGGGTGGGGTACAATCAATCAGGCGGGCGCGAATCGGTTCTTCGATACATCCGATCGGTGAGCACTACAATAAGGAAGGCGGACTCGAATGAGCTTGGCGGTTCAATGGATGGGAAAGGAGAAAGCTTGTATGGCAGGTCAGGGGGCGGCAAGCAGAGCGTTCGATTCGCGATCGTGCCAACTGTTTTCCAAGTTAAAGATCGCAACAGTATTTCTATTGCTCATAGCGATCTTCTCCTTGGAGCAACTGGCGGTTAGGGCGGAGGAGCCGGAGGTTGGGGGCGCCCAGGGACTGGACGCGATTCCAGAGTCGCGGTTGCAGCGGGTCGATGCGATGATTGCGGAAGGGATTGCAGAAGGGAAGATGCCAGGCTGCGTGCTTTGCGTCGGCGATTCCAAGCAGCTGTGGTTCCTCAAAGCCTATGGGAATCGGCAGACCCAGCCTGACATCCAGCCGATGACGGTCGATACTGTGTTTGATATGGCGTCGATTACCAAGCCGGTGGCGACTGGCATGGCGATCATGCAGCTGATCGACCGAGGAGAGCTGAGGCTTGGCGACCGAGTCGTCGACTTTTTCCCCGACTTTGGTGTCGAAGGAAAGGATGCGATTAGCGTCCGCGACCTGTTGATCCACCAGAGTGGCTTGATTCCCGACAATGCCCTTGCAGATTATCAGCAAGGGCCGGAGGAAGCATGGAAGAAGATCTGTCAGCTGAAGCTGGTGGCTCCTGTGGGAAAAGAGTTCAAGTATTCGGACGTCAATTTTATTGTCCTTGGGAAACTGGTTGAAAAGATCAGTGGTCAGTCGCTTGCCGATTATTGTCGCAAGGAACTTTTCCTTCCCCTCGGTATGGAGGAGACGGGATTCTTGCCGGTGGAAGCATTGAAGCTGCGAGCGGCCCCGACGGAACAACGAGAAGAACGTTGGATGCGAGGCGAAGTGCATGACCCCCGCGCCTATTTGCTGGGGGGTGTTGCAGGGCACGCGGGATTGTTCTCAACGGCAAGAGACCTTTCTCATTTCAGTCAGCAGGTTCTTCGAGGTTTCCAGCAGCAGGGGCTTGGCGAACGGGGAGCTGTATTGTCGCGGCGAGCCTTGGAGGTGATGACTTCGGGGCAACGAGTCTCTACTGGCCTGAGAGGGCTTTCCTGGGATAAGCAGACTGGCTACTCCAGCAACCGCGGGGATTTCTTGAGCTCTGAGGCATTTGGTCATGGAGGTTTTACGGGTACAGTCCTTTGGATCGATCCTGCGCGAGATCTTTTTCTGATTTTTCTCAGCAATCGCGTCCATCCGGATGGGAAAGGTGCGGTCAATCCACTGGCAGGGAAGATCTGGAATGTGCTGGTGGGTGGGGCGGGAAATCGACCTGGCTTGGATAGCAGAGTTCTTGGCGATTCGACAAGCGACAAGATGGCGCGTGTTCTGACGGGGATCGATGTGTTGGAGCAGTCGAGCTACCGGCAGTTGAAGGGCAAACGCATCGGGTTGATCACCAACCACACCGGCCGAAATCGTTCTGGTATCTCCACAGCCAAGTTATTGCAGCAAGCGGAGGGAGTGGAACTGACTGCATTGTTCAGTCCCGAGCATGGTTTTGCAGGAGCCTTGGATGTATCGAAAGTCGACGATTCGCTGGACCCAGAAACTGGTCTGAAGGTGTTCAGTCTTTACGGCGAGACGCGGAAGCCGACACCTCAGATGTTGGAAAGTCTTGATACGCTGGTTTTTGACATTCAGGACATTGGCTGTCGTTTCTACACCTATGTGTCGACGATGGGGGAGGCGATGAAGGCAGCGGTTGAATCGGGGAAAGGCTTCGTCGTCCTCGATCGCCCGAATCCCCTTGGTGGTATTCAGATCGGTGGGCCACTTCTGGATGAAGGGAAGGAGTCATTTGTCGGTTATCACCGAATTCCACTGCAACACGGAATGACGATTGGGGAGTTGGCTAGGATGCTTCAAAAGGAGAAGTATCCCGAACTCGATTTGACGGTGATCGAATGTCAGGGGTGGCGGCGATCGATGGCATGGGACGAGACGGGATTGCGATGGATCAATCCTTCTCCCAACATGCGAAGCCTCAACGCCGCTTTTCTTTATCCGGGGATCGGAATCTGGGAGATGACCAATGTTTCGGTTGGTCGGGGAACAGACGCACCATTCGAGTGGTTTGGTGCCCCTTGGATAGACGCTAGTCGTGTTGCTGATCAATTGAATGGATACGGCGTGGCGGGAGTTCGATTTGTTCCTTGCGAATTCACACCTAGCAGCAGCAAGTTTCAGGGGGAACTGTGCCAAGGCGTTCGCTTGGTGATCGTCGATCGTCGTCGATTGGAGCCAGTCTCGTTGGGACTGGCCGTGGCGAAGGCTTTGCGTCAAGTCCATGCCGACTCATGGGATACCAAGCAACTGAACCGTCTGCTTGGGAATGAAAACTTGGCTAAGGCAATTCTCGAAGGCAAAGCGAGCAACGAAGAACTGAAGGAAATCGCAAGCAGCGATTATGGGGATTTTCAGCGCCGGCGAAGCGTCGTCTTGCTGTATGAATAATGAGAAGATCGAGTGAACTTCTGGATCAGAAGTGATCGGAGTGAATGAAAGATGCACAGCGAAGGTCAGGGGCTGACCCCCGAAAAGATCCAGGTCTTCCTGGCGGGACTCTCCGGGATGGCACCGGAGGAGATCCAGAAAGCCAAACTGCTTTTTCTGAAGAATGAACTCACCCGCGCTAAGACGATGCGGGATGCGATGGCCAGTTTTGGCATGTCGCTTGGCTGTTTGAGCATCATTCCGATATTTTGGCCGGTGCTTCGAGCCCAAAAAGGCATGATGAGTGCCACGATGATGGGCCAGGTGCAGCAGATCAGGAATGCCTTGGAAGTGTGGAAGGATGACCTGGGGGGCCAGGGGTTGGAATTGGAGCGGGAGTTGGACATTTTTGAGCAGGACTTGAAGGCTTGATGATCATGAAGCAAGTCGATGGTCTTTTTTGTGAAACAAGAAGCTCTGAGCAACGAGTTGGCTGACATGATCGTTCCACGACCTTTCATCTTGTTTTTCTCTCTACTGTTTACCTGGGTTCCGGGTGTAGTAGCGGGGGACGAGTATCGACCTTACCGCAAGGACGAGGCGAAGCAGAGGAGCGGAACGCAACTCTGGAGCGAGCCAGCCTATCGACAGCCAGTGTGCATGGAGTGGGTGGACGATCGATTGCTGGTGGTGGGGTGCCGGAAGACGGGTGAGCTTTTGACGGTGGATGTCGAGCAGCGGCGACTGGTCGACGGCTTGGTCACTGGCGAGGGGATCGATGGTTTGCTTTATGACCGATCTCAAAATCTCTTGGTGACATGGCATAGGAAAGATTCGCAGGTGAGATGCTGGTCGCGGCGAGGCCAGCAGTGGATATCTTTGGCGACGATCGACACACCGATCGACCCACGGTCGGTGGTTTGGCAGCAAGGGGCAAATCGGCTTTGGGTCGCTTGTGGCTGGTCGCGGCAGATCGCTTGCTTCGCGATCTCACAAGTCGGAGAGCAATTGTCTGCGGAGATGGTGGGGATTACCGAATGTGGATTCAGTCCGGGAAAGCTTTGCTTCTTGCAGGATTCTGACAGGCTGCTGGTGGCCGATGCCTTTGGTGGCGCTTTGGGTATCTTGGATGCAGAGGCGCGGTGTTGGGTTGGGCGCCACGACTTTCTTGGGCAGGCGATCGCTCAGTTGCAACCGACCAGCGATGGGCGATTGCTGATGCTGCACGGGAGCCTCAACCCGACTTCGCAGACGATTCAGAATGACATCCATTGGGGCGTTCTTATGGCGAACGACCTGCGGTGGATGGAAATCGATCGGTTGCTATCGCAGCAGGGAGAAAACATTTACAGCGGAAGCCGGGTGCACCCTGTGGGCGTGCCGACGCGAGGTTCGGGGGAACTGACCAGCTTTCAGACCGACAAAGATGGGCGGATCGCGGTCACCATCGGCGGTATGGATCAGGTGGCGATCGGAAGTGAGGAGGCATACACCTTCCGATACCTTCCAGTGGGCGACTATCCTCTGGATTGCCGATTCTCGCCCAACGGCCGCTCCCTTTGGGTGCTGAATGCTTTCAGCGACTCGTTGACTCAGATCGATCTCCAGCAGGGCGCTGTCCTGGACGAGTTGATACTGTCTCCCCAGCGGGCCTTATCGGAGGCGGAGGAAGGGGAGTTGCATTTTCATGATGCCAAGCTGTCGCACGATGGTTGGATGAGCTGTGCGAGTTGCCATGTGGAGGGGCATGGAAATGGTTTACTGGTCGATACTTTGGGAGATGGTCATTATGGGGCGCCCAAACGGGTGCTGTCTCTGCTGGGGCTGCGAGGAACGGAGCCTTTTGGCTGGACAGGGAAGGATGTCAAGTTGAGGGATCAGATCGAACGATCGATCGCCTCGACGATGCACCGCGATAGTCCTGCTTCACCAGAGGTTCTGGACCAGTTGGTCGCCTTTTGTGAGAGCTTGCCAGCGGCTCCCGGAGTTCGCGCAGCACGACGAGTTGCTGGGGGACCGGAGGTAGCCCGTGGGAAGATGCTGTTTGAGCAGTGGGGTTGTGATCGCTGCCACCAAGGCACATCGTATACTTCCGGCCAACCAGAGCGGATCGACTTGGAGGACGAGCGAGGGAATCGTTTGTTTAGCCCTCCTTCGCTGAAGGGTGTCAGCCAGCGAGCTCCAGTCTTTTTTCATTCGGGAATTCATCGGACGCTAGCCGAAGTGATTGGCGATGCTCGCCATACCGGATTGGAGCGGCTGGAACCTGAGGATATCGCCGATCTTGTGGCGTTTCTCGAATCGCTGTGATAGGCATCACGATGAAAAGGCAATCGAATGCCGACGGCGGACGGCGACTGGAGTTGACTCCAGTCGCTGCTTAGCTGACCGGTGCATGATGAACTGCGCTAAGAGATAAGACCCTGCCCGCTGATTGCCCGCGACGCTCCCGGGGGTAGGTTGAGATCGAGCACGAGCACGAGCAGGAGCACGGGCACGAGCACGAGCACGAGCACGAGCACGAGCACGAGCACGAGCAGGAGCACGAGCACGAGCACGAGCACGAGCACGAGCACGAGCACCGCAGCGCAGCGCTGGGCAGGAGCACGAGCACGAGCACGAGCACGAGCACGAGCACGAGCACGAGCACGAGCACGGGCACGAGCACGAGCACGGGGGCGCAGAAGGGAGGAAACGCCGGAATCAGGGGATGCAGCGTGCGGCAGTGGTGAGGTTGCTCGAGAGATCGCAGGCAATTCCCGGGGCTCGCTGACACCAAACCATAGGTCGGCTCTTCAGGAATGACTGTGGCTTGGGAGAATGAGCCACTGGTTTTTATCGTACTGGTGGTCTTACTTCATGAAATGATGCTCCTGCTCGAAGAGAAGCGTTGGGACACTGGGGTATCGAGAATGAGGACTGTCCGCCGCGGCGCACGGAGTAAGAGAAATCGAAGCAATGACCCAGGAAAGTCACCGAAGAACCCAATTGGTCTGATGGAGTTGCTTGAATTCTTGAGCCGTTAGCGAAGCACATCCCAGAGGCTGCTGGATTGATCGGTCCATAGCAAGGGAGGGGAAGAATCTGGCGGGATGCGGAGTAGATCAAAAGGAGGCTGCTCTTCCAGCAGCGGATCTTTGGTCAGCACGATCCAATCGGACGCGGTGGTATGGAATCCATCGGACTTGGTGGTATGTAGTCGAATGCTGTGAAGGCCTTTCGACGTTGCCAAGCCATCGATCACCGGATGGAGATTTAAGTAGCGATTGCTGATATGGAAAGCGACGACACCGCCGATGGCCAAGTGCTTTTCGTAAACGTCCATCGCTTCGACCGTCAAAAGGTGAACCGGGATCGCATCGCCGCTAAAGGCATCGACAAAGATTGCATCGAACTCCTGTGGCTCCTGGCGTTCCATTTGAATCCGCGCATCTCCGAGGACGATCTTTTTGTTGGCTGGGCAGTCTTTGTAGTAGGTAAAGAATTCGTCTTGAATCTCGATGACCAGGGGATCGATTTCGTAGTAACAGAGATGGTCGTTGGCGGTGAGGTAGGTGGCGATCGTGCCCACACCAAGCCCAATGACACCGATGCGAAGCGGCTTTTGGTTCCCCTTCCGATATTGGATGACCGCGTCGGGCGCGGAGGAGGGTCCGTAGTAGGTAGTCGCTACGTTTTTTCGGGAGGGATCCAGGAACTGAAATCCGTGTAGGATCTTCCCGTTGTAGAGTCCGCGTCCGTGATGCAATGGCCGATCGCGATCGAGTTCACGAACTGAGATCACCCCGTAGAAGCCCCGCTTGCGGGCCAGCACCGGATCGCTCCATGCTGTCGGAAGGAGAGTGGCGCCGGCCAGTACGGTGCCCATTGGCAGCAACTTCGAGAAAACTTTCTGAAATCGACTATTGGGTGACCTGAATCGAGTCAGCTCTTCGCTGAGGATGGTCGCTGCCAGAAGGGCACCCAAAAAGAGACTGCCATGAAATTCCCAATAGTGATTCATGATCATCGGGCAGAGGATACCGACGAAAATGCCGCCTATCGCACCGCCTGCCGAGAGGCTCAGGTAAAACCGAGTGGCTTGGTAGGCGGGTGGTTTACGGGAGACAGCTTCACCGTGGCAGACCAAGCAGATGCAGAACAGCCAGAGCAAACAGATCGGGATCTCGACGATAGGCTTTCTCAGCCATCTGGAGATTTGCCACTCGAGTCCCATGCTTTTGGCGAACGACTGAAGCTCTTGATGAAAAAAGGTGGCGACGACCAATAGTGTCGCAAGCACCAACCATCGACTCCAGCTACGTCGCGAATAGAATCTCTCCCACTCAAAAGTGGCGATGAAGCTGAAAAGATAGATGACCAGGGGAGCGATCCAGAGGAAAGGCACGACCGCGACGTCGCGACAGAGATGGTTGGTGACGGAAAGCAGAGCGATGGTAGCCAGTGCGGGGAGAGCGACCCAGTGAATCCATTCGATTGGGGCTGGCTGGTCGTGATGGATCGCCGGATTCAACGGCTCATCGACCGGCATGCGGCTTGCCACGATCCAGTTAAGGCATATCCCAGCGGCCGCATAGCAAAGGAAGAGAAGTCCCCACCACCAGCCCTGCTGTTGAAGCGACAGATTTGTTTCCACGAACCACGGATAGGTGAGGAGCGCCAAGAGCGAGCCGGCATTCGAAAGCGCATAGAGTCGATAGGGTGACCGGTCTGGAAAAAGCTGTGAGAACCATGTCTGTAGCAGTGGCCCGGAAGATGCCAGCATCAGGTAGGGGAGACCGACAGTAGCAGCCAGTAGCAAAAGAATACGAACCACTGGTTGTTGACCATCGGAAGGTTTCCAGGTGACTCCTGGCACGACTGGAAGGAGAGAGGCTGCGGCTACCAGAAGGATGGCGTGGATCAGGAAGTTGCGCCAGCGATTGGGACTGCGATTTAGGCCGTGTGCGTAGGCGTACCCTGCGACCAGCAGCGACTGGAAGAAAATCATGCAGGTCGTCCAGACGCTGGGGCTGCCACCGAACCATGGCAAAATAGCCTTGCTGATGAGAGGCTGGACTTGGAAAAGCAGGAAGGCGCTCAGGAACACCGTCCCGGCCAGCACCCAGGCAACCAATTGACGTCGCTCTCCCATCATCGCAATCCTTGATCAGGAGTCGGAAGATCAGCAGGCCATCCGATCGCGGTGGACTGACACCTAGTCCATCAGCAAGTCAGGGCGACTTTTTTCCTGCCGCGTCAGGGACTCAGGTACCGCAGAAAATTACGGAAGGATTGCCCGGGAACGTAGACTGTGGGCTGCCCGACAATACCTCGCCCTAGTTGAACGTTGTAGCGATCTTGGCCAAGGGAAACCAGTGGTTGGTAACCGCCAGCGTTCCAAGCATAAAGTTGGGGGGCTTGGTTGGGCATGATGGTCGGTGGAACAACGCGATAAGGCATCTGTGTCCCGGTGTAGGGTGCCCCTGTGGGGCTGGTCAATGTCGTCGTCGCTTGGGCTGTGCCGGTCTGATAATTCGCGGGATGTACCATCCAGTAGGCATCAAATGAGCATGGGGGTTCGGTGACAAAAGGTTCCCCAATCGTGATGCGTCGTTCCTCGGGGCGAGCGAAAGGGCCGCCAGAGGGTGGCATCACCGGTGAGATCGCCGATTGTCCGGCGTTCAGCGATGGAGAGACGGTCGACGGGAGAACTGGTCCAGAGGCTCCTGGGAGCACAGGGCCGGTCGAGCCATAGGGGGTGGATGGTAGCACTGGTGATGTGGGACCACCGCTTCCCCCAGGAAGCATTGGTCCCTGGTTCGCACTGCTTGGCAGTACTGGGTTTCCAGGAAGAACAGGAAGATTCGAGGGGCTGTCAGCAAAGGGGTTGTCGTAAGGAGCACCCTGACCTTGGTAATTGGCCTGGCGCACCGAATAGCTTGGTTCTAATGTTGCAGTGGGACGATCAGGTGCCAAGGTGGGTGCGACGGTACTCTCCGAATCGTAGGAGGGATCAAGCACATCTCTGGAAGAGAGGTCTGGGATCAATCGGGGGCGTCGCACCGCTTCCGGATCATCTGTTCCATAGCGAGGGCGAGACGGAGACCAGCCAAGATTGTTCAGCGAAGTTGACGCTGAAACGATGGGAGATGCAGGGATCACGCGCATCGGCCCGAGCGATCCCAGGGCGGGTGTAGGCTGCGACTTGGGTGCGCCGGTGATTCTTGACGGGGCGCTGAAGCCTTGATCGAACTGCGAACTCGATGTGGAGGCAGGCTGGCTGTTGGGAAGCCGGTCGCCACCGGGTATTGCGTCCGAACCGGCCCGGTTCGGCGCGGAGGTCGATGGAGTCGAACGCGAATCGGCTAGAGGCGCGATCAAAGACGAGCGAACGCCGGCTATGTCAGTTCGCGGTCTTAAGGTCACCCCTTGTCCCCAAGTGGAAGGGGCTAGCACAGCAACTAAGGGGGAGATCAGCAGCCATCGCGCAAGAAACAATCCTTCGTAGGGGCAGGTGGTCGAGTTTCGCTTGGACGAGGTAGGCATCTTCCCTGCACCTTATGGCCGTGGCATGGTTGTACGCCGAGGAGCCGAGGTAGCTGGAATCGGTCGACCCGAGCGGTGGCTACCTGGAGACGCGTCGTGAGTAGCAAATCCATCGGTAGGCAGCAATGCCAGTCGCCAGACCGAACTCTGGAACGGTACCGGTCAGATGCGGTTGAATCTGGGTTGCTTCTGCGCTAAACTAGAGGTCGTCGCGGGTGTAGTTCAATGGTAGAACTTTAGCTTCCCAAGCTAATAGCGAGGGTTCGATTCCCTTCACCCGCTCTTTGTCTCCGTGATGCCGTCCTGTCGAGATGGTTCGCTATCAGCCCGGAATTTTTTCTGGGGTTTTCTTCTTCTTTTTCTTCTTTTCTTTTTTCTGGGTAGGGGGATTTTCAGGGGTAGCCGAAGGTGGTGCGGCCGGTTGCTTGGGTGCCTCTACTTCGGCGGCTTTCTCCTTTTCCGCCTTCTCGCGTGCTTCCTTGGCTTTGGCTTCTTCGATTCGCCGGGCTCTCTGCATTGGGTTTTCGCCTTCCGGTATTCTTCCCTCGCCGCTTCTTGACTGGAAGATACGGAACCGACTTGGTTCGATCTCCGGTGGGAAGTGATTGTTGTCGCGATTTGCATCTGCAGTCTCTCGACGCGGATCCAATTCGAATCGGATGGCAGGCTGGGTGGTACGGAAGAAGACCGAAGCTTGTTGGGCATCGGTGCGCCAGATTTCAGCTGGGTAGTGGAAGATTTGTTCCGAACCATCTTCGAAGAAGGCTTTGAAGATGATTGGCATGACCAGCCCGCCGACATTGCGGAAGCGAAGGCGATAAAAATGGTGGTTCTGGTCTAGGATTTTCTTTTCCTCTTCGGAGAGTTCCTTTAGGAATTTTTCATGCGCCTCGCGCTGTTCATCCGTGACCGCGTTAGGATCGAATGCGTTGTAAAAATCCTTCAGTTCAGGAAACTCATTGGCTCGTTTTGTCAAGCTCTCGTTGCGTTCCTCGGAGAGCGTCTTGGGGGTCGCATCTTTTTTCTCTTTGTCCTGCTGGAATCTCTCATCTGGACTTCGCATGTCTGGGAGGAACACATCGACCCCTTCGAGGGCGATATCGACATGATCGGTGGTGTAGAACCATCCAGCCCAGAACCAGTCCAAGTCGACGCCAGAGGCATCTTCCATGGTGCGGAAGAAATCGGCTGGGTTCGGACGCTTGAATTTCCACCGCCTCGCGTACTCCTTGAAAGCGAAGTCAAACAGTTCCCTGCCCAGGATGGTTTCACGGAGGATATTGAGTGCCGTTGCAGGCTTGCCGTAGGCATTGTTTCCAAACTGCAGCACCGACTCACTGTTCGTCATGATTGGAACTTGATTGCTGCTGAGCATGTAGGAAGTGATGTCTTCAGGTTCCCCGCGCTGGGAGGGATATCGGTCTTCCCATTCTTGCTCGGAAAGATATTGCAGGAACGTATTGATCCCTTCATCCATCCAGGTCCACTGCCGTTCGTCGGTGTTGACAATCATAGGAAAGTAATTGTGCCCGACTTCGTGGATGATGACGGAGATGAGTGCGTATTTGGTGCCAGCGCTGTAGGTACCATCTTTCTGAGGACGCGGGCCGTTGAAGCAGATCATCGGGTATTCCATCCCACCGACAGGTCCGTTGATGCTGTAGGCAACCGGATAGGGATAAGGGAAGGTATATCGGCTATAGACGTTCAGCGTATGGATGATCGAATGGGTAGAGTATTTGCTCCATAACGGTTCGGCTTCATTCGGATAAAGGCTCATCGCCATCACTTCATTGCCTTCGACGGAGTGGCCCTGAGCGTCCCAGATGTATTTTCGACTGGAAGCGAAGGCGAAGTCACGAACCTTCTTGGCATGGAAAACCCATGTTTTCGTCTCCGAAGATTTCTCCTTCTCGTTTTCCAAGGCTTCTTCGGGGGTGACGATGAAGATCGGTTTGGCTGCCGATTTGGCTTCGGCAAGGCGTTGCCGTTGCTGTGGTGTCAGTACCTCGTCTGGATTCTGAAGGACGCCAGTGGCTGCGACGACATGGTCGGCAGGCGCGGTGATTCGAACCAGATAATCTCCCAGTTCCAGGGTGAATTCTCCCTGGCCAAGGTATTGCTTGTGCTGCCATCCGGTGGCGTCGGTGTAGGCGACCAAGCGCGGGAACCATTGCGCGATTTCGTAGATTGCGTTGGAGTCCTTTTCGAACCATTCGTATCCGGTTCGTCCACTGGAGATGTCCGAATTGTTGATTGCGTAGTCCCAGGCGACACGGAAGATCAGTTCGCTGCCAGGTCCCAATGGCTCGTTCAGATCGATCCGCATCATCGTCTTGACGATGGTGTGGGAAAGGGGGGCTCCCTTGGCATCAGAGACTTCCGAAACGTTGACGCCACCCTGAAACGACTCTCTGGCCAGCAGCGACTTGAGGCCTCGCATCGACATGCGATCTCCCAGCATCATGGGACGAGTCCGTTGCGAGTCGGATTCTGGATGGAAGATGTTGGCGTCCAGTTGCAGCCAGAGGTACTTCAGCGTGTGCGGTGAATTGTTGCGGTAGGTGATTGTTTCTCGGCCGATGATCCGATGCTTTTGTTCATCCAGAGTCACGTCGATGTCGTAGTCAGCTTGCTGTTGCCAATATTCCGGGCCAGGTTCCCCCGCAGCAGTGCGATATCCATTGGGAGTAGGAAGAATTTCTTCCAGCTGGCGGAATTTGTCTTCCTGGCCATATTTGCGGTTGGGCAGTGGTTGCGCTTTGCACCAACTGGCGGCTAGCAGAGACGATAGGAAGATGGCGGAGAAAAAAAGCGATCTGGATAGGGACGACGCTGGCATGGAAGGGATCCCTGCGGAAATGATTGGCTGTTCGGATGGCATGAGGCCCCCACCAGAATGGCGGCTCATGAAACCCCCTATTGTAATTCGCGGATTCCTCGATGGTTGTAGCGAAAATTCGTTGACCGCCAGAATGGTATGCTGAGGAATCGAATTGCGGTGAGTGGAGCCGAGCGGAGGGGAGCTATGGCAGGCTTTCCGAGGGCTCGATGGTGGGTGGAGGAGGCGGAAGGGGGCAGGCTGGATCAGTTGGATGACTTAACGGAAACCGGAGCGCGATCAAGAGTGTCGGGATCGTCGCGGAGCGTCGAAATACGGATTACTCCAGGACCCGATAGGTTCGGTTTTCGCGGTAGGTAGGGTGGATCCAAGTGGTTCTATTTGGCGGAATATCGATTGGTCTTTGGGGGAAGAGGGAGTGATGGAAGTGGTCACCGGTGCGCGTCGAGATTGGTGGATTGGGTACTGCACGAACGTGCATGCTGGGACCGATCTGGAGACCGCCAAGGAGAGCTTGGATCGCTACGCCGTTGCGGCCCACCAAAGGTTGGCTGGATGGCCGACGATCGGGATTGGGCTTTGGTTGCCATCGACCGCCGCATCGGTCGCCAGGCAGCCGGAACATGCCTTGGCGCTGGATCGATGGTTGCGCGAGCGTTCGATCGACGTAAGGACGATGAATGGCTTTCCCCATGGGAATTTTCATCAGCCGGTCGTCAAACACCGCGTTTATGAACCTACATGGTGGGAGGAGGAGCGGTATCGATATACCGTCGACCTCGTTCATCTTTTGGGGCGATTGATGCCCGAAGGAGCGACTGGCAGCATATCGACTCTACCCATCGCCTGGGGGCATCCGGAGCCAAGCGAAGCGCAGTGGGGGAAAGCGGCTGGCCAATTGAAACGGCTGGCGGCGGAGCTGGCCGAATTTCATGGTCAGACCGGGCGCGAGGTGGTGTTATGCCTGGAGCCTGAGCCGGGCTGTGCGCTCGGGACAACAGCTCAGCTGAGAGATTATTTTGAATCGTATCTCTTTGCTGGAGCGGATCAGCAGATCGTGCGCCGCCATATCGGGTGGTGCCACGACATCTGCCATGCAGCGGTCATGCGGGAGGAGCAGGGGGCGGAGATCCAGGCCTGTTTTGAGATGGGAATACGCTTGGGGAAGGTGCAAGTTTCTTCCGCGCTAGCGATCCACTGGTCGCGTTATCAAGCCGATCAGAAGCACGAGGCGCTCGAGCAGTTGTCGTCGTTCGCCGAGGATCGATATCTGCACCAGACGGTGTCCGAATCTGCCACCGGTGTGCGCCGATGGTACGAAGATCTCCCTCAGGCATTGGCATCGATCGACGATGTGGAGCAGATGGAGGGAAGCTGGAGCGTTCATTTTCACGTGCCGATTCATCTGACTCAAATGGGGATTTTGGATACCACAGAAGACCAGATTGGACGTTGCGTGGAGATCGTTCGGGAATTGCAGAATCAGCCGATGGCCGATCCCTGGGATTGGTTTACCGGAATCTGGGAGGTGGAGACGTACGCTTGGGGTGTGTTGCCGAAGAAACTGCGGCCGGCCGATCTGTCGGAGGGGATTGCCGCCGAACTCCAGTGGTTCCGTTCGGTCGCCTTGGACAATTCCGATTTTTGTCGATAATCGGTGTGATGCAGCGGATGACGGAATGGAGCGACGCGGCGATGTTCGAGAGGGTGGCTGCCGGATTGAGGGAGAGTACGAGTGAACCGTTCGAAGGTAGAGTTGGGAGTCAACATCGACCATATCGCAACCTTGCGGCAGGCGCGGCGCACCTACGAACCTGACCCGATCGCAGCGGCCAAGATTGCGGAGATGGCGGGGGCTGAGGTGATTACGGTCCATCTTCGGGAAGACCGCCGTCATATCCAAGATCGCGACGTCCGGTTGCTGAAGGATGTGATTGCGGCCAAATACAATTTTGAGTTGTCCTGCAGCGAGGAGATCGTCGGCATTGCCATCGAGGTGCAGCCGGAGCAGGCGACGCTGGTCCCGGAGAAGCGAGAGGAAGTGACGACCGAAGGTGGCCTGGATCTCTTCGGTGATCGCAAGCGGGTGGAGCGAGCCATTGAACGGCTCAAGGAGAACGGGGTTCGCGTCAGCCTGTTTTTAGATCCTGAACCCAATCAGATTGAAGCAGCAATTGGGCTGGGGGTGGAGGCGGTGGAGCTACACACTGGCACCTACGCACTGTCGAAAGGGAATTCGCAGCGGCAGCAATGGGAAAGGCTGGTTGTGGCTGGCCGGTTGATCCAAGAGGGCGGGTTGCGACTACACGCAGGGCATGGCCTCAACTACGTCAACGTTCAACCTGTCGCCGCAATCGAAGGGATGCGAGAACTGAATATTGGTCATGCGATCGTCGCCCGCGCCGTCTTCATGGGGCTCCACGAGTCCATTCGCGAAATGAAAAGGCTTATCGATCATCTACCTCCCGTTCAGCGTTGGTTTTGATGTCAAAAACACAACCCCGGTCTGAATGCAATTGCGGGGGCGACTTTTTCTCCTTCCTTGCATCGGAGGGATCACGCAGCGGGACCATGGGCTTGGCGTAAGCCAAGCGGGCAAGCCGAAGGTGATCCCTGCAAATTCTGACCTGGTTTCAAAACATCCAGCCATAGTAGCCGTGGCGGGCTGGATCGAGTCGGTTATCATTTGGCATTCGGTATTTTTTTGGACAGTCGCTTTCGTGATGGATAAATCTATGGCACAGCGCAAAGGTTCGGACTTCGCAGGATTGGGCGTGGCGATTGTGACTCCTTTTCGCGATGGGGAAGTCGACTGGAAAGCGCTGAAGGAACAGGTGGAGTTTCAGATCGCAGCCGGCACTCATTTTCTGGTTCCGTGCGGGACGACCGGTGAGTCACCTACGCTAAGTCATGAAGAGCATGAACGGGTGATTGGCGAGGTGATCCAGTGGGTGGCAGGGCGCTGCAAAGTGATGGCTGGCACCGGGAGCAATTCAACGGCTGAAGCATTGCGCCTGACCAAGCGGGCGGCGAAAGAGGGAGCCGATGCGTCGCTGCAGGTGGCTCCCTACTACAACAAGCCGATGCAGGAAGGTTTCTACCAGCATTTCAAGCGAATCGCTGAGGAGGTGGGCATTCCTCATTGTGTCTACAACATTCCAGGGCGTTCTGCGAAGAATATCGAGCCGGAGACGATTGCAAGGCTGGCGGAAATCCCCAACATCACCATGGTGAAAGAGGCGACCGGATCGCTGGATCAGTGCTCGCAGATCCTCAACACCACCTCATTGACTGTTCTTTCAGGTGATGATTCGCTGACATTGCCCATGATGTCGATTGGAGCCGAAGGGGTGATCTCCGTGGCCGGGAACTTGGTCCCTTCTGACCTGCTGAGGATGTTGGATGCGGCCAGCAGCGGCGACTATCGCAGGGCGGCCGAGTGGCATCATCGTTTGTTTTCACTTTGCCGTGACATGCTCTCCCTGGCCACCAATCCGATTCCGATCAAGGAGGCGATGGCGATGCTGGGGCGTGATACTGGAGAACTTCGGCTTCCGATGACTCCATTGGAACCAGCACAGCGCGAGAAATTGGCGTCGACATTGGATCGGTATGGTCTTCCGATTCGTCGAGCGTAGAGAACAATGGCGCGGGGCCAGCACGGGTGGGCGACTTTGTATGGAGCGTAGGCGATCCTTATTTGAGTAGGTCATTTCGATCATGATTCCACAACGACCATCCGAACTGGAAACGACTTTGTCGGCATTGCATCAAGAATCGCTATCGAGCGATGGGGTAGCGAGTGAGCGGTGCCCAAGCGTCGAGAGGCGTCGTTTCTTTTCATCGTCCACCGGATGGTTGGGTGCTGCACTGATCGCCTGCGGCGTCGGAACCTCGCAGACCCGTCGACTGGTCGGGCAGGATGAAGGCAAGGCGGAAAGCCCCAAACCGCTCCCTTCTGGACCAACCGAAAGTCCATTCCAGCGGGACTATGACCCTCCGAAGTTCAAGCCATCCTGGAAGCAGGCTCAAATCAACCGCCAGTTAGCGCAAGACTTCGTCATTTTCGCTCATTCCGACCTCGAGATGACCCGACAGCTTTTAGACCGCGAACCAGGTTTGATCCATGCGGCAATCGACTGGGGGGCTGGAGACTGGGAGACGGCTCTTGGTGGCGCTTCCCACATGGGACAGCATGAGATTGTCGAGCTACTGCTGAGTCGAGGGGCGAGGATCGACCTGTTTTGCGCAGCGATGCAAGGATTGACCGACGTGATACGAAGTTTCCTTACGCTTCAGCCCAGCCTCATCGATGCGAAAGGGCCTCACGGCTTCAGCCTTCATTTTCACGCGCAGGTGGGTGGAGATAAATCCAAGGAGACGCTCGACTATCTTCAATCGATCAAGACGATCGATCTGAAGCCAATCCCTTTCCTCAGCAAGCCCCCTGCCTCCGGCAAGTAGCTTAGCGGGCCCGACGCCATGGGCTGCTTAGGTTTTTTCTTTTGATCCCTGGAAGCAAGCCCACCATCTTTCACACGGGCGGGACGCCCGTGCCACGAAGTGGGTCGCGTAAGCGACTCTCTGTTTACCCAACACACCAGCCCCGGAGGGGCGGCACCACGTCCGCCGGGCCCGCGAGGCCCCGGGGCTCGAAGGAGAAAATCTCCCTCCTATCCACACGGGAGGCTGCCGCCACCGGCATTTCGCTGTTGGCCCTGCGGGCCTGAAGAAAGACGGGAATCGTTGTATCAGCCCGTAGGGTGTGTTAGCCGAAAGCATCGCTCGTAGGACGCGGGGACTCCAGCAGAGGTTGGGTCATGAAACATCGACTTGACTTTATCGTCGCGATCGCGAACACACCAGAACCAAGCGTGGGGTGAGAGCAATGCCCTCTCTCCGTACCTCTCCCCGTTCGCTGCGCGACGGGTGAGAGAGGCAAGAAGGAGGAAGTTTGTTGGTCAGTCAGAAACTGCTGGCACGCTCCACCATCTGGCGATGGTGGCTACCAGAGGATTTTGTGGATGGCTTGCGTGGCACGCTCCACCATCTGGCGATGGTGGGTACCAGAGGATTTTGTGGATGGCTGGCGAGGCCCTCTTTATCATCTGGCGATGGTTGGTAACACAGAGGCCTGACTATCCGCAGGGGGTTTTCACCGTTCGGTTGGCGGGGTTCCATTGGATCATGCCACGCGCGAACCAATCGAGTACTTTCGGTAGGGTCTCGCACTCCAATTGGAAGACGCGTTTCTGCAGCGATTGAGCGGTATCGTCGGCGCGTACGTCACAGACCGATTGGTGAATGATCGGGCCGTGTT
>Ga0315909_10000559_pt1 | contig 50462 bp, 38 predicted proteins | sample LakEriMetagenome_11_FD_203527 | JGI IMG/M metagenome (GOLD analysis project Ga0315909, IMG submission 203527) | Freshwater fungal communities from buoy surface, Lake Erie, Ohio, United States - Buoy 2 MA125 | ecosystem: Environmental > Aquatic > Freshwater > Lake | place: USA: Lake Erie, Ohio... | reverse complement strand
TTCTTCGGCACTCAGTCGGATGTGATGCTTTTTCTTTGGCATCACTCCCATCTATACAGGAAACTACTTAGTACCAGCTAATTCTTTTCGCGTATTACCATTACTCCATGAGTGACTTAGCACTAGGCTTCCACCAATAGCCGGGCCAGCTCCCTCATGCCCGCTCCGATGCCCTGGAAGGTCACGGGCAATCCCATGCACTCGCCGAGATCCTTTTGCCTTTTTGAAGTGCAAAGCCCGCGCTCATTCCGCATCCCTTCGCGGCTCATGCGATCCGCGCCGACTGACAGCCTCCGCTCCGAATTGCGCTCGCTGCCGCGTGCGTATTGGGTGCTGGTGGGCGGCTGGTTTGTGAACCGCTTCGGCACGTTCGTCGTGCCGTTCCTCACGCTCTTTCTCACGAGCCGCGGGCATCCGCCAACGTCCGTCGCGCTTGTGCTGAGCATGAACGGGCTTGGGCAGTTCAGCGCGTCGCTGCTCGGCGGATATTTCTCCGACCGCTTCGGGCGGCGGCATACGATCGTGATCGGCACGTTTGCCAATGCGGCGGCGATCTTCTCGCTGTACTTCGCGCATGAAATCGGCGCGATCGCGGGGTTCATGTTCCTCGCGGGATTTGCGGGCGGATTCTACATGCCTGCGAGCAATGCGCTGCTCGCCGACCTCGTGCCGGAGCCGCTCCGGCTGCGTGCCTACTCGTTGCAGCGCGTGGCGATCAATGCGGGCTTCGCGTGCGGCAGCGCGGCGGCGGGATTTTTGATCGGCTGGTCCATCTTCGCGCTGTTCGCGGGCGATGCGATTACTACGGCGGCGTTTGGAGTCATCGCACTCACCATGCTCCCGCACGGGCTGCGCGTGGCGAAAAAGGAGGCGTCGTGGTCGCAGGCGTGGGTGGTGCTGCGGCGCGACGGCGCATTCTGGGCGCTGTGCGCTTCGACGATTCTCACGTCGTTCGTGTTCCAGCAGTTTGGCTCCACATTTTCCCTCGAAGTGAAGCAGCGGAATCTCACGCTCGACCTCCTCGGCTGGCATCTTGGCCCGGAGATGGTCTTCGGCATGATCCTCGCGTGGAACGGCACGCTCGTCGCCACATGCGAACTGCCGCTCACGCGATGGACGCAGCGCTTCGAGTCGCGAAATGTCATCACACTCGGCTACCTGCTGCTCGGCGGCGGCTTCGCGATCAATGCGCTGCACGGCGGAGTCGGCATGTTTTTCGGCGCGATGACCGTCTTCACCATCGGCGAGATGCTCAGCCAGCCGATGCGCTCGGCGTACGTCGCCGCACTCGCGCCCGAGACGATGCGCGGCCGCTACATGGGCGCGCTCGCGATGGCCGCGACGAGCGCAAACATCTTCGGCCCGCACGTGAGCCTCCCCTTTCACGCGCGCTCGCCCGCCGGTCTCTGGCTCACCTGCGGCGCGCTCGGCGTGCTCGCCGCAGTCGTGCTCGCGTGCTTCGGCCGCAAGGCCCGAGGCGATTCGCGATGAAACGGAACACATGCGCCGTGCGGATCTCCCGCTGGATCCGCACCCGCGTTGCCTCACGGGAAAATGACACCGGAGGCTGGGGCTTTGATGGATGCCTGGATGGCATGATAAAGGGCGTGGTTATTGGGTGATGCGCGAAAGATGCAATTGGCCAGGACTCATCATGCCCTGCGGGGAATGATGGCTGCACGGCGTCGCCATCACCACGGTGTTTCCTTTTCCCGCAGAGCACGCATACTCACGCACGATGGAACACGATCTCGGCAAAGTGACCGATGCGATCCTCCGGTCCTACGAGACCGGCGGCGGCATCAACCATGTGGACGGCGCAAACCTGCCGTCCAAGCGCGCTGTCGCGGCGATCTGCGAGGATCTGCTCCAGCTTCTTTTTCCCGGGTTTCACGATGCGGAGCCGATTCATTCGCAGCACCTGCCGCGCGTCACTTCGCACCGCGTCTTCACGATCGCAGAGCGGCTCGCGGAGGAGGCATGCAAGAGCGCGCGGCTCGGCGATCCGAACTGCCCGAACGAGCGTGCACTCGCGCTCACACGCGATTTTCTCAGCGGCATCCCGCAGGTGCGCGAGTTGCTGAAGACGGACGTGGACGCGGCCTTCCAAGGCGACCCGGCGGCGGAGGCTTCGGACGAGGTCATCCTTTCTTATCCGTTCATCGAGGCCATCGCGATCCAGCGCTGCGCACATGTGCTCTACTCGCTCGGCGTGCCGATCATCCCGCGCATGATGACCGAGTGGGCGCACAGCCGCACAGGCATTGACATCCATCCCGGCGCGACGATCGGCTCGCACTTTTTCATAGACCATGGCACGGGCGTGGTCATCGGCGAGACGAGCGTGCTCGGCTCGCACGTGAAGCTCTACCAGGGCGTGTCGCTCATCGCGAAATCGCTCGCCGGCGGCCAGACACTCCGCGGGCAGAAGCGGCATCCGAGCATCGAGGACAGCGTGACCATCTACGCGAACACCACGATCATGGGCGGCGACACGGTCATCGGCGCGGGCACGACGATCGGCGCGAGCGTCTTCCTCACACACAGCGTGCCACCGCGCTCGCTCGTGCTCGCGGAGGGCCAGGGCGTGCGCGTGCTGGAAAAGGATCGGAAGATCGCGGACGACTGGGTGATTTAGGTCAGCGACGGTTTGAGTTCACACAATCGTGACATCGCGCCGCTTGCGAAGATCGGTGTACGCGGCACAGTTGCCCCGCTTTCCATGAGCAAAATCACCAGCAAGAAAATCCTGGTCGCAGAGGACGAGGAAGACGTCCGGCGGCTCGTCTGCAACAGCCTGAAGAACGCGGGCTTTGCCACGCTGGAAGCCGATGACGGCCCGGGCGCGCTCAACGCCGCGCGCACGCAACTCCCCGCGCTCGTCGTGCTGGATCTCATGCTGCCCGGCATGTCGGGCCTCGAGATCTGCAAGTCGCTCAAGAACGGAGCGGAGACGAAAAGCATCCCGATCCTCATGCTCACCGCGAAGGCTGAGGAAGTGGACCGCATCGTCGGATTTGAACTCGGCGCGGACGACTACATGACCAAACCCTTCAGCCCGCGCGAACTCGTTCTGCGCGTGCAGAGCATCCTGCGCCGCGCCTCGGGCCAGCCACAGGAAGACGCCATCGTGAAGCTCGGCGAAATCACACTCGACCGCACGCAGCACAAGGTCGCCGTAAAGGGCAAGGCCCTCGAACTCACCGCGACAGAATTCAAGCTGCTCGCCACGCTCATGGAACGCCGCGGCCGCGTGCAGAGCCGCGACGTGCTGCTCAACGACGTGTGGAGCTACGAGAGCATGATAGACACGCGCACCGTGGACACGCACGTCCGCCGCCTCCGCGAAAAACTCGGCAAGGCCGGCAGCCACGTCGAGACCGTCCGCGGCTTCGGCTACCGCATGGCGAACATCGCGTAGCCAGCGCGGAGCGGCTACTTCGCAAACGTCACCACGGATTTTCCATCCGCGGCATTCCACACGCGCAAGACGCCGTCCTGCCCACCGGCGACGACCGTCTTCCCGTCTGCGCTCACAGCGGCGGAGTGCATGAAATCTGCGACGCCGGGAAAACTCCGGTCCTTCCCTTCCGTGCCGACGAGTCGGACCTTCTTGTCGCCGGAGCTCGTGATCATCTGTTCCGCTGCGCCGGCGAAATGCACCGAGGTCACCTCCTTCTCGAAACCCTCGACGTTCCTCTTCCGAACACCGGTCGCGAAATCCCAGACCTTCACCACATTGTCCGCACCGGAGGTCGCGAGCGTGCGGCCATCGAAGCTCCACGAGATGCCGAGGATGTGATGCGTGTGGCCCTCGAGTGATTTCACGATCTTGCCGGACGTGAGTTCGATGACCTTCGCGAGCTTGTCCGCCGCGCCGGACGCGAGGAATTTTCCGTCGGCGGAAAAGTCGAGCGCAAGAACTGTGTCGCTGTGCGTGGCTGGAAACTCGCGGGCAAATACTGGCGCGGATTGCGCCGCGCCTGCGCCGCTCTTGAGATCCAATATTTTGATCTCACCGCCGCGCGAAGGCTCGCCGCCGCCGATGGCGAGGAATTTTCCATCCGGCGAAAATGCGAGCGACTGGACGCGATCCGTGAACGGCGACTTGCCCGTGCTCGCGCCGATCGTGCGATCCAGCTTCCACGCGGGATTCACATCCCACGCGGTCACCGCGGAATCCTGCGCGGCGGAAATGATCTGTCCACCCGGCGCGATGGCCAGCGATTTCACAGGCGTCTTCGCGCCTTTCACGACGGCAAATGCCGCGCCGGTCTCGCCACTCCACGTGTGGATGGCCATGTCGTCGCCAGCGGTCGCGACCGTCTGGCCATCCGCGGAAAATGCGACGGCGAGAACGGGCTTCTCGGTGTCAGTCGCCGCCTTTGTCGCAGCCAGCGATTCGTCGTCCGCTTTTTTCTTCGCGGATTCGGCGGCGGTCACATCGGTTTTTGCTGCTGCGAGCGCGGCGGTCAGCTTTTGCTCCTCTTCCTTTGCGAGCTTGATCTCCGACTCGGCGAGGGTCACGGCGGTTTCCGCCTTTTTCACTGCGTCGTCGGCCGTGGCGACCGCCTTGTCCAGCGGTTCGAGCTTGTTCGCGGCTTCCTTGCGCTTCGCGGTTTTCTGATCGCGCTCGGCCTTGGCCTTCTCGGCGTCCTTCTTCTTCGCAGTAAGTTCTGCGTTCGCCTTTTCAATCGCAGGCTTATCGTCCGGCGACTTCGCCTTCAGTTCTTCGGCAACGGTCTTCGCCTGCGCGGCGGCTTTTTCCGCTGCCTCGGCGGCTTCCTTGGCCTTCTTCAGATCCTCATCGGCTCCGGCCAGCACCTTTTCACCTGCGGGCTTCGCTTCCTTCGCGGCCACGAGAGCCTTCTGGTTCGGTTCGATTTCCTGCTTCTTCACCGAGACCGTCTCGATCGCTTTCTTGATGCGATCCTGCGAGGCCTTGAGTTGCTTGTCCGTGTTCTGCTCGGCGGTCTTGCAGAAAGCCACCGTGCCGGTCGCGACCTGAACCGCACGGTCGCGGGCCTGCGCAAATTCGATCGCAAACCGATCGCCGCGCAGTTCCGCGACGGGCTTGCCTGCGGCGTCCCAGAGTCTTGCGAGATTGTTTGCGCCCGCCGAGGCGATGCGTTTTCCATCGGCACGAATTGCAACGGCAGCGACCGCTCCGCCGTGCTTCGCCTGCACGGTGCTCTTGCCCTTTTCGATGTCCCATAGTTGCACACTCCCATCTGCACCTCCGGAGACGAGCTGCGTGGGCGTTGAATCGAGCGCCATGACTGCACCCGTGTGTCCGGGCATGTCCTTCGCTTTCGCGAGCGCATCATCCCAGATGCGGATGATGCCGTCGGCTCCGGCGGATGCGATTTTTTTCCCGACCCACGCGACGGCATTCACCTCCGCTGGTGTCGTCGCGGTCGCGATCTGTTTGCCGTCCGCTACATTCCAAAGCGTGAGCGATTTATCCGCGGAGCCGCACACGAGCTTCGTGCTATCGGCGGAGAATCTGAGCGCACGAACCGCACCCTTCGCGGCGGCGATCGTCTGACCGGGCTTGCCGTCTGGGAAGCTGAACAGCTTCACGCTGCCGTCCTCTTTGCCCGTCGCGATCCATTTTCCATCCGGGCTCGCGGCGAGCGTCGTGCCGGCGGCGGCAATCTGGAATTTCTGCGTCTCGTTTATGCGCTTCCAGAGCTTCACCTCGCGATAAGCACCGGATGCGATCAGCGATCCGTCCGGGCTCGTTGCGAGGACATTGATCTGATCGGTGTGCGCGATCTCGGAGGACAGCGCGCGTCCGGAGGGGATGTGGTAAAATGAAATCCGGTTCACCCGCGCGCACGCGGCGAACTGCCCGTCGGGTGTGATCGAGACCGAGAAGATCGCGTTCACACCTTCAGGCACGGGCTGCCACTGGATCACGCGTTCGTGTTTCTCCGAAGCCTTCGCACCCTGATCGATCCAGAGCCGAAGCAGCGCGAGCTGCGCAGGTGTCAGATTTTTCGCCTTCGCCTTGTTTTCGCGCGGCGGCATTTTTAGATCGTCGTCCTGATGCGCCGCGGCTTGGAGCAGCAGACTCTCGGCGCCCTTGCCCGGCTTGAGCGAAGGGCCGGTGTCGCCGCCTTTGATCATCAGTTCCGGCGACTCCATGCTGAGCCCGCCCTTCGTCGTCGTCTTGCAATGGCACGAGAAGCAGTTGTCGCGGAGGAACGGCACGACCTCGCGCTCGAAGTCCACGGGGGTCTTGCGGTCGAGCGGCGCGATCTTGATCGGCGCGGCGAGCACGGTGGAAAATGATAAGACGATTGCGGGGAAGAAGGATTTCATGCGTTCGGACAAAAAAGTGCGCGAGGAAAATGCAGTTGCGTGCCTCGGGTAGCGCGGGCGTCCCGAATCAGCCCCACTTCGCTCGCGCGCTGTGGTTTGCTCGCACAAGGGTCGGCTCATTGGATCGCGATTCGGATCGGCGCGGAGTAGATCGTCGTCGTGACGTCCTTGCCGCGGTATTTTCCCTTGGTCTGCGTGGTGAAAAATATCGTGCTCTCCCCTGCCGGAATTTTCAGCGCCTTGAGATCGAGCGAGACGGTCGTGGTCTCCGCCTTCGCGTCCACGTCAAATTCCTTCAGCGCGTCCACGCTCTCAATCCCAGCGGCCTTGAGCTTCAGCGCCTCCTTGAATTCGCCGCTGCGCGTGATGCGCAGCGCGATGTCGAGCTTCGCTCCCGCCTGCGCCTGCCACACCTTGTCCTGTGCGGACTCGATGCGAATCGGCACGGGCTCCGCTCCATTCACGGCGATGACGAGATCGGCAGTGAGCCGCGACTGCACGGCATCAATATCGTAATCGGCCACAGTCCAGACGACAGCGCCGCCAGCGGCCTCGCGCTGCACTTGAGCATCGCCGATCTTCGCCTTTCCAATGACGTGGATCGCCGCGTGTTTTTTTGCAGGCTTCTCGACTGCGGTGAGCAGGAGCACGCCGTCGGTTTTTCCCTCGGCGATTTTCATCGGCAAGCACTTCACGCCCTCCGGCAAGTCCGTGGCGCCAAGTTCGATCACCCCGTTGAATCCATCCTTGCGGATTGCGATCACCTTCACCGCAGTCGTCTCACCACCGCGGAGCGTCACACCGCGAGGCGATACGCCCCGGTCGTCCTTTTTCGTGAGCGGTGGCGGCGGCTCCACGATTGCGATGAGCCGGAAATCCGGCGTCTCCTTGCGGATCGCGAGCCGGTATGTGCTCGCGGGATTGCTGCGCGTCGCGCCGAAAAGATCGCTCACCGAGACGCGATACGTGCCGTCGTCCTTCGCCTGAAAACGATATGCGGGATCATTGCTCAACGTGATGAACTTCTTCCCGCCGGGATCAGCGTCCGAACCATACACCTCCTTGATGTCCGTGCCCTCGCGCTGCACGAGCAGGAACGGGCTCGTCGTGCGCCCTGCGCGGTGCGAATACACTTCAAGCCAGAACACGTCGCCCTTCTTCGCGTCGAACGCGTAGCTGTCCACATCCGCCGCAGGAAAAAACTGCCCGGCCACTTCGCATGGCACGGAAATTTTCTGCGCCTGACCTGCCTTGTTGTTCGGCTCGACTTCCCGGCTCAGGGACGCGGTGGAAAATCCGATGAAGACGGGATTCGACGATCCGTCCGCAGATTTAAGGGAGTAGAAAATGCCGTCATCCACCGCGGACACGGGGCGCGTAAAGCTCTTGCGCGCGGCATCCTCCGCCTTCGGTAGGGCGATCTCGATGTCGAGTTTTTCCAGCGGCTTCCTGTCGGTGCCCGTGAGGTTCGCAGGTTTTCCACCGGGCAATCCACGACCGTAAAGTGTGAAAGTTGTCTTGCTGCCGGGAGCACCTGCGGGCGGGAAAATGAAATCCAAATGCGGGCCCTTGGAAATCGTCAGCCGGTAAAAATGGTTGGGGCCGCCGCCGAATGTGAGATCGTGGACCGAGACGAGAAACGGCCCGTCGGACGGCGCGGTGAAATCAAGCACGCCGCCCTTGCGCGCGGAACCAATCTCCCGTCCTGCTGCGTCATGCACCGCGAGCGCGGGGCTCATGCGCGAATCAATTTCCTTCGTGGCGCATACGATGAGCACGCGTTCACCCTTCTTCGCCGGGAACTTGAAATAATCCGACGCGGCGGCGGTGACGTTGCCATTGAACACGCTGCCCATCGGCACCTCGACCGCAGCCTCAGGCTTGTCGTGCGCCTTCGTGCGCGTGATCTCGGGACGGTCACCAGCGACGAATGTGCGCGGGTTCGAGATGCCGAGTTTTCCGACCACGCGCACGTCGTAACTTCCGACCAAAACCTCCGGCGCTATTTTCACGGCGAAGTGATTTGGCGACTTCAGTGTCGCAGTGATCCCAGGATGGGAAAAATGGAGCGTATCCGCCTCGTCCAGATCAGCACCGACGATCGTGACCTCGGTTTCCGTGCCGATTTTTCCACCCATCGGCGTGACGGAATTTAGGAGTGGGACCGGCAGTTCGGCAGTGCTGCGCGCAGCGATCGCCGTGCAGAGAAACGCGAGGATGAGAGCGCGGATCGCGCGACGGCAGGCTGGCCGTGCAGAGGAATTGCTCGCCACGGCTCAGTGATTGAAGAGGAATTCCTTGGTGTTCAGGATCGCCCACAGGACGTCCTCGTAGCCTTTGCGCTTCGCCGCAATCGGATCGAGCGGCTTGCCGTCGGCGGCCTTGCGCGGCTTGTCGATATGCGCGCGTGCGAGGGTGAGTTCTGCGGAATCCGGCTGGCGCGAATAGGCGAGCTGGTAGAGCTCGTTCAGCTTCTGGTCATCGGGGCGCGGATCGGCGGCGAGCTGCGCGGAACGTCCGCTATTCGATGACAGCTTGTCCTGGATGTCCTTCGAATTCAGCAGATGCAGGCACTGCGCGAGGCTGGCCTCCTGCGAGCGCTCGCATTCGCACGCGCTCGACGACTCGGGGCGGCCGAAGACGACGAGGAAATACGAGTTGGCGTTGAAGCTGTTATCCGGCAGCGAAATCGCGCGCGTGCCGACGGGCAGTCCGGCGAAGCCGCTCGGCACATTCGTAAGCTGGTTCACAGCGTCGAACAGCACCTCGGCCGGGAGGCGCCTCGGATAGTAGCGCGAGAAATTCTGCCGGTCGTTCTTGTTGAACTCATTCGGCATCGCGCTGAACTGATACGTTCGCGACCGCACCATCTCGCGGATGAGGCCCTTCATGTCGTAGCCGCTCTTCACAAAATTCGCTGCGAGCGCGTCGAGCAGTTCAGGATTCGACGGCGGGTTCGTCTCGCGCATGTCGTCCTCGGGCTCGACGATGGCGCGGTTGAAAAAGTGCTTCCAGTAGCGGTTCACGAGCGCCTTCGCGAAGAACGGGTTCTCCTTGCTGCTCATCCAGTCCGCGAGCACGAGGCGCGGGTCTTCTTCGGGCGCGATTTCGTGCGGCACCGCGCCGAGACCGGCGGGCTTCACGTTCTGCTTCGTCTTTTTGTTCACCGCCGTGGCCACGCCGCGCTTGTGGAAGATTATCTCATTTTCCTTCACCTTCGGGGACTTGCGCCCGACCTGCGAGAAGAACGCCGAGAAGCTGTAGTAGTCCTGCTGGCTCCACTTCTCGTACGGGTGGTGATGGCACTGCGCGCACTGCAGCCTCATGCCGAGGAAAAGCTGCGCCGTGTCCTCGAGTTGCTGCTGCGAATCCTTCACCTCACGGTACCACGCGACCGGCGGGTTCTCCTCGATCTCGCCGCTTGCCGCGACGATCTCGCGCACGAACTGGTCATACGGTTTGTTCGACTGCATCGCGTCGCGAATCCACGAGTGGAATGCAAAGTTGCCGCGCGCGTCCGTCGGCTTCGAGCGCTTGTTGCGCAGCAGCGCGCTCCATTTGTTCGCAAAAAAGTCCGCGTATTCCCCGCTGCCGAGCAGTGAATCAATCAGCTTGTCGCGCTTCGCCGGATCGGCGTCGGCGACGAATTTGCGCGTCTCGTCGAGCGAAGGCACGCGGCCCGCGACGTCGAGGCTCACGCGGCGGAGGAAGGTCGCGTCGTCGGAGTCCGGCGACGGCGGCATGCCGATGCTGCGGAGCTTTGCGAAGACAACCTGGTCCACGAAGTTCACGGGCTTCGGAAGATTTTCCACCTTCTGCCCGAGCGGCACCGTCGCGCGGAAGACGGAGACCTTGCCCTGGTAGCGCACCATCACGCCGACATCGCCGGGCTGATCGAACATCGTCACGCGTCCGTCCTCGTCGGTCGCCGCCATGCTCTTGTCGTTCGGCTCGTAGAGCGCGCTGCGCGTCACATCATGCACCGAGCCGTCCGTGTAGCGCGCGAGCACGACGAGCTGTTGCTCGCCATTCAGCGACATCGTGCGCACCTTCGGCAGCACCTCGACAGACACGAGTTTCGGGTCCGTGTCCTTGCCGTAAGGCATGCCCTGCGCGATCCAGCGCACGAGCAGACGGTAGTCGTCGGAGTCCTGATTGATCTGCCGCCCGCCGCCGTGCGGAGTCGAGCCGATGCCCTTCATCAGCAGCAGGCTGTTGTCCGGCGCTGCGGAGGAAACTCGGCGTCCGCGCGACTCCTTCACGAGGTGTTCGTAGTCCTCCATCGGCTCGAAGCCGAGCAGCGAAAGTTTGAATCCATTCTGCCCGCTCGCCTTCCCGTGGCAGCCGCCGGAGTTGCAGCTCGCCTTGGTGAAAATGGGGACGATCTGGTTCGGGAAATTGATCGGCTCGACGGTCGTGGCCTTCTCGACTTTCACCGGCAGCGATGCCGAGACGCCCTCGAAATTTGCAGTGACCGTCGCCGTGCCGTCCGCGAGCGGCGTCACGACTCCGTCTGCATCCACTTTCACGATGCCCGCGGGCGACGCGGCGTAGCTGGCCTTGTGCGTGAAGTCGCGCAGCGCGCCGTCATTGAGCTTCGCGGTGACGAGCAACTGCTGGCGCGCGTCCTTGCCGCGCAGCATGAGTTGCGGTGCGCCGGTGGCTTCGATTTGCAGCGCGGCCGGTTTGGCGGATGCGCCGGCTGCGAACGAGAGGATGCAGGCGAGGAGGATGGCGGATCGTTTCATAGTTTTAGATCAGTTCGGACATGGGGCGGAAGCCGTCCACGAGGTATTGCGGGCGGCCGGAGAAATCGGGGAGCGTGACATGGTTCAAATTAATGCCGAGCCAGTGGTAAAGTGAAGCGAAAATTTCGCCAAAATGCACGGGGCGCTCAGTCGGCTCACCGCCGAGGCGATCGGTCGCGCCGATGACCTGGCCGGTCTTGAATCCACCGCCCGCGACGACCGAGCAACCGACGCGCGGCCAATGGTCGCGGCCACCGTCCTTGTTGATCTGCGGCGTGCGGCCAAACTCGCCCCACGCGACGACCGCCGTGTCCTTGTCCATCCCGAGCCGGTGCAGATCCTCGACGAGCGCGCTGAAGCCCTGATCGAAAAGCGGAAGGTGCGTGAGCAGTTCGGAATGGTTGTGCGAATGAAAATCCCAGCGGCCGAAATTCATCGTCACGCAGCGCGCGCCCGCCTGCACAAGCCTGCGCGCGACGAGAAAGTGCTCATTGTTGCGCGGCGCGCCGTCGCCGTAATTTTTCGGATCGCCCTTGCCGTAGCGCTCGCGGATTTTCACGTCCTCTTTCGAAACATCGAGCGCATCGAGGAGCCTGCTCGAAGACAGGATGCTGAACGCCTGCTGCTCGAAGACATCCAGCGCGTCCATGAGCCCGCTGCGATCCGCGTCGCGGCGGAATTTGTCGAAGCTCGCGAGCAGCGCGTGGCGATCCGCGAGCCGGTCGCTCGTGATGCCGTTCAGCGAGAGGTCGCCCATGCCCGCGCCGTTCGGACGGAACGCCGCAAACGACGGCCCGAGAAAACCCGGATGCCCCGGCGAGCCGTACGGCGGATGCCCGGCATTCGGCGCGAGACCGACGAACGGCGGCACCTCCCTGCCCTGCTGCGCGCACAGCTTTGCCATCACCGAACCGATCGAAGGCCAGCCGCCGGTTGGCGGCGCGATCCCGCCCTTCGCGGGGCGACCCGTGTAGCAGATGTGCGAATCGTGATCGCCGCTCAGCGAACCAACCATCGAGCGGATCGGCACAAGCTTGTCCATGATGCGCGCGCAATGCGGCATGTGTTCGGAAATATGGATACCCGGAACCTTCGTCCGCATCGGCTGGTACGGGCCGCGGATTTCCAGCGGCGCGTCCATTTTCAGATCGAAGATATCCTGATGCGGCGGCGCGCCCGCCATGTAGATCATGATCACCGACTTCGCAGACTTGCGAATTCCCGACTGATCCTCCGCACGGAGCATCTGTGGCAACGAAAGCCCGCCCATCGCGAGGCCGCCGATTTTTAGAAAATCGCGCCGCGAAAATCCGTCGCAAAATTTGCCGCTGGGTGTGCCTTGGATCGTCAGCATGCTACACGAGTTCCTTCATCGGCGTGCAGCCCGGATCGACGATGTACTGCGGCCGGCCCGCGAGGTCGGGGATGGTCAGCTTCGAGGCGTCGATTCCCATGTTGTGATAGAGCGTTGCGAAGACTTCGCCGAAGCGCGTCGGGCGAGCCGCGGCCTCGCCGCCAGTGCGATCCGTCGCGCCGATGATCTGGCCGGTCTTCATCCCGCCACCTGCGAGCAGCACGCTGGAGACGCGCGGCCAGTGGTCGCGGCCCGCGTTTCCATTTACGCGCGGCGTGCGGCCAAATTCGCCCCACACCACGACCGTCACGTCCTTCTCCATGCCGCGATCATGCAAGTCGCGCACGAGCGCCGTCACGCCCTGATCGAGCACGGGGAGTTGCTTCTTGAGGGTCTCGAAATTTTTCGAATGCGTGTCCCATCCGCCAAAATTCAGCGTCACAAAGCGCGCGCCGGCCTCGACGAGACGGCGTGCGACGAGGAAGTCGTTCACCTTGCGATCGCCGCGCGTCTTGTAAGCTTCGGCGACCTTCTTGTCCTCGGCGCTCACGTCGAGGGCCTTCGCGAGTTTGTTCGAGGTCACGACGTTGAATGCCTCCTGATTGAACGCATCCATTCCGTTCATCTGCCCGCTCATGTCGGCCTCGCGGCGGAAACGGTCCACGCCTTCGAGAAGCGACTTGCGATCCTCTAGCCGATCGAGCGTGACCCCGTTCAGCACCATGTCGGCCCGGCCTTTTCCGCTCGGCGAAAATGCCCCATACGACGCGCCGAGAAAACCGCCGCCAGCGCCGCCTTTGGGATCCGATCCATTCAGCGCGATGTAAGGCGGCATGCTGCTGCGACCGCTGCCTTGAAGCTTCCCGATCACCGCGCCCGCGCCCGGCCATCCGCCGGAAGGCTGCACCGCGCCCTTCCGCGAATGCCCGGTCAACGGCTGGAACGAACTGTGATCGCTCGCCGAACCCGCGATCGAACGGATGACCGCAAACTTGTCGAAATTCTTCGCAAGCTGCGGCATGTGCTCGCAAATGCGGACACCCGGAATGCACGTCGGGATCGCATTGAACTCGCCGCGAAACTCGCGCGGCGCATCTTCCTTGATGTCGTACATGTCCTGATGCGACGGCCCGCCAGACAGGTAAATCATGATCACCGCCTTGTGCGATTTCTTCACCCCACCCGCGGATTCCGCGCGCAAAACCTGCGGCAGCGAAAGCCCGCCCAACGCGAGCCCGCCGATGCGCAAAAAGTCACGCCGCGCGACGCCGTCGCAGAATCGTCCGTTCGAGTGTCCGTTGATGGTGAGCATGAGTTTTGGAAAAGAGGATCCGGGGCGCTGCATGGAAAACCCACGTGGGTGGAATATCTGAGAGACAAATTTTGCCTTTTCCCTTCCGGGGAAAACCGCCTCCTGCACGGAGCGTCGTGGGGACCGCCCAACGTCCAACGCCCAACGCCCAACGTCCAACGCCCAACGCCCAACGTCCAACGCCCAACCCGATGATGCGAAGGAGCGCGCGTGGAAAATCCACATCGAGCTCCAGTCCATCACGCTCCCGGCGAACGACGCCCTCCCCCTACTCCCCGAACTCAGCGACGAGAGGCCCCTGCCCGCCGCGTGGGAAAAGCTTCCTAGCTTATCGTGCGGGGGCACCACTGGTGGGCCGAGTCGCAGGCGACCCGGAATGCGCAGCAGCGTCGATGGAAAGCGCGTCGGGGAGAGCGAACCGCCGCTGTGCCGTGGGGATTTTGTTTGAACGAACGGGCGCGGCGCGTGTCTCAGAGGAACACAGCGCTGTCCAGCTAACTGTCGCAAAATGACGCATTTTCTTATCGCACGTTTCGCTTCCGACAGGCAGTCTCCCTGCCCATGCGGTTTTGGCCCGTCCCATCTTTGGGGCGAGGTCGCGACCAAATGACCGTCATCCCACTGCCACTGCTCCCCTTGGTGCCTTCCTCACTCCCAGCCCACTCGACCTTTCCGGCTGCCGCGCTCGCTGGCAGGAAGGATGAGCGCACCGCATCCGAGGTGGATGAACTGGAGCAAACCCGCCGCGAAGACGAGGCTCTCGTCGCCCGCGTGCAGACGGGCGATGCGGCGGCATTCGACGCGCTCGTGACGAAGCACAGCCCGCGGCTCTACGCGCTTGTGTACAACATGACCGCAAACCACGACGACACGGACGACATGCTCCAGGACGTGTGGGCGAAGGTGTATCGCGGCATCGGCGGCTTCCGCGGGCAGTCGCAATTTTCCACCTGGCTGCACTCCGTCGCTGCGAACACGACGATCAATTTCCTCAAGAAACGCGTCCGCCGCCGCACGATGAACCTCGACGATCTCGACAGCGGAATTTTGCAGGACAAGGAATTCGTCGAGCTTCAGGCAAACAGCACGCCGGTGCGCGACGCGGACCTCGGCGAGATGCTGAAAAAAATCAATGAGGCCGTCCAGCAGCTCACGCCCGTTCACCGCGCGGTCGTGACGATGTTCGACATCCAGGGGCTGCCGCACGCGGAGATCGCGAAGATTCTCCGCATCAGCGAGGGCACCGTACGATCGCGGCTTTTCTACGCCCACCAACAGCTTCAGACGCAGCTCTCGGAGTTTGCGCCCACCAACCAATCAACCGCTAAATAAATAGCCACTAGCCATGCCACAGCTCGACGAAAAACAACTCCAGACACTCCTCCGCCTCAAGCGATACGAGAATCCGCCACCGGGATATTTTGACGCCCTGCTCGATCGCGTCCACCGCCGCCAACGCGAGGAAATGCTGCGCCGTCCCGCGTGGCAGATCGCACTCGAGCGCGTCCGCGCATTTTTCGCACCGATGCAGATGGGCTGGCGCCACGCGGGCGCGATGGCCGCGGTGCTCATCGTCGGCATCTTTGCGATCCGCGTCGCGATTCCCGACCGCACTGCAGCGCCGGTGCAGATCGATCAGATCCCGGCAGGATCGAATCTTCATGCAGCCGCGCCCAGCATCACGCTCCAGCCCGCGGACGCGCAGCCGCTCACCGCACAACAAAACCGGCGTGTCACGCGCGACCCGGACGCACCCGTCCGGTTCATCATTGATACGCAGCCGGTCAGCTATGAAACGACGCAGATTCGCTTTTAGCACCGCCGCGATCGCAGTCGTCGCATTCACCTCGCTGGCGCACTCGCACGCCGCAGAGCCAGCGCGCAAGAAGCCCGCGCCCGCGCGGGTCGCGCAGCCCGCAAAGGCCGCGCCCCTGCAGACCGACGTGCTCGCGCGCGAAGTCCGCGAAATCACGAGCAAGACCGGCGACGCCGTCTGCCGCATCGAGGCCGACGACGAGCACGGGCGCCTGCGCGGCACGGGGTTTTTCATTGATGCCGACGGCACGCTGCTCACGACCTACAGCGTCGGCGGCACGTCGCAGGACATCACCGTCACCGTCGGCGAACAGCGCTATCCCGCCACGCGGGTCATCGCCGACGCGCGCGTCGGCATCGCCGTCCTGAAGATCGTCGCCGAGCGGCCCGTGCGGTTTTTGAAATTCGGGAAATCCGCCGACCTCGCGCTCGCCTCGCCCGTCGTCACCCTCGGCTACCCGCTCGATCTGCCGCTCTCGCCGAGCTTCGGGCTCGTCGCCGGGCTGGACATCCGCACGGGCGTCGAGGGCCGCTTTTTTGCCGCGCGCCACATCCGCGCAAACCTCCCTGTGCAGGGCGGCCAGGGCGGCTCGCCCGTCATGAACCTCCGCGGCGAGGCCATCGGCGTGCTCATCAGCATGGTGGACGGGAACAGCGGCATCTTTGCGCTGCCCATCGAGGCTGCGGAAAAAATCCTGCACGATTTCCGCACGCACGGCCGTGTGCGGCAGGGCTGGGTCGGTGTGGAAGTGCGTCCGACGGACACGCCCGAGCACGGCAGTTCCGCACGCGTGCAGACGATGCGCGAGGACTGCCCCGCGTTTGTCGCGGGCGTCCGTCCGGGCGACGTGCTGCTGCAGGTCGGCGCGTGGAAAATCACGAACGCCGAGGACGTGATGAATGCCGCATTTTTCGTCACCGCCACCGAGCCGCTCGCAGTACGCGTCTCACGCGGCGGCAAGGAGACGAAGCTCACCGTCATGCCACTCGATCCTCCAAACGGCACGATGCCAAGCATCCAGAAGCAGGCCCCGACGATCCTCGGCTCCTCGGACGAGCGGAAGGAACTCAACCTCCGTCCGTAACGGAGAACGCACGCGGAAGGCCCGGAAGAATCCCGCGGATCACCCGAGGAAGAAACGACGGATGGCACGGATGGAAGGAATGCCCGTCCGAAAATCATCCGCGAAATCCGTGGAATCCGCGGTGAACTTCTTCCTCTGCGATCCTCTCGGCCCACCCCTGCGCCTCTGCGTTTGAAAATGACCGCGCGAACAGGATCGTTCCCGCTCAGCGGAACTGCCGCCAGAACATGATCGCGGAAATCGTGAGGCCGATCACCGTCACGAGTCTGCGCACGGCGAGCTGCGGCAGGCGCTGGGAAAAATGTGCGCCGAGAAAATATCCGCCGAGCGCGCCGATGCTCATCACGCCGGCCCTCGGCCAGTCAATAAGCCCCGCGCCGATGAACCACAGCGCGGCGATCACATTGATTAGGCAGCTCAGGATGTTCTTGAGCGCATTCATCTCGTGGATGTCGCGCAGCCCGAGGAAGCCGAGCGATCCGAGCATGAGAATGCCGATGCCCGCACCGAAGTAGCCTCCGTACACCGAGACGGCGAACTGGAAGATCACCGCGACCCATACCGCGCGATGATGAGGATGCGCCGCCCCCTTTTCCCCGAATCCTGCGAACCGCCGGAACGCGCCCTGCGCGAGAAAAAGGAGCGTCGCAAAGAGGATGAGAAACGGCACAAGCCTCCCAAACACCGTCTCGCCCATGCGAGTGAGAAGGACGCTGCCGAGCAGCCCGCCGAGCACGCTCACGGGCACGAAGCGCACGAGCCACGGCTTCACCGCGCCGACCTGCCGTCGGAGGCTGAAGATGCTCCCGGCGGTGCCGATGACGAGCGCAAGCGTGCTCGTCGCGTTGGCAATGATCTTCGGCGTGCCGAAAAAAATCAGCACCGGAAAAGTCACCAGCGTGCCGCCTCCTGCAACGGCGTTGATGGCCCCCGCCGCCGCCCCCGCCGCCGCGAGCCCGAGCATTTCAGCAGGCTGCATCACGGGGATTTTTCCGCACGCGGAAGATGGTGAGAGTGGAGACGCACAGGCGAGGCTCGCTATGAACACCATCCGGATCGCCATGCACAAGAAGTACCGCGCGCCATGACGCAGACACTCTTGCCTGCAAGTCCGACACACGGATTGAAAGTTTACCAATGCCCGGGCACGCGATCCGCTATGTCCATGCCTGCCAGTCCTCCGTGACCCGTGCCAGATGAACGAATCACCCGAATCCCACAGCAAGCAGGCCGAGGCCGGGCAGCCGAATAGTGCCGCTGTGCCGGAGGTGCCGGTGAATCAGAGCCTCGGCGCGGCGGTGAGCCGGGACTACGAAGCCGTGCAGTCGGATCTGCTGCATGCGAACGAACTTGCGGCCAAGCTCGAATCGCAGCTCGCAGGAAAATCCAAGGAGGTCCTGCATCTCCGGTTTTTGTTCGACCAGACGAAGACGCATCTCGCGCACATGCAGGACGGCATCCTCGCAATGCGAAAGGAGCGGCACAAGCTGGCAAATGACGCGATGCGCGCTACGGGGCTGGACTTCATGCTCAAGCGCGTGACGGCGGAGCGTGACCGGCTGAAGACCGAACTCGACGGCGTGCTCGAGGGAATCGCCGCCGAAAAGACCACCCAGCCGCTGCGCTTTGACAAACGCGATCACCAGATCGCAGAGCTGACTTTTGAACTTGTGAAGCTCCGCACCGAGGTCGCGGAACTCCGCAAGAACAGCGCGCCCCCGACGCCGCTGCCGACACCGCAACCCTCGGCGGAGAAGGGGCCACGGCCGCTAAAAACCTCCGCAGACCACGAGAGCTGGGACGAACACGAGATGGAGATCGTCCCTACCGAACGCGTCGCAGGCGGCCGCGCGAAGGCTTGACTCTCCCTGCCCTGTGCAGTTCGTGTTTCGCGGATTGAAGGCAATCCGCTGAAACATGAAACGAATCGGAATTCTCACAGCAGGCGGCGACACACCCGCGCTGAACGCAACCATCCACGGCGCAATCGTCCGCGCAAACGAGCTTCGCATCGAGGTCTTTGGCCTGATGAAGGGCTTCAACAGCCTCTTCAACCCGAAGGTGCCGCACGTCCACCTGAACCCGCTCTTTCAGGAAATCCCCGAGCTCGATCCGACCATGGGCGGCACGCTCATCGGCTCGTCCCGCGACTTTGTGGATCCCAACAACAAGGAGCAGCTCGAGCTCGTCGTCTCCCGCCTGCACCGCCTCGGCATCGAGGGCCTCATCTGCATCGGTGGCGATGGCACCCTGAACGGCCTCCAGCCGTTTGCCGAGCGCATGCCGACGGTGCTCGCGCCCAAGACGATTGATAATGATCTCGGCCTGAATTACCCGAGCGAGCCGGACGAGTGGATCCGGACGAATGACCCCTCGGTGAAAGGCGGCATCCGCTACAAGCACGCGGAATCGCAGTCCGTCTTCGACCTCGAGCAAATGGTGAACTACGTCACGCCCGGCTATGCGACCGCGGTCTTCGTCTCGGCGAGCGGCGTCGAGCGCCTGCGCACCACCGCGGAGAGCCATCGGCGCATCGCCATCGTCGAGGTCATGGGCCGGCACTCCGGCTATATCGCGCTCGGCTCCTCGTATGGCCGGCCCGACATCGTGCTCGTGCCCGAGGTGCCGCTCGATCTCGATCACCTCGCGGAGCGCGTGAAGCACATCTACGACCTTCAGAAAAATGTCGTCATCGTCTGCGGCGAGGGAATCGTGGACGCGCAGGGCAACGACCTCGGCGCGGAGTCCAAGACGTTTGATCCCGCGGGAAATGTCGCTCTGAGCGGCGCTGCGGAGGCGCTGCGCGGCAAGCTCATCCAGATGCTCGGCGACAAATATTTCCAGAGCTACCGCCGCAGCGAGTCTGCGCGCGAGGCGGTCTTTACCCGCAAAGTCGGCCACACGCAGCGCGGCGGACGCCCAATCCTGTTCGACCGCTTCTACGCCGCGCAACTCGGCGCGAAGGCCGTCGAACTCCTCAAGGACGGACGCAACAACGCCGTCTCCGTACTCCAATACAGCAAGGCGCGCGGCTTCCAGGTCGAGGGATACGATGCAAACCGCTTCCGCGACCGCTGGGGCCTCATCCATGCGCGGCAAATGCACCCCGCGCTCTACGACGCGAAGCTGCTGAAGCCCTCACGCCTCGGCATCGAATACCTGCTCCCGATCTTCACGAACGCGATCGGCGGCGACGACATGGAACACACGCGCCAGACGCTCTTCGCCACGGGCAACCTCACGCAGCCGTACCACTCCATCAATACGGACATCAACAAGCGCATCCGCTATCTCTCCGAGGCGCCGGTGGAAATCTAGCGTTCGACCGGCTTCGCCCTGAGATGCGGCGCGAGGTGGACGAGCAGACGCTGCGTGCGTGCGATGGCGGCGGAGCGCAGCGGGTGATAGTTGGTGTCGAACATCTGCACCTCGGGCAGCATGGATTCGGACAGCTCGCCGAGCACCGGCACACCGAGCGATCCGTAGAATTCGCGGAATTGCACGGGCATCTTTTTTGCCGCAGGCGCGTCGTATTCCGGGCGGTGGCAGAGGTTCGGGAAAGTGGAAAGCACGCGGACGTCGTTCGCCTTGGCCCACGCGCAAAATTCCCGGATCGCGCGGAACCCCGGCGGCGACGGCGGGAAGCCGACCGCGGGAATCCCGCTCAACATCGTGCGCGCGGGCGATTGCGCGGGCCGCTTTTCGGGAACGGCGCACGTCTGGTCGCCATGCGCGTCAATGTCGTGCAGGATTTCGCGGATGGAGCTTTGCGTCGCCGCATCGGGCACTGGTTTGCGGAACACGGCGCGGACGCCGTCCCACAGCCGGTCTGAAGGTGTCATGAGCGCGAGCCTGAACTGATCGCCCGCACTCAGGCTGCGGACGAATTCCGCATCGGATCCCAAAACGTAGCTGATGAAAAACTCGTCCGCCGTTTCACCCGTGCGCCCGCCGAGCAGGTAGGTCTCGTATTCAAAGGCCAGCAGCACGGTGTCACCGGGTCGGGACACCTTGCGTGTCAGGTGCAGGAGGTATTCGCAGCCGAGCGCGGCGTTCGTCCCGAAATTATAAGCCGGGAATCCCGTCTGCCTTTCGATTTCCTCCGCGGAGATCCCGTAGAGCGCGGATGAACCGGCGACGATGAGCAGCTTCGGCTTTCTGATCGCGGCAGCGGCGGTGATCTTCTTTTCAATGACCGAATGCAGCCACGTCGATCGCGCCGTCGGCACGCCGAGCTGCAGGAGGAACAGGCCGCAATACGCAGCCGCCGCGAGCACAAACCCCAGCGGCAGACAGATGAAAAATGAGCGGCGGATGTTCACGGCGGATCAGAAATTGAAATAGATGAACGGACTCGGCTTCGCAACGAACCAGCTGAAGACGACCGCGAAGAGCAATGCGCCGAGGATGAGCGCGGTCACGGCGTTCAAGCGGAATTGCAATCGCCCCGGACGCGCAACCGGCTCGAGCGTTGGGTCTGTCGCGCGCAAGAGCTGCTGCGTATTTGGGAGTAGGAATGTGATGAGCAGCAGCGCGGCCATCCAGCGCATCCCCGGCTTGTAGAATTTTTCCGCAAGGCTCTGCTTCACAAAACGCGCGCCCATCTTTTGCAACTGCGGGCCGGGCGTGCGCTTCGGATCGTTCACCGCCTCGGGGATTGTGAAGCCGTTCGCACCCGCCATCGTCGCCACCACGCGGCACGCCACCGGGAGCGTCTTTGCGCGGAAGAAGACCCACGCGTAAAGCACGGCGATAAACGTCACGAACACACACGCGCCACGGTAGCTCCAGTGCGCGAGCTTCCAACCGCGCGCCTCGCGGAATCGCCGCCACAGGTGCGCGATCACGAGATACGCGCCGTGCAGCGCGCCCCACACGAGGAACGTCCATCCCGCGCCGTGCCACAGCCCGCTCACGACCATCGTGATCATGATGTTCAGCAGGTGGCGCGCTTTTCCGCAGCGGTTCCCGCCGAGCGGAAAATAGAGGTATTCGCGCAGGAATCGCTGAAGGGTGATGTGCCAGCGCCGCCAAAATTCGACGATGTTCCCGGCCTTGTACGGCGAGTCAAAATTGCACGGGAACTTCATCCCGAACATCCGCGCGAGGCCGATGGCCATGTCCGAGTATCCGGAGAAATCGAAGTAGATCTGCATCGCATACCCGATCGTGCCGAGCCACGCGTCGAACCATGTGATCGCCGTCCCCGCCTCGGCAGCAGCGTACACGATATCGGCAAAGCGCGACGCCGGATCCGCGAGCAGCACCTTTTTGAAAAGCCCGAGCAGAAAAATCGCGATGCCCGCAGCCATGTCCGTGCGGTTCGCCTTCAGCTCCTTGTCCGCGAATTGCGGGATGATCTCCCAGTGCCGCACGATCGGCCCCGCGATGAGATGCGGGAAAAATACGACGAACACCGAGTAGTCGAGCGGCCGGTAGTGCAGCCGCTGATCGCGGAACACGTCCACGAGGTAGCCGATCTGCGTGAACGTGAAAAACGAGATCGCGAGCGGCAGCGCGATATCCAGTCGCACGGGCGCGTGCCCGCTCACGAGTCCGAATGCATCGAGGATGAAGTTCGTGTACTTGTAGTAGCCGAGCAGAAGGAGATTCACCGCGACGCCGATGGCCAGGAGCGCGCGGGGACGGAGGAGAAACGTCCACCGTCCAACGTCCAACGTTGAACGTCCAATATCGGACGGTGCGCCGTCTGGATTCTGGACGCTGGACGTTCGCTCCCGCTTCCCCCGCGTGATGCCCTCGGCGATCGCATAGTTGAAGCCGATCGAAAACAGCAGCAGCGGCACATACTCCACTTTCCAATACGCGTAAAAAACCAGCGACGTCGCGAGCAGCCACCACTTGCGCGCAACCTGCGCCCGCGCCGGGATCGCGAAGAATCCCGCAACCGCGAGCGGAAGGAACACGAAGATGAATTGCCAGGAACTGAACAGCATCAGGCTCCGGGCCGGGCGCGCGGCGTTTCAATGGCGGCTATAAAATTCATCGCGCGACGCTGACGGCGCGGCGCGCACGGTGTCAAGGTGACTGGCACCGCGCTCTTGCACCGCAGCGCCGTGTGCGGAATGCTCCGCGCCCTATGTGGAAAGGCCGATTCAAAGAACAAACCGCAGCGCTCCTCCAGTCGTTCAGCGAGAGCATCAGCTTCGACTGGCGGCTGTGGCGGCATGACATCGAGGGCTCCATCGCGCACAGCGCCGCGCTGGAAAAGGCGGGGCTGATTTCCAAAAAGGAGCGCGCGCAGATTGTCCGCGGCCTGCTCCAGATCGGCGCGGAGATGGCAGCGCGGAAGTTCCAATTCAAGACGGAGCTCGAGGACATCCACATGAACATCGAGGCCGAGCTGACGAAGCGCATCGGTGCCGCCGGCGCGAAGCTGCACACCGCGCGCTCGCGGAACGATCAGGTCGCGCTCGATATCCGGCTCTACCTCCGCGATGAGTGCGATGCGATCAGCGGGCTGCTTCGGGATTTGCAGCGTTCTCTCGTCGGTCTCGCGGAGCGGCATCGCGACATCATCATCCCCGGCTACACGCACCTCCAGCGCGCGCAGCCCGTCTATTTTGCGCACCACCTGCTCGCATATGTCGAGATGCTCGATCGCGATCTCGGCCGCGTCGCGGACTGCCGCAAGCGCATCAATGTGATGCCGCTCGGCAGCGGTGCCATCGCGGGCTCGACGATCGTGCTGGATCGCAAGCTCGTCGCGAAGCTGCTCGGCTTCCCATCCGTCACGCAAAACTCGATGGACGCCGTGAGCGACCGCGACTTCGCCGTGGAGCTGCTCGCCGCGCTCGCGCTTGTGGCCACGCACCTCTCGCGACTCAGCGAGGATGTGATCCTGTGGGCTTCCAGCGAGTTCAAATTCATCACCATCAGCGACGCCTACACAACTGGCTCGTCGCTCATGCCGCAGAAAAAGAATCCCGACGTCGCGGAACTCACGCGCGGAAAAACGGGCCGCGTCATCGGCAATCTCGTCTCGCTCCTCACGACGCTGAAGGGCCTGCCGATGACGTACAATCGCGACATGCAGGAGGACAAGGAACCGGTCTTCGACAGCGTGGACACCGTGAAGGCCACGCTCGCCGTCTTTGCCGGAATGCTCGACGGCACGAAGGCAAACGCCGCCGCGTGCGCCGCCGCAGTCGCCGACCCGATGCTGCTCGCGACGGATGTCGCCGACTATCTCGTGAACCGCGGCGTGCCATTCCGCAGCGCGCACGAAGTCGTCGGCAAAGCCGTCGCGCTCTGCACACAGCGCGGCTGCGATCTCCCGCAGCTCACGCTTGCCGACTGGCGCGCGCTCTCGCCCGCATTTGAAAAGGACGTGGCCAAGTGCTTCGACCTCGCGGCCGCGATGGCCGCACGCAAAGGCATTGGCGCCCCCTCCCCGAAGAACGTCGCCGCGCAGCTTGCGCGGTGGAAGAAATCGCTCGCCTAGCCCCCATGGAAAAATTTCACCGCTTCATTCAGAGCACCGAGGGCTGGAGTGTCCTCGCGGGCGAGATGCAGTTTGCGAATCCCTACGTCGAGGTGCATCGCGCGACGGTCACTTCGCCGACGCGCCCGGAGCCGTTCACATGGACGGTCGTGCATCGCAAGGGCGCGGTAGTCGTCGCGCCGATGACGGCGGACGGGCGTTTCATCCTCGTGCGGCAGGAACGCGTGCCGATTCGCGCGACGATCTGGGAATTTCCCGCGGGGCAGATTGACGACACTTCAGATCCCGATGCAATCCGCGCGACCGGGCTGCGCGAACTCACCGAGGAGGCGGGATACGAACTCGCGCCGGGCGGCGATCTGATTTCGCTCGGGCACTATTTTCCGAGCTGCGGATTCACGGACGAGCACAGCCACCTCGTGCTCGCACGCCCGGTCGTGCCCGCAGCGGGCGGCGCGAAGCCGGACGCGGCGGAATCCATCACGGAGTGCCGCGCGTTTTCCACGGATGAATTCCGCGCGATGATCGCCTCGGGCGAGATCCGCGATGCGAACACGCTCAGCGCATTTGCGCGGATGGTCGCGATGGGGCTTGTAGTGTGGTAGCTTCGGCCAGGATTTCGCCAATAGATCCCGATTTCCGCGCTCCCCACAGACATTACGTCCTCTATTACGTCCCCGCCACGCCCGCGAATTCCGCCATTTCGTCGCAATTCGTATTTCCCGTGCAAAACTTTTCTTTGGGGTGCGTAAGGGGTCGCCGGCCTCGCAAGGCAGAATATTTTTTAGCTCCGCTTGCAGAGATGCGAATGGCGAGTATTAAAACTGCTCCCAACTCACGCATGAAAAAGTCCTCTCCCCCCCATATCCGCGCCGGCCTCTTCGCAATGATCGCCGCGGCCTCTTTGGCGTTTTCCTCACATGCCACCCCCCCGGATTTGGCGAGAGTCCAAGTGTTGCTCAAGCCGAAGGCTTCCATGACGGAGGTCGCCCTCCACGCGCTCCTTTCCTCACACGGCGCGGCCCAAAACGGCATGGTTCAGGCCATCAAGGTTCGCGTGATCCAAGTCCCCGCCAAGGCAGCGGAGAAATTGATCGACGCGCTGCAAAACCACCCCGAGGTGGAATATGCCGAGCCGGACTTCACCGCTGAGGCGATCGGGACCGCCAATGACCCGCTCTTTACCCAAGGCTCGCAGTGGCATCTCTCCAAAATCCAGGCCCCTTCGGCGTGGGACATCAGCACAGGCTCGACTTCCGTCGTTGTCGCGGTGGTGGATAGCGGCGTGCGGGCCTCCCACCCCGACCTCGCGGGCAAAGTACTGGCAGGCTACGACTTTATCGCGAACGACTCCGATCCGACCGATGAAAACGGCCACGGCACGGCGGTCGCCGGAGTCGTCGCCCCAGCCAGCAACAATTCCATCGGGGTCACAGGCGTCGCCTGGCTCAATCCAATTTTGCCTGTACGTGTGCTGGATGCCGCTGGGTCCGGCTCTTACTCGGCGATTTGCAACGGCATCACCTACGCTGCGGATCGCGGGGCGCGCGTCATCAATCTGAGCCTCGGCGGCACCTCGTCGTCGCGGGCGCTGCAGGATGCCGTCAATTATGCCTGGAATAAGAAGTGTGTGCTCATCGCCGCCGCCGGCAACAATGGCAACAATATCGCGGTTTATCCCGGTGCCTGCTCGAATGTCGTCGCGGTCTCGGCCACTGATTCCGCGGATGTCCGTCCGACTTGGTCGAACTACGGTAGCTACGTGGATGTCGCCGCTCCCGGCGTGAACGTCACCACGCTTTACGGGGCGGATCAGTATGCCGGATGGAATGGCACCTCCTTTTCGAGCCCGGTCACCGCAGGCGTCGTCGCGCTCATGGCGTCAGCGAATCCTCTGCTCAACAACGCGCAACTGGTGGATCTCCTTCTCAAGAACAGTGACGATATCGGCGCTGCGGGATACGACGTGTATTATGGGAATGGCCGCGTGAACGCCTTCCGCGCCGTCGTCGCCGCGCGGAATTATGTGACGCCAGACACGACCGCGCCGGTGACCACGATTACCTCGCCCGCCAACGGCAGCATCGTCTCCGGCACGATCAATGTGGGCGTCAGCGCGACGGACAACATCGGTGTGACGCGGGTCGAACTTTTCGTGGACGGCAACTTCCTCGCCCAGGCCCTCGGCGCGTCCGCGATCTTTTCGCTCAACACGTTGAACTACGCCGATGGCGCGCACACCCTGCAAGCACGCGGCTACGACGCGGCAGGCAATGTCGGCAGCACGTCCATTTCGGTCACGGTGCGAAATAACACCTTCGCGGATTCCACCGCGCCCGTCGCCACGATCACCTCGCCGGCGGACGGTTCCCGAATCACCACCCGCAGCCTGAAAATCTACGTGAACGGCACCGACAACGTGGCCGTGACGAAGCTGGAGCTGTATCTCGATGGCGTTCTTTCCGGCACTAGCACGGCGTCCTCGACGGTCTTCACCTGGAACACGATGAAGGCCGCCGCTGGCTCGCATACCCTCCAAGCCTACGCCTTCGATGCCGCCGGAAACGTCGGTGCTTCGGCGCTCATCACGGTCTGGAAATAGCGCGCCCGGCACGCGTTTGCCCGAACTGCACGGGCGATCTCACGCATCCGTCCGGCTGAGTATCCACGCCGCGCCGCCGCAGGTCACGATCGCGCCGATGGCGAGGAAAAGGAGGTCACCGGCGAAGAACGAGATGTCCGCATTGCGCAAGTTCGCCATGCGGAATGCTTCGCAGAAATGCGTGAGCGGGAAGATGTCCGACACGAGGCGCACGCTGTCGGGCAGGCGCTCGATGGGTGCGAATGCACCGGAGAGCGGGAAGACCGGGAGCAGGTAGAAGACGGCGAATTGGATCGCCTGCGTCTGCGTGTGGCAGAACGCGGAGATGAGCAGCCCGGAGCCGAGCGAGCAGAGCAGGAAGAGCAGGCAGATGAGGCCGAGCATGAGCGGCTGGCGGAAGTGAACGCCGAAATGGAAATACGCGACGCCGATCGTGACGCCGATGAGGAACAGCGAGATGCCAAGGTAGGGCAGCACTTTTCCAATGACGATCTCCACGCGGCGCAGCGGCGTGACAATGAGCTGCGCGAGCGTGCCGGCCTCGCGTTCGCGCGCGATGGTGCAGGCCATGAGCGTGACAGTGAGGAGCTGCAGGATGAGGCCGATGATGCCGGGCGTGACGTAATCAATGAACCGCAGGCCCGGATTGTAGAGGATGCGCGTCTCGGGCTGCCACGGCTTCACGAGCTTCTGGAATTCCACCTTCAGCTTCGCGCGACCGTCGGGCGTCATTGCCTTCATCGCGTCAAAAACTTCGGCGGGCAGTTCTTCGAGCAGCGGCTTGACCGTCAGTTCCTGCACGTCGTCATGACCTTGGAAATCGCCGAGCATTTCGCGCAGGCGGCCTTCGAGTTCCTCGGCGGAAGTGGCATCGGTGCCGTCGAGGAAAAGCTTCAGCGGCATCGGCGCGCCGGCTTCGAGCGTGGCGGCCCATTCTTTCGGAATCACGAGGGCGGCACTCGCGTGGAGGCTGAGCAAATCCGGATCGCCGGCGATGTCCTTCAGCTTTTTCCACGCGAAGGTTTTCTTCTTTTCCAGCGCCGCGATGAGCTTCGCGCTGTGGTCGGATTGATCGTGGTCCACGATCACCGCACGGACGCCCGTCAGCTCCGTGGCCTCGAATGCGTAGCCGAAGAGCAGCGTGAAAAAGGGTGGGAGCACGAGGATGAGCGTGAGGATGCGCTTGTCGCGCCAGACGTGGAGGAATTCCTTCAGCGCGACGCTTGCGACTGCATTCCAGATCGAGCGGATGTTCATGAAGCGGTGCGGTCGAGAAGTTGCGTGTAGCCCTGCGACCATGCCTTGAAGACGTCCTCCATGTCGGGTTCCACCCACATGTGGTTGATCAGTTTCAGATCGGGGAAAGGCCACGCGCGCTGCCATTCGCGCAGCAGCGATTGGGGGTCGGCCGCGTAGATTCGCGCGTGACCGCTGCGCAGCGTGGCATCGAGCACGCCGGGTGCATTGCGCAATGCGGCGAGCGCCGGCATGACGGGGTCGATTTCAAGTTCGAGCAGCTTGGACTTGAACGATGCCTTGAGCTTGCGCGGCGTTTCTTTCACGAGCAGCCGGCCCTCGCGCACGAAGCCGACTTCGGTGCAGCGCTCGGCCTCGTCCATGTAGTGCGTGGTGACGAAGATGGTCGTGCCGGCGTGGCCGAGATCGTAGAGCAGGTTCCAGAGCTGCTGGCGGTGCACGGGGTCGAGGCCGCTCGTGGGCTCGTCGAGGAAAAGCAGCGGCGGCGAGTGGACGAGCGCGCACGCGAGCGCGAGGAGCTGCTTCATGCCGCCGGAGAGGCTGCCAGCCATCGCGTCGCGTTTCCCGACGAGATCCATCTGCTTCAGCAGCGTCTCGATCCGCGGGCCCAGTGTCCCGTCCGGCACGCGGAAGGCGCCGCCGAAAAATTCGAGGTTCTCGGTGACGGTGAGGTCCGGGTAGAGGCTGAACTTTTGCGCCACGTAGCCGAACTTCGAGCGGATCTTGTAGCGGTCGGTCCACACGTCGAGGCCGTCAATGAACCCGTGGCCCGACGTGGGCCGCGTGAGGCCGCAGAGCATGCGGATGGTCGTGGTCTTGCCCGCGCCGTTCGCACCGAGGAAGCCGAATATTTCGCCGCGCGGGATGGCGAGGTTCAGATCGTTCGCCGCAATCGTCGAGCCGTAGGCTTTGCGAAGATTTTCGAGGATGATGATCGGATCCGGCATGGGCGCGCAGCTTTAGCAGAAGCGCCGCATTGCGCAACATGGGCGAGCGGCTCGGAGGGAAAGTGCTCAGTTCTTAGTTCTCAGTTCTCAGTCATTCGATTCGGACGCCCGACTGAGCACTGAGCACTGCGCACTGCGCACTCTCCCCTACTCCTCCTCGTCCGCCGCGCCCTTCTGCCGCACGAGGCCGCGCAGTTTTCCCTCGATGAATTTTTCGATGTCTCCGTCCATCACTCCCGCGATGTCGCTCGTCGAGACTCCCGTGCGCAGGTCCAAAATTTTCTGGTACGGCTGGAAGACGTAGCTGCGGATCTGGCTGCCGAAGCTGATGTCCAGCTTCGCGCCGTACGCGGCCTCGATTTCGGCGCGCTTTTTGTCCTGCTCCATCTGGTAGAGCTTGGACTTGATCATCTTCAGCGCGGTGGCCTTGTTCTGCGCTTGGCTGCGCTCGACCTGGCACGCGGCGACGATGCCCGTGGGGATGTGCGTGATGCGCACCGCAGTCTCCACCTTGTTCACGTTCTGCCCGCCCTTGCCGCCGGCGCGATACGTGTCCACCCGGATGTCCACCTCGTTCACTTCAATGGGCGCGTCCTCTTTCATCTCGGGCACTGCATCCACGCTCGCGAAGCTCGTGTGGCGGCGCTTGTTCGAGTCGAATGGCGAAATCCGCACGAGCCGGTGAACGCCGCGCTCGCATGCCAGATAGCCAAACGCGTGCTCGCCCTCGATGCGCAGTGTCGCGCCCTTGATGCCGACTTCCTCGCCGAGTTGGATGTCCACCGTCGAGACCTTGAAGCCGCTCCGTTCCGCCCAGCGCACATACATCCGCATGAGCATGTCCGCCCAGTCGCACGACTCCGTGCCGCCCGCGCCGCTGTGGATGATGAGGAAGCAGTTGTTGCGATCCGCGGGGCCGGAGAGGAATTGCTGAAGCTCAAATTTCTCCAGCGCCGAGACGAACACCGCGTGCTCCTTTTTTACATCCACCGCCGCCGCATCCTGCTGCGCGGGATCGGTCTCCGCGGCCGTCAGCTCGATGAGTACTTCGAGGTCATCCACGCGCCGTTCGAGTTCGAGGAGCGGCTCGACTTTTTTCTTCAGCCCCGTGGCTTCCTCGATCGTCGCCTGCGCGCGCTCCTGGCTGTTCCAGAAGTCCTGTCCCGCCATCAGCGCATCAAGTTCCGCGATGCGCGTCTGAAGTTTTGGGACGTCAAAGGAACCTCCGCAGCTCGGCCACGCGGGCCTTCAGTGCGGAGGAGTCGAAAAGAGAGGAGTCAAATGCCATGGCAGCGGCGGACGATACGCACCGCGTCCTGCGTGGCGAGGGAAAAGCGCGCGGGCTCAACACGTCGGGCGTGATCTATTTTGCGTCCAAATCCTGTGCAATCACGCAGACACCCAAGGCCATCCGTCAGCAAGTGGACTCCCGATGCGCCGCGCGAGTCGCGCGGCACGACAGGCGGGCCACTCGTGCTCCTCCGATGCACACCGCCATGTTCAAGGACGACCCGCAGACTCACTGATCGATCTGCCGTGCATCCCTTCGCGCCTTTGCGCCTTTGCATGACCTCATTCCCCGTCCGCCTCGAAAAATCCATCGTGACCGCCATTGGCATCCGCTGTTTTCCCACGTAGAAAGCCGCCCACCAATCTTCCGCCCCATGCCCGCCGCAAAAAAGCCCGCAAAAAAAACTCCCGCGAAAACTGCGAAGCCTGCAAAGGCGGCGAAACCCCAACCGCCCGCAAAAAAATCTGCGCGCACGGATGACGACGATGAGATCGCGCCGACTCCGCCCGTGCTCCGCTTCAAGCCGCACGTCGGCTGCAAGGTGCTCGCACTTGCGCGGCGCGATGCGGGCTTTGCGGAAGTCACCGCGGTCTCGGGTGCGAAAGTCACGCTGCGTTTTCGCACCGATGTCGTGAACTTCATCGAACGGGACGCGCCCATCGAACAGATCGGGCATCCGCCTCTGCCGAGTCAGACGCGCGTATTTCACTCGGAGAACGGACTCGTCCGCTATGGCCGCATCGTCGCGCCGAAGGGGACGCTCGGGCCGATGCGCATCTATCTCGTGCATTTCCCCGGCCTCAGCACGCTCACCGAGATGCGCGAGGATGCCTTCCAAGTCCGCTCGTATCTGCCCGGCGACGATCCGGCGGTCGTACTCGCGGAACTCGCGCAGGAGACGCCGTTCTTTTTCCAGCAGCGCGCCGATTTGCTGCGCGAATTGCTGAAGCAAAACCAGCTCTCGCACGGCCTGCCCGCGCTCATTTCGTCGAAGGTAGAAATCCTCCAGCATCAGGCCGAGGTCGCGGATCGTGTGCTGCACGATCCCGTCATCCGCTACCTGCTCGCGGATGAAGTCGGCCTCGGAAAAACGATCGAGGCGGGCATCATCCTGCGGCAGATCCGCCTCGACGCGCCGGAAGCGCGCATCGCCGTCGTCGCGCCGGATGCGCTCGTGCGGCAATGGCGCGAGGAACTCGACTCACGCTTCGAAAACGATGACGTGGAAGTTTTCGCACACACCGATCTTGCGAAGGACAAGGAGCTGCTCGACGGCGAATGGGACGTGCTCGTGATTGACGAGGCGCACCGCGTCGTCGCGCGGCAGGGCCTGCCCGCGTCGCCGATCACCCGGAACGCGCTCAAGCTCGCGCACGCGTCGAAGCACCTGCTTCTGCTCTCGGCCACGCCCGTGCTGCATCACGACGACGATCTGCTCGCGTTGCTCGAACTGCTCGACCCGGAAAATTATTCCATCGCGAAGCTCGCCGAATTCAAGGAACGCACCGCGCGCCGCGTCGAGCTGGGCCGCGCATTTCTCGCGCTGCGCAGCGCCACCGTGCCCGCACTCGTGAAACTGCACGCGGGCAAGCTCGCATCGCTGCTGCCGAATGATCCGACCGTGAAGGAATTCGTCGCCGCGCTCGCGAAGCCCGGTGCGGATGCGAAGGCGCTCCAGGGGGAACTGCATCTGCACATCAGCGAGACCTACCGCATCCACCGCCGGATGCTGCGCACGCGCCGCCGCTGGCTCGCTGGTGCGCACAAACGTTTCGTGCGCGCGGTCGTCGAGAGCGTGGAGATGGAACTCGACGAGGAACCGCACCTCGTCCTCTGGGAAGCCCTCGACAAGTGGCGCGCCGTAGCGAGCAAGCGCGTGGAAAAGGACGACAAGCTGCGCACCATCGCCGCCGAGGAATATGTGCGACTCGCCGAGGCGATCTCCGCTGAGCCGGAGAAACTTTCGACGATCGTCAAAGATGTCGCAAAGACGACGAAGGCAACCGACGCCGAGGTAAAACTCCTCGCCGCTCTCGCCGACGACAAGCTCGCGTGGCAAATCGCCGAAGCGCGTCTGGATCTCATCGCCGAGTCGCTCCGCCGCCGCGCGGCGAAGGACGGGCCGAATGGAAAGTACGTCGTCTTCTGCCCGAATGCGCGCTTCTGCACCGACCTCGCGAAACGGCTGCACTCCCTCTTCTCCTCGCAGGGAGTGAAGGTCGCGAGCACGAGCACCGTCGGCAGCACTGCGGGCGAACTCTTCTCCGATTTCGCAGCAGACCGCGCCTCGCGCGTGCTCATCACCGACGCAACCGGCGAGGAAGGCTTCAATTTGCAATTCGCAAAGGCCGTGATTTTCCACGACCTGCCTTGGTCGCCAATGCGCCTCGAACAACGCCTCGGCCGCCTCGACCGCATCGATCGAACGGGCGCGATTCCGTGCATCGTGTTTGTAACCGGCGAGGACGACGCGGTCGCGCTCGACGAAGCGTGGAGGCGCGTGCTCGCAGAGGGCTTCGGCCTTTACACCGCGAGTATCTCCGACCTCCAGCACCTCGTGGACACCGAACTGCCGAAGCTGCGCGAACGCGCATTTCTCGGCGGCGCGCAGGCATTGCTCGATGCGATCCCCGCGCTCGCCGAAGCTGTGGTGAAGGAGCGCGCGAGCATCGAGGAACAGGACGTGATTGACGGCATGCACAGCCTCTCGCCCGAGAGCCCGCTTGCTCGCGACCTCGCCGCCGCCGATGCCGCGGCAGAGGATTTCGGAAAAGCGTTCAGCGCGTATCTCCAGCGGAATCTCGGCCTCGAAGAGCGCTGGGACGAGGAGACGAATTCGTTCAAGTTCCGCATGAAGCGCGACAGCAATCCGCTCATCCCCGCCGACAAGCTCGACTCGCTCGCCGCGATGTTTGCCGTGCAGTTCAGCGTGCATCGGGGTGTCGTCATCGAGGATCTCACGCTGCACTTCCTCCGCCCCGGCCACTCCGCCGTGGACGGCTGCCGCGACCTTCTCTCGTGGGACGACCGCGGCCGCGCATGGGCGATGTGGCGTCACGCGCCCGGCATCAAGAAACCCACGCTCATCTTCCGTGCGCTCGTGCAGGTGAACGTGGATCTCGCCGCGGTGGAAAAGGCGCTCGCGCACTTTGCATGGGACACGATCCGCCGCGGCTCGCTGCTGCGCCTCGTGCGCGGATGGTTTCCCGAGTTTGTCGCCGAGTTGTGGCTCGATGAGCACGGTGACGCCGCGAACGAGAAGCTGAGCGAACTTTGCAAGCCGCCGTACCATTACAAAATGGATCGCAACCTCGGGAAGGAACGCGCAGCGCAGGTGCGCGAAAAATTCGGCGAAAAGGAATGGCGCAAGTCGTGCGAAGGCTCGGGCAGGAAAGCCATCGCGACCGTGACGAAAGGCGACGCGCTGAAGTCCACGCGCGACAAGGCACAGCAGGCCGCGTCCGCACATTTCGCACTGCTCCGCGCACGGCTGAAGGCACGCGCGCAGGCCGGCATTGATTCCGCCGCGCAGGCGAAGGCCGAGACGAAGAACCTCGAAGACATCGAGCAGCTCGTCGGTGGCATCCTCGCTCATCCCGTCATCCGCCTCGACACGCTCGGTGCCTACGTCCTCGGCGACAAGCCATGGTGGCCCGAGCCCGACTTGGATCCCGGCATCGCCGTGCGCCCGCGGCGACCGTAGCCACAGACGGCACAGTCTGTGTGAAAAGTCGCCGAAGGCCGGAAGACAGGCGTCCTCGCCTGTCATGGCAGACAGGCTTCCAGCCTGTCGGCACAGTGCACGGCAGGCCGGAGGCCCGCCTGCCCTCACAGCCGGGACGGCTGTTTTCCGCCGCACGCGGACTTTTCACACAGTCTCGGCAGGCGGCGGGCACTTCCATCCGGATTTGATGCGCGAGATTTCCACGGCACGAAAAAAGAACAGCCCGCCTCCTGCCGTCGGCGGCTACTAAAGTTGCCCGCGCTTTGACAAGCGCGGCTACAATCGCTGCCATGGCCCTCACGATGAACTCGCCGTTTCATTCATCGGAAGAACTCTTCCACCGCCTGCTCGACGAATCCTCCGCGCTGCTCACTGCGCCGGAGCGCGCGGGCATTGTGATTCCGGATGATGATCTGCATCGTGAAATCATCGTGCCGCTGCTGCCCGCGATGCTCGGCGACAAGGCGATCCGCGGGCACTGGAATGAGCAACACGCGACTGGCTTTGTCGCGCGCGTCGGGCGTCATTTTGAAAATGGCGATCCCGCGCCGCGCTGGATGCCGGGGGATTTTGAAATCCACGTCACCGCGAGCTACAGCGCCGGAGCGGATGCCCGCGCGCTCGCGGACACGCTGCTCTCGGAAGATTCGCTGCGCGACATGACCTCCGCCCTGATGAATCAACTCCTCGACGCGCTGTGGCCCACGATCGCACCTGCGCCCGCCGCAGTCGCGGTGCCGGAGCCTGCGATTGAGATTCCGCCGATGGAAATTCCCGCAGCGGAGATTCCTTCACCTGACATCCCAGCGCCAATCGAAGCACCCGCGGCGGCAGAGATTCCCGAACCAATCGAGCCGGCGCGCGAAATCCCAGAGCCGATCGTTTCGACGGAGACGAAACCCGAACTGCAACCCGCATCCGAGCTGGAGCCCGGATCCACTTCTTCGCCCGCAGAGCCCGTCGCATCCGAGCCGGAAAATATGCCATCGGCAATTTCGCCATCTGCCATCGAGCCAGAGCGCGCCGAGGAAATCCAGTCCGCGGAATTTTCGAAAACACGTGAGCCGTCGCGCGCACTGATCCGCGCGCTGTGCCGGAAACTCGATGCGGCAGCTTTGCTGAGCAGCATCGCTGCAAACAGCGCACAGCCCGGTGCAAGCGCGGCGATCATTGCGCGGCGGATTATTTCGCGCGCCGTGTGCACGAGCGCGACCCGCCGCAATCCGGCTACGCGAGGATTTCGTTCACGAGCCGCCCGCCCTGGTTGTCGGTGAGCGAAGCGTCGGTGCCGTTTCGTTTGAAAAAGGGGCCGGACGCCCGCACTTTGGCAGGCCGGTAAATTCATCCCCGGCGCGGCCCTTCGTTAAGATGCGCGCCATCGCCCTTGCCTGGCTTGCGTCGGATCGTTGGCCCTGTGTCCGCCGTCTCCGCCAAAATACACGACAGGGTCTGGCCGGGAATCTTCACCGCCGCGCTGCGAAAGATACTTTGACTATTCGCCGCAAACTTTCGTCAATGGCACTGAACACCCGCGGCCCGTCCGCCGGGAGAATTCAAAAAACAACACACAACTCAGACAACCCAGATGAAACTCAAACACCTGTTCGCGCTGCTCGCAGCATTCGCCATCACCGTCCCCGCAATCGCCGAAGACGACACGCCGCTCGGCAAGGAGATGGAAAAAATCAGCAAGGCGCTCAAGGCCGTAAACCGCGACCTCGCGGACGCCTCGAAGAAGGCCGACAACCTCAAGAAGATCGCCGATGCGAAGGAAGCCTGCGTCGTAGGAGCGAAGATGGATCCCGCGAAGACGAAGGAAGTTTCCGCCGCGGATAAGGCGAAGTTCCTCGAAGGCTACGAGGCCGCCATGTTGGAACTCGGCAAGGGTCTCGACTCGCTGAAGGCCGCAGTCGAAGGCGGCAAGGCTGACGAGGCCAAGGCGATCATCGAGAAGCTCAACGCCGCGAAGAAGGACGCCCACAGGAAGTACAAGGCGGACTAATTTCAGCCCACGGCTGAACGCCACAAGGATTCACGCAGAGGGGCGGCGCGCTGGTCGTGCCGCCCCTCTTGCATCCCCGCCCATCCCGCACACATTCCCCGCATGACGCGCAACGAACTGCTCGATCTCTATTTCATGGACGCACGGGCGAAGCTGATCGATCTCGCCGCGTTCCTCGACCGGGTGGACCGCGGCAGCGGCGATGCGGACTTCCGGCTGGCTGCGTTCCGCGACTCGATGAAGGAGCTCGCCGGCGACAAGCCGACCCGCGCGAGGGACGTGCTGCTATCGCTCAGCGATCCGACGAGCGAGCCGATCGAGAAATCGCCGGGCAAGGGTGCGGTGGGGGCGTGGAAGAAAGCTGAGGGTTGAGAGATGAGAGGCTGTCACTTTTCCACCATGATGCGCGCTCCGCGCGTGCGTTGATTTTTCCGCGCGCTGCACCTCACTTTCCAACTCTCAACCTTCAACTCTCAACTTTCGCCGATGCGCTACATCGAACCCCACGGGCACATGGTTTCGCGGACGACGGACGACTATCAGGCGATGGTCACCGCGGGCTGCATGGCGGTGTGCGAGCCGGCGTTTTGGGCGGGCTTCGATCGCAGCGGCGTGCAGGGATTTTACGATTATTTTTGCCAGCTCACGGACTACGAGCCGAAGCGCGCGGCGAAGTTCGGCCTGCCGCACTACGCGTGGCTGTGCATCAATCCCAAGGAGAGCGAGGACATGAAGCTCGCGGAGGAGGTGCTTTCGATCATCCCGGAATTTCTTGCGCGGCCAAACGTGCTTGGCATCGGTGAAATCGGGCTGAACAAAAACACGCGCAACGAGCTGAAAATCCTCGAGCGCCATGTGGATCTCGCGGCGAAGCACGGGCAGATGATTTTGGTCCACACGCCGCACCTCGAGGACAAGCTGAAGGGCACGCGGCTCATTCTCGATGTGATCAAGGCCGACAGCCGCATCGCGCCGGAGCGTGTGATCATTGACCACGTCGAGGAGCACACCGCCGGCATGGTGCTCGATACCGGCATGTGGGCGGGCATGACGCTCTACCCGGAATCGAAATGCACGCCCGCCCGCGCGATTGATATTTTGGAAAATTACGGCACGGAACGCATCTGGATGAACAGCGCGTGCGACTGGGGAATCAGCGTGCCGCTCGCGGTGCCTCGGACGATTTTGGAAATGCGCAAACGCGGCTGGACCGAGGCGCAGGCGGACGCCGTGGCATTCGGAAACCCGCTGCGCTTCATGTCGCAAAACCCGCGCTTCCGCCTCTGATGCGCGGGCACTTGGCACTTGGCAGCAGCGACATGCGCGATACCTTTGCGGGAGTGATTCGCCGAGCTTTCCCAGCCGTTCTTTGCGTGTGCATTTCCGCCGTGTGTGCGGATGCACAGGATGCGCCGCGGCCGGCAGTCGTCGCCTACCCGAAGGCGACGAAGCCCGGCGTCCCGGCAGTCGCGCCGGCACTTGCACTCGCCCCGGCACCCACGCCTGCCCCGGCTTCCGTCGCGAAGCCCGCCGCGCCGGATCCCGGCCTGCAGCCGAGCTGGGAGACGCAGAAGCTTGCGCGAAATTACATCTTCGCGATCCCGCCGCCTCGCGGTCAGATCACGGACCGGAACGGCCTGCCGCTCGCGCAGTCGCGCATCGGGTACAATCTTGCGATTAATTTTCCAGTCCCGCCGCGGTTCAGCGAGGAGGAGGCTTCGCGCTTCATCGCCGAGCATGTGAGGCATGCGCAGGATCTCACCGGGCGCAAAATCACGGTCGATCCCGCGAAGGCGCTGAAGCAATACAAGGAGCGCGCCGTGTTGCCGATGGTGATCGCCCAGGATCTGAAGCCTGCGGAACTCGAGCGGCTCAAGCGCGGCCAAGCGCAGGCTCCGGGCCTCACGACCATCCCGGTCTATCTGCGCACGTATCCCCAGGGCGCGACCGCCGCGCATGTGCTCGGCTTCGTCGGGCGGCAGGGCGGATTTCCCAGCGGCGAGATCGAAAACAACGAGCTGCTCTGGCCCGAATTCGAGGGGCGCGACGGCATTGAAAAATCTTTCAACACGCAGCTCACGGGCAAGCTCGGCATGATGCAGGTTTCGTTCGATGCACGGGGCCAGAAGGCGACGGAAAAAGTCACACTGCCGCCGCGTCCGGGACAGAACGTCGTGATGTCGATCGACTTAAAAATCCAGCAGGTCGTCGAACGCGCGCTGCGCGCCGTCCCCGGCAAGCGTCCGTGCGCAATGGTCGTGATGGATCCGAAGACCGGCGAGATTCTCGCGATGGCGTCCGAACCGGCCTTCGATCCGAACATTTACATCCCGAGCGTGTCGCCCGAGGTCATGGACAAGCTCACGAAAGATCCGTTCAACCCGCTCTTCCCCCGCGCCTATCGCGCCGCATATCCGCCGGGATCGATTTTCAAAATCATCACCGGCCTCGCCGCGATGAACGACGGCTACGTGGACCCGGATGACACATTCGGGGGCGAGGCCTCCATCAAGATCGGCGGGACCACGTTCCGCAACTGGAAGCATTCCGACGTCGGCCCGCTCAATTTCCGCGAGGCACTCATCCAGTCGTGCAACACGTATTTTTACAAGATGGGCATCAAGTCCGGCTACCGTCCCATCCTCGACTACGGGAGCCGTCTCGGGCTCGGCACGAAGACGGGCATCCCCGTCAGTTCCGAGGAGCCGGGCAATCTGATGACGCTCGAATACATGCAGAAGCACCATGGCCGGGGCATCATGCCCGGCGACATCGCAAACATGAGCATCGGCCAGGGAGACACGCTCGTGACTCCCGTGCAGATGGCGTCTGCGATGTGCGCGATTGCAAATGGCGGCACCGTCTTCCAGCCGCGGCTCGTACTCCAGGTGCAGGATCTCGATGGCCGCATCACGTTCGGCTACGACGCGCGGGTGCGCAGCCACATTGACATCCACCGCGACACGATGAAGGCGTTGCGCGCCGGGCTCGACGGCGTCGTGAGCAGCGGCGGCGGTACCGCTGGCCGCGCGGGAGTGCCCGGCTTCAAGGTCGTGGGCAAGACCGGCACCGCGCAGTGGGGCCCGAAGAAAAGGGAGAAGGTCGCCGCGTGGTTCGTCGGCTTCGCACCGCTCGATAAGCCGCAGTACGCGTTTGCAGTCCTCTACGAGGGAAAGCCCGGCGACAACGACGTCCACGGCGGCACCTACGCCGCACCGATCGCAGGGCGCGTGCTCAAGGAAATCCTGAAGGCTCCGCCGAAGGAGGACAAGAAGGCCGTGGTGAAAAAGAAGCCGGTCGATCCCGACGAAAGCAACTGAGGCACAGGCATCGCCGCACTCAGATTTCAGACAGTGGAGCGCCGCAAATCGAGCGCTGCACGTTTCGGCTGTGACCGCCGGGGACGGCAGCGCTCCGTGCTGTTCATCCGCCCGCATTCTGGCAGATCGTGCGGGGCATGATTCGCACTGTGACCATCCACCGCTTCACGGACGGCACCACGCCGGAACCGTGCGCGGACGAAGTCGTGATCGAGGAGCCGCTGGAGATCCGCATCGAGGGAACGCCGGTCGCGATCGCGATGCGCACGCCGGGGCAGGACGAGGAACTCGCCGCGGGCTGGATGCTCAGCGAGGGCATCGTGAATTCCGCGGCGGACATTGCGGCGATCGTCCCGCGGCCCGGCGGCGACGGGCAGCGCGCGGCGATGGTGGATGCGATGCTGCGCGATCCGGCGCGCTTCGATGCGGCGCGGCACCGGCGCAGCCTCGTCACAAATGCAAGCTGCGGGCTCTGCGGCGCGGCAACCGTGGATCAGGTGATGCGTGATTTTGCAAATGTGACCTCGCAGTTTTGCATCGGCGCGGATCTCCTCGGCGCGATGCCCGCGCTGCTTTCCGCGCAGCAGGGCGCCTTCCGCCGCACAGGCGGCGCGCACGCATGCGGGCTTTTCGACGCGACGGGAAAATTGATCGCGCTGCGCGAGGACGTGGGACGGCACAACGCGCTCGACAAGCTCCTCGGCCGTGCGCTGCTCAACGGCCTTCTCCCACTCTCGCAGCACGTCATTTTCCTCAGCGGACGCGTCTCCTTCGAGATGATGCAAAAGGCGCTCGCCGCCGGCGTGCCCGTGGTCGCCGCGATCGGAGCGCCGTCATCGCTCGCGATCGATCTGGCGCAGAAAAGCGGGCAGACGCTCGTGGCGTTCATCCGCGGCGCGACGATGAATGTCTATGCCGGCGTGGAGAGACTTCGCGGAGCGGGCGGGCAATAGTAGCCCAACCATGCCCACCCGCCCCGCTTTGGAAATCACTTCATCGAGAGCTGCTCCTCGGAGAGCTTCACGACCCGGCCCTCGGGGTCGCGGAAATTGGTAAACGGCCCGACCGTCGTGACGATGATGCCCTGGCGCCGCAGCTCCGCGAGCAGCGAGTCCTGGCGCTTGAGCGCGACGTTCAGGTGAAAGTAGCTCACCATTCCGCTGTTTTCCGCCGGGCGGAGCGAGACCGGGATGCCTGCGAGATCCATGTTGCAGAAGTGGCCGGATTTTTCCTGCACCACGCGGGCGTTCAGCAGGTTCACGTAGAAGTCGCGCACCTCGTTATATTGCAGCGTGAACATCGTGATGCCATAGCACTTCGGCTGTGCGACCACGGCGCTTGCCATATCCGAATCGTGGTCGGCGCTCATTTCCGAGGCCATGCGTGAGAAACTTATCATGGGCGACAATATAGCGAATGCTGTGCCAAGTTTGTAAAATCCATATAAACCATGCTGCGGATTTTGTGTGCGCACACGGACGGCGGGGCGGCGTTGAATGCGAAGACGAAGAACGCAAGATGAGCGATTCCCCGAGGGGAAACTGGAGCAATTCCCCGTGAGCCTGCGTGTGACCTCGCAGTGAGCGCGGGCAGTCGGCGATCTGAACCTCGGCGTTGAGCTTAAACGTCGGACGTTGAAGCCCGTCGCAGGCGCGGTGGGAATGGGGACGTGCGGCGTGACATCGCGAGGCCGCTGCGCGGGGGTCAACGTCCAACGCCCTGACCGCCTACTTTGAATCCGGTTTTGCGTCGCGTTTTTTCTGGAGGAATTCGGGGTACTTGCTGCGGAGCTGGTTCTCCACGCGCTTCACGTCGGCGGTGTTGCCGAGCTTCGTGTGAAGCGCGAGCGCGCGGTCAAGGGCGCGCGGGCTCACTTCGTCGTCGTCGAGTGTCACAGGGATCGTCTCGTAGATTTGCAGCGCCTTCTTCGTGTCGCCGCGCCCGGCTTCCGCGTCGCCGGCGCGCAGGCGCAGCTCGCCATTATAGCGGCCTTCGGTAGCGAGGTTCAGTCCTTCCTTCACCGTCTTCTCCGCGCCGTCCCAGTCCTTCAGCCCGATCTGCGCGTCCGTTTTCTCGATCATGCCTGCGACGCGCGGCACCGGGTCTTTCACCGAGGAGAGATAGTTGTCGAAGCTGTCCACGGCGTCCTTGAATTTCCCGAGCTTCGCGCGGCTTCGCGCGAGGAGGAGGTAGTCTTCTCCGAGCGCCTCTTTTCGGAGGACGAGTTCGGGCAGGAATTTTTCCGCACGATCGTATTGTCCGCGCTCGTAGCACTTCTGGCCGAGCCAGCGGATCACGTCGCTCGGAGTCGGCTGCTGTCCGCCGTTCTGCTTGTAAAATGCGATCTCCTTCTCGGTCCCGTCCACGTCCTCAAGATTGTAGAGGCACGCGACGAGCCCGAGCGAGCTGCCCTCGAAGAACTGCTTGTCGAGCTTGCGCGCCTCGTCGAAGTGCGGCGCGGCCTTTTTGTAATTCTTTTTCGCGAATTCCGTGCGCGCGATCCAGTAGTTCGCCTTCGCCTTCGCCGCGGTGGCGGGAAATTCCTTCAGCAAAATCTCGAACGTCTCCGCCATGCGCGCGGTGTCGCCGAGCTGGCCGTGGATCAGCGCGAGATTTTCGAGGCCGAACTCGCGCTCCTTCGCCTTCGGATGGTTCGACACGAGCGTCGCGAAATCCTTCTGCGCCGCCGCGTATTGCTTGATCTGCATCTGCGCGGACCCGCGCTGCGCGAGCGTGGTGGGCACCTTTGCGTGCACCGGAAAATCGTGCAGGAATGCCGTGAACGTCTCCACCGCCTTGTCGTGGTGCCCGAGCTGCATCCAGCACCAGCCGAGCTTGAAGATCGCCTCGCCCTTGAGGTTTTCCGGCAGCGCCTTCGTCCTGCCGACGACGATCTGGTAGATCGGCGCGGCGTGCTCGAAGTCACCCGCCTTGAACAGCGCCTCCGCCTTCATCAGCGAAACGCGGTCCACCTGTGCCGCAGTCGGGTTCTCGGTGAGGAATGCATTCGCCTCGTTCACGAGCCGCGCGTCGGCTGCGTCGTAGAGCATCACGAGCCGCGCGTAGCCCGCCTCGCGCGCCTGCGGGGTCGCGGGAAATTCCTTCGCAATCTGCGCGTAAGTCGCGAGCGCCTCGTCGCGCTGCCCCACTTCGCGCTGCGCATCGGCGACGGTCACGAGGACGTTCAGCTTGCTCTCGAGCTTCATGCCGTTGCCGGCACCGAAGGATTTGTAGCGTTCGAGCACGCCCTTGTAGTCCTTTTTGTCGTAGAGGATGCGAAAGCCCGCGACGGCGATCATATCCTTCCACGCTGCGACCTCGGGCAGCGCGAGCGCGGCGTCGAAAGTCTTTGTGGCATCGTCGGGGCGTCCGAGCTCCACCTGCAAAAGTCCCGACCGTGCGAGCGCCTCGGCCTTGATCTGCGCGCTGGTCGTCTCGGCGGCGAGCGGGAGCAGCCACTTCAGCCCGTCCTCGCGCAGCCCGGCGTCCGCATACATCCGGCCCGCGGAGAGGCGGCTCGCGTCGCGGAACGGATTGTTGTCCGCGATCTTTGAGAGATCCTCATACTGCTGCCGCGCCTCCGGCTTTTGCGAGGTCGCCTCCAGGCAGCGTCCCACGAAAAAGCGCGACGCATAAATCAGCACCGGCTGCGTGAGCCGCACCGATGCGCGCCGGTACGATTGCAGCGCGTCGCGGTAATTTTTTTCCTCATACTGCATCGAGGCCAGGCGGTAGGCCGCGTAGCCGAGGAATTCGCCGCCGGTGAAATTCGCGAGCAGCGACTCGTAGTTTGCCTTCGCGTTATTCGTCGCGCCCGTGAGCCGGTAGCATTCGGCGAGACGGTAATACACCGCCTGCCGATCGAGCGCGGGCGCACGCTGAAACTGATCGAGATACCGCTCATACTCCGCAGCCGCGTCGCGGTAATTTTTCTTCGAGTAAAATCCGTCCGCGTACTGGAGCTGCACCTGGTCGGCGGTCGTCGGCGCGCTGCGTCCCACGACGATGTCGCCGGGCTCGGGGAGTTCCGCTGTCGGCTGGCGCGGTGCCTCCGCCGTCCCTCTCGGCGGACGCGGTGTCGCGACGGGCGAAAGATGCGGAACGGCGGGCGGCTCGGGCACGGAGATAGGCGTCGGCTTGCGCACAGGCACGGCCTTCGGGATCTCGGGTTCGGCAGGATCCTTCGGCGGATCCTGCGGCGCACCGGGGCGGAACGGCTTGAGCGGAACCGCGCGCGGCGGCTCCTCCGCGGTCGGAGCGCCGGGGCGGAAGGGCTTCAGCACTTCGTTCTGTGCGGACGATGCAGCCGCGAGCGCGAGGAGCATCGCCACCGGCAATGCAAACGGGACGCGACGCCTCATGGCTTCGGAGCGTTCACGGGCAGCGCGACGTTCCAGATGCCCGCGCCATTGCACACGCCGAGCACTCGCGCGACGTACTTATAGGGCACATTCTCATCGCCGCGGAGGATGATGGCGTAGTCGGGATTCAGATCCGCGAGCGCCTTCATCTTCACGGCGAGCTCGTCGAAATCGATCGGCTTCGTGTTCATCACCATCGTGCCGTCTTCCTTCAAGTTCAGCACGGTCTGGTTCACGTCGAGCGTCGGTTCCTTCGCATTTTCCGCCGTCGGCACCTTCACGGAGAGCTCCATCTCCTTGCGCGCGAAATTCCATGTGAGGATGAAAAAGCACAGCAGCACGAGCAGAACGTCCACCATCGGGGCGATCTGGAATCCCATCACCAGCGGTTCTGCGCGCCTGCGGAGTTTCATCGGAGGGTCGGGTTAAATCTCCTCGTCCATCGTCGCGCGCGATGTCTCGCGGCGCTTGTAGTTCAGCGCGATGAGCCCGACGACATGCGAACCCGCGACCTCGAGATCCGAGATGAGTCGCTGCACCTTGTTCCGGAATAGCGCGTAAAAAACGAACGCCGTGACGCCGATGACGAGGCCGACGCCGGTCGCCACGAGCGCTTCCGACACGCCGCTCGCCAGCGCCCAGTCGCGGTTCTGCCCGACAAGGCCGCGCCCGAGGCCGCCGAAACTTTTCACGATGCCGACGACCGTGCCGAGCAGCCCGACCATCGGCGACAGCGTGCCGATGTCCGCGAGATACGTCACGCGATGCTGGAAGGAAGCGGCCTGCGCGCTGGCCTCGCTCTCCGCGATGCTCTTCACGACATCGAAATTTGCGCCGGGATTCTTCGTCGCGAAATCGAGCGTGCGCTGCACCACGCGCGCGACGGCCTCGCCGTGGCGGCTGGAAATTGCGAGCAGCCCGAGGTAGTCGCGCTTTTTCAAAAGCACGTCCGCCGTGTTCATGTAGTGCGTGGTGAGGATCGCCGAGCGCCGCAGCGTCGCGAGGAAGACGAGCACGAGCATCACCGTCAGCACGCTCATCACGCCAAGCGGAATCATCGCCCAGCCGCCGGATTCCACGAGCTTAAGCAGCGTCGTCTCGTCCTTCACCGGCTGCGCCGCGGGGACGTAGGCCGTGCCGGGCTTCGGAGGCTTGGCAGCTTCGCCGGCGGGGAGTCGCTCGACCGCGCCGGCCGCCGCAGGCGCGGACGCGGGCGGACGCGGGCTGGCCGGCGTCTGCGCGACCAACTGCGAAAGCCCAAGCCAAATGACCGCCAGCACAGATACGAGTGATTTCATGGAAAACTGAGTGCGGAGTGTAGCGACCTCGCCGCCGGATGCAACAAGCGACACGCGGGCGGCGGCGAACATCCAACATCCTGCCAATGTCTGGCGCCCGGCGTTTCTCCACGCGCAGCGGCACATGCGATTTTCCGGCTGTTTTCGATGGCGCATGGGGCGCGGTTTTGTAGGGTGCGCACGCAGTCGTCTCACTCAGAAAAAATGAAAGCTCCGAATCTCCCCAGGGCCCAAGGGCTCTTCCTCACATCCCGCCGCCTCGCTCTCGCCGCGTTCGTGCTGTGCGCCGGCATCGCATCCGCGCCGATGCTGCACGCGCAGGCACCCGCGGCACCGCCCGCGCCGAGCAGCCCGGATGCACTTGAATTCGACGTGGCGGACCGGCTTTTCCGCAGCAACAAATTTAAGGAGGCGGCCGAGGCATTCACGAAGTTCCTCGCGAAATACAAGATGCTCTCGCCGCGTTCGCTCGATGCGAAGTTCAGGCTTGCGGTGTCGAACTTGCAGGAGGGCCTTTACGAGGAAGGGACCAAGCAGCTCCAGGAACTGATCGCGAATCCGAGAATAGACCAGGCCGCGCGCGAGATGGCGCAGCTTCTCGTGGCGAAGGGGATCACGATGAAGGCGTCGAAGCTGCCGTCCGATTCGCCGCCGGGGAAGGAGGCGCAGAAGAAGGCGATGGCCGAGGGGATCAAGGCTTACGACGATTTCATCATGGCGTTCCCGAAGAGCCGCGACATGGACAGCGTGCAGTTCCTGCGTGCGATTCTGCTGCTGCAGACGGACATGTACGACGAGGCGATCAAGGGATTCGCAGTCGTGGCGCGCACGCCGACGAGCCCTTACGCGTGGGAGGCGCTGATGTGGATCGGAAAGACGTTCTTCATCCAGGGCGGCGCACTCATGGAGGCGAAGGGAGGCAAGGAGGTGTCGCCCGACAATGTGAAAAAGGCGCTGGCGCTCTTTGAGAATGCCGAACCTTCGCTGACGCAGGCGTACCTGAAGAGCGGCGATCTCGCGCTGATGAACGAGGCCATATTTTTCGTCGGCCAGCTCCAGCTCACGCGCAGCCAGCATGTGACGGGCGTGGACGCCGAGAAGAAGGCGAAGCGGCAGGCGGAGCTGCTGAAGGCGTCGCTGGAGGCGTTCCGCGCGGTGCGCAGCGTCGATGAGATCGTCGAGTCGCAGTCGGCGAAGATCGCGATGCTGGAGCAGCAGATCAAGATGCTGCCGGTCGGCACGGTGGATTATCTTCCGATGAAGACGCGCATCGAGAGCCAGATTGCGTATGAGGATGACAAGCGGGAAAAATACAAGGGCGGGACGGATCAGTTCCTTGCGGCGCGGCTGGCCATCGCGCGGATTTTCCTCTTTCTCCACAAGACGGACGAGGCTCGCACGCTGATGCGGGTGCTGCTCACGCGGCCCGAGCTTTTTGAAAAGGACAAGGACGGCCAGGCCACGCTCGCTTCGCTGCTGTGCCTCACGTACGCCGAGCAGTTTGCCGAGCTGAACGCGAAGGCGAAGGCGCGCGACACCGAGCCTGCCGTGCGGACCGCCGTAGCGGCCGCGCTGCCGAAGCTGGCGGCGAGGGCGCTGGAGACGTACCGGGATTTCCGCAAGGATTTCAAGGGCAACGCGGCCGGCGACAATCTCGCATTGCTCGTGGCAAACTCGCTCGCGGAGCAGGGCGACCCGGACCAGGCCGAGAAGGTCGTGGCCGAGGGGCAGGAGGACTACAAGGACTGGCGCTTCACGACCGAGGCGATGCAGATCCTCACCGCGACGGCGCTGAAAAGGGGCGACTTCACGAAGGCGCTCGACCTTTCCGACAATCTGCTCGCGACGAATCCGAAGGCGGAGATCGAAGTGCAGACGCTGATGATGAAGGGGAGCATCCAGCAGGCGCAGGGCCGCGAGAAGGGCGACGCGGCGATGTACGACGGCGCGATCGCGACATTCAAGAGGCTGCGCGACAAACATCCGGTGAGCCCGCAGGCGGAGGACGCGTGGTTCGCGACGTGCCAGATCCTCGGCGGGCGCGAACCGCAGAAGGCGATCACCGAACTCGCGGGATTCATCGCGCGCTTCACCGAGAAGGAGGGCGTGAGCCCGAACACGAAGACGAACCTCCCGCAGGCGCAGTACCTCCTCGGCACGGCATACCTCGCTGCGAACCAGCGGGACAAGGCGATCGAGGCGTGGAAGAAAGTGTATGAGGCGTATCCCGAGAGCGAGCAGGCTCCGGGCGCTTACTTCAAGGTGTTCGACGTGCTCCACGAGACGAAGGACTACGAGGGTGCGCTGAAGATCATGGAGGAATTCGTGACGAAATATCCGAAGCACGAGAATGTGTACTTTGCCTACAACAACATGGCGGAATTCCTCTTCTCCGGCGCGCTCGATCCGAAGAAGGGACCGGACATGGAGACCGGATCGAGGAAGCTGCTCGACTACGTGGAGTATGAACTCACGAACAAACTCCCGCAGCGTCGCGGCGACGGATCGCTGCTGAAGCTCTCCGGCGTCTGGCTGAAGGAAATGCCGAAGCCAATCTACCTGAGCCTGAACCCTGCTCAGAAGCAGACGTGGCAGAAATGTGTGGACGGTGTGACGTCCGCGGTGGAGCGGATACTGAAGGACTATCCCGAGAGCGAGAAGCTCGCCGAGGCGCTCGATCGGCTCGTGACGATCCAGAATGCGAAGCGCAAGGCTCAGAAGACGGACACGGCGCAGGTGGAGGAATATTTCAAGAAGCTCTCCGCGGAATACGGCAAGACGCCGCTGGTGACGGCAAAGATTGACATGGCGCTTGCGTCGTTCCTTTACGAAAACGATCCGAAGCGCGCGTTCAAGATGATGGACGACGCATTCCGCGCGGTGCAGAAATCGCCGACGGCGAAGGACCCGGACGGGAACGAACGAATCGCGGCCACGTTCACGCCGTCGGATTTCGACCGCTACCTCGGCGGGCTTTTCAATGCGAAGCGGAACGACGAGATCACGAATAACGTCGCACGCATCCGGCAGGAATATCCGCTGAACGACAAGGACGACACCGCGAAGATTCCGCGCGCAGTGCTCGACGCGCAGGCTGTGGCGCATTTCTGGGAGGCGAAGCTGCTGCAGGAGCAGGGCAAGGCCACGGAGGCAGGCGCGAAATTCTCGGAGCTGAAGACGAAGTTCCCGAAATCCTCGAAGGCGCTCGAGGCGGATTACGGCGTGATTCTCGGCGAGTTCGAGCAGGCCGGGCAGGTGAAGGAGGACTACGTCCAGCGGCTCTCGAAAATCGTGAACACGCAGACCGGGAAGAGCTTTGAGCTTCAGGCCAAGGCGCTCTTTCTCATCGGCAGGATCCAGGAGGCGAAGAAGGATTTCGACAGCGCGATCGAGACCTACGCGAAGATCCAGGACCGTTATGCGAGCGCACCGAAGATCGCATCTGCGGGATTGTGGAAGGCCGCGGAGCTTTCCGAGAAGCAGGCGCGCGGCGAGGCCGGCTACCCGGTGAAGACGAAGAAGGAACGCCGCGATGCCGCCGAAGCCCGCGCCGCGGAGCTGAAGGCGTCGAAGGCCACGGAGAAACCGGCGGACACAAAACCCGGCGACACGAAGCCCGACGACGAGAAACCAGCCGAGCCGAAACCGGCGGCGGCGAAGTCCGCGTCGGTGGGCGCGCCGCAGAAATAGCTTGGCACGCGCGGGCGGGTAGGGAAAACACCCGCCGCGTCGTCGCTCCGGCAGTTGATTCACCCACGCTCCATGTTTCGCAATTTCACCATCCTCCCCGCGCTCTGCACGGCGCTGCTTTTCACGTCGTGCGGCGAGAAGAGCGAGGAAGAGAAGGCCGAGGAGGAACGCGCCGTCCTCCGCGACGAAAAGCGCAAGCGCGCAGTCGAATACTACAAGGCGATCGCCGAGCAGTACCCGGAAGACGCCAAGGCCGCCGAGGCGAAGCAGAAGGCCGCGGCGCTCGAGGCCATGGCCCCGAAGAAGTAGGCATGGCGCGGGAAACCGCCGCCGCGCGGGCCGCACGCGCGCAGGAAATCCTCGCGGCCCTCGCGCGCACGTATCCGCAGGCGCATTGCGAACTCGACTACTCGACGCCGCTCGAGCTTCTCATCGCCACGATTCTCAGTGCGCAATGCACGGACAAGCGCGTGAACATCGTGACGAAGGAACTTTTCCGCGTGTGCAAATCCGCCGCCGACTTCGTCGCGCTGCCGCAGGAGCAGCTCGAGGAAATCGTCCACACCACGGGATTTTTCCGAGCAAAGGCGAAGAACATCAAGGCCTGCTGCACCGCGCTCGTGGAGCGCCACGGCGGCGAGGTGCCGCGCACGATGGACGAACTCACGGCGCTCGCAGGCGTCGGCCGCAAGACCGCGAACGTCGTGCTCGGGAATGCATTCAGGCTCAATGTGGGCGTGGTCGTGGACACGCACGTCCAGCGCCTCACCGCGCGCCTCGGCCTTACGCGCGAGACCACGCCGGAAAAAATCGAGCAGGACATGATGCGCCTCGTCCCGTGCGAGCAGTGGGCCGTCTTCAGCCACTGGCTCATCTGGCACGGCCGACGCCGCTGCGACGCGCGCAAGCCGGACTGCGCGCAGTGCGAGATCGCGACGCTCTGCCCGCGCGTGGGCGTGAAGCAAAAGTAGCCGCGCTCGTTAGAGCGCGGGCACTTTGACGACGCGATTCTCCGCGCGCTCTGCGGAGAAAATCAGCCCGCGCTTTTACAAGCGCGGCTACGATGATGGCTACACCTTCCAGTTTCCCGCTGTTCTCCCTCTGCCTCATCCGCGGAATTTTGCAGGGGGCTCGGACTTGTCCGGCTCTTTCCTCGCCGGTCTGCGGCGGTGCCCCGATGCTCCGCGCCCCATGCTCACCGGTGATATTCGCAGCAAAGTTGACGCCCTCTGGAATGCCTTCTGGACCGGCGGCATCTCCAATCCCCTCGAAGTCATCGAGCAGATCACCTACCTGCTGTTCCTCAAGCGCCTCGATGACCTGCACACGCTGGAGGAAAATAAAGCCGCCCGCCTGAAGCTGAAGAAACTCGAACGCCGCGTCTTCCCCGAAGGCAAAGACCCCAAGGGCCGCGCCTACGACGATCTGCGCTGGTCACGCTTCAAGCATTTCGAGGCCAAGGAAATGTTCGAGGTCGTGGACCAACACGTCTTCCCCTTCCTGCGCACGCTTGGTGGCGACGGCTCCACCTACGCGCATCACATGAAGGATGCGCGCTTCACCATCCCCACGCCCGCGCTCCTCGCCAAGGTCGTGGACATGATTGACGGCGTGCCGATGGAGGACCGCGACACCAAGGGCGACCTCTACGAATACATGCTCGGGAAGATCGCCAGCGCCGGGCAGAACGGCCAGTTCCGCACCCCGCGCCACATCATCCAGCTCATGGTGGAACTCGTGCGCCCCGTGCCCACGGACATCATGTGCGATCCCGCCAGCGGCACCTGCGGTTTCCCGTGGCGGTCGGTGAATATCTCCGCAGGCACCACCCGGAAAACCTCCGCGACCCGAAGCTCCGCGAGCA
>Ga0315909_10000556_pt1 | contig 50522 bp, 34 predicted proteins | sample LakEriMetagenome_11_FD_203527 | JGI IMG/M metagenome (GOLD analysis project Ga0315909, IMG submission 203527) | Freshwater fungal communities from buoy surface, Lake Erie, Ohio, United States - Buoy 2 MA125 | ecosystem: Environmental > Aquatic > Freshwater > Lake | place: USA: Lake Erie, Ohio... | reverse complement strand
TGGGAACCCACTGATATCAAAGGTATTCCTTACTTCGATTCTAATGTAAATAAAATGGTTTGGGCACCTCCTCTAGAATTGCCCGATGCTGAAATGGCAAGCCAACATAAGCAGATTATCCTGTTTATGGATGAAATGAACTCTGCGGCTCCTGCTGTACAGGCGGCGGCTTATCAGCTGGTTCTTAACCGTCGTGTTGGTACTTATAAACTTCCTGATAATGTTGTAATGGTTGCCGCTGGTAACCGTGAAAGCGACAAGGGTGTTACTTATCGTATGCCTGCGCCGCTGGCTAACCGCTTCGTTCACTTGGAAATGACTGTTGATTGGGAAGACTGGCAAGATTGGGCTGTTGAAAACAAGCTACACAAAGACGTTGTTGGTTTCCTTACTTTCTCTAAAAAGGACTTGTACGATTTTGATCCTAAGTCAGCGTCACGTGCTTTTGCAACACCTCGCTCATGGTCTTTTGTTAGCGAACTACTTATCGATGACGACTGTGACGAAAATACCCTTACAGATCTAACTTCTGGTGCAGTCGGTGAAGGTCTTGCTGTTAAGTTTATGGCGCACCGTAAACACGCTAGTAAGATGCCTAATCCATCGGACGTACTCAAAGGTAAAGTTAAAAAGATGGATTCTAAGGAAATTTCGGCACAATACAGTTTGGTAGTTAGTCTGTGCTACGAACTCAAAGATGCCTGTGACAAAAATGTCAAAGATTGGAATGATCAAGTTAACTACTTCTTCCAGTTTATGATGGACAATTTTGAAACTGAATTGGTTATCATGGGAACAAAACTAGCATTGAGCACTTACAAATTGCCGCTCGATCCAGATGAGATTAAATGCTTTGACGACTTCCATGCTAAATTTGGCAAGTACATCGCCCAAGCAACAGAGAAGAGCTAAACAAGTTTGACTCGATTGACACCGCCTACGGGCGGTGTTATAATATATACATAGTGTAAAGGAGCAAACAATATGGCACATGCCGATCCAATTATTGACAAGATTATTGTAGCACGAGTAGGTCTTCTACTTCGTCATCCGTTTTTTGGTAATCTTGCGACTCGTATGAAAATCCAAGAAGCCGAAGATTGGTTGCCAACTGCGGCTACAGACGGACGTCATATATTTTTCAATCGTAAATTTTTCGAGCCTCTAACTGTTAAACAAGTAGAGTTTGTTATTGCTCATGAAATCCTTCATGCTGTATTTGATCATATGAGTCGTCGTGAAGGTCGTAATCCGCAGGTATTTAACATTGCCTGTGACTATGCTGTAAATGGTCAAATTGTTCGTGATAAAATCGGCGACTACAATTTACCCGACATTAAAATCTTCCATGATCCGAAATACTATGGTTGGTCTGCTGAACAAATCTACGATGAGATTTTTGAGAAGTATGACGAGCAAGAACTTGCCGCACTAGGTCAATTGCTCGACGAACATCTCGACGGTGACGGCAACGGTAAAGATGGGCAACCTAAATATAGCAAAGACGAGTTGAAAAAGATTCGCGATGAGATGCGTGAAGCTGTTATGCAAGCCGCGCAGGCGGCGGGTGCAGGTAATGTTCCAGCAAGTATCGCTCGTATGATCAAAGATTTTACTGAGCCCAAGATGAACTGGCGAGAAATTCTTCGTCAACAAATCCAAAGCACTATTAAGAATGACTACACCTTTATGCGTCCTAATCGAAAAGGATGGCATATGAGTGCAATTCTTCCAGGTACTAACTACGACGAAACTATTGATGTATGTGTAGCAATTGACATGTCTGGGTCTATCGGTGATGAACAAGCCAAAGACTTTATGAGTGAGATTAAGGGTATCATGGAAGAATATAAAGATTTTAAAATTAAAATCTGGTGTTTTGATACTAGCGTTTATAACGAAGCAGACTTCGACGGTTACACCATGGACGAATTTATGAACTACGAGCCGATGGGCGGTGGTGGCACTGACTTTATGTGTAACTGGGAGTATATGAAGGAAAATCAAATACAACCTAAGAAATTTATTATGTTCACTGACGGTTATCCTTTTGGATCTTGGGGTGAAGAAGAATACTGTGATACTGTGTTTATTATCCATGGTAACAATACTATTGTTCCTCCGTTCGGTGAATATGCATACTACGACGAAGTTAAGGAACTAGCGTAATGGCATTAAAAAACGGCAAACCTAATCCTCTTAATTATTTCGATATGAGAAGAGTAGAGTTTGCCGCACCTCACTTTAAATATACTACATTAGACAGATATAGCCCCACATTACATTCTAGACTAGATTCTTGGATAAAGCATAATTTAAACAGCCGATATTACATAGGGCAAGATCTTGGACTAGACAACACTAATACAATCGTATATACTACTCGTATAGGATTTGAGTCGGAGAAGGAGCTCAGTTTCTTCACGATTGCCTGTCCGTATTTACAAACGAGATAATTATATACGTACTTTTCAAAGGAGATACTATGACTGAAAAAGTTGAAAAAAATGAGCAGCCTCAAGCGGCTCCCCAAACAGAAGCTCAAAAAGCAGATCCTAACGAACTAACAATTAACGATCTTCAAGCAATGAAGGTTATTATCGATATTGCTAGTTCACGTGGTGCTTTCAAACCAAACGAAATGTCCGTGGTAGGACAAACATATACAAAACTTACAGCCTTTCTTGAACAAGTAGCAAAGCAATCAGAAGCGGCTAAAGGAGCATAATTATGCAATCATTAAAACACGTAGGTAGAATCAAAGGATCAGGAAAAAAAGTTCTTGTAGCCTTTAGAACTCTACCCGGAGACGCTTATAGCGCCTTAGTAGTACCGACAGAAAATCTACCAGACGATCTACACAATGCAATCATTAATCTAGTAGAAAGTGCATCAGCTCAAGAATCATACGAATTTGCCGAAGCATTAGATCGTACGCAGTTTCCAGATGGATCTCGTATGTTGCCAAATTTACATGCTAATGGCCGATTAATTAAAGTATCGACTGATCAAGTTGAAATGACACCGGTTATTGGATCTTCAATTTTGTTATCTGAACTAAATCAAATTATTGCCGAACAGCGTGGTATTGCTGTTGACGATTTATATATTTCTCCTAGAGACGGTGATAAAATCAAATCAAAAGATGAAGCACCGGAGATAACTGTATCTAATACAACTACTGATACTGAAATAAAATTTGATTCAGCAGAAGCTGAAGCAAAGCACTATCGTAGTCAGGCAGACAAATTAGCCAAGCAAGCGGCAGAATTCCGTCGCAAAGCAGAGGAGTTGGTTCCGACCAAAAAATCGAAGTGATTGAACAGGGAAGAGATCTTCCCAAAGACGTCGTCGATTGTTGGCCCGAAGTATTCGGAGAGGTAAAACTTAGAGTTCTACCCCTACGGTATCTTAATGCTGTAATAATTACATTTAAAGATGGCAAGGTCTGGGAAGTAAAAATAACGCCAGAAGATCAAAAGAAAGGTTGGAAACCTTTCGAAGATTCGTTGTCAGAACTTTTCAAATCTTATGAAAATAGAATCGATAATATTGATTTTAAACTAGATACAGATAAGATTAGAAAAGACGTTGAAAACAATACTAAACGCTTTTTAAAGAAAAAGAAATTATGAAAGTTAAATTAATTAGTGTAAGTAAGCCTAGTCGAGAAATGTATGATGAAGGTATTACAGATGCACAAGAACTTATTGCGTTCTGCGCTAGAGTAAGTAACCCTTCTAATCAATTCAATCTTGAAACTAGCGAAAAACTAATTAGGTACTTGACCAAACACAAACATTGGTCTCCTTTAGAAATGGTCAGTGCCTGCTTAGAAATTGAAACTACTAGAGACATCGCAAGACAAATCCTACGTCATCGTAGTTTTAGTTTTCAAGAATTTAGTCAACGATACGCTGATCCTACTAAAGACTTAGATTTTGTTATTCGAGAAGCCAGACTTCAAGATACAAAAAATAGGCAAAATAGTATTGTCACAAATGATACAGAACTTAATGCATGGTGGGATGCACAGCAGAAATTTATCATCGAAAATGTTCGTAGAATTTATAGCGAGGCTATCGAAAAAGGTATTGCTAAAGAACAGGCTCGTGCTATTCTTCCAGAAGGAAATACAGTAAGTCGATTATATATGAATGGTACACTACGTAGTTGGGTTCACTTTATCGAACTACGCAGTGGAAATGGTACACAGTTAGAGCACATGGAAGTAGCTAGAGAATGTGCAAAAGTTATCGCTGACGTGTTTCCTATGGCAAACGAATTTGTTCAAACTGATTCTTGAGCCAATCAAAATCATTTATCATTCTAAGTGCCGGAATATTTCCGGCATTTTTTTCACCGTAATCTCTTCCGGATAGTGCGCCTAAATATGCATAATACCCGTATGGTGCATTATCATTTAAAGAACACCAAACTTTGAGTCTAGCAGATGTCTCGGTATCAACCTGGCCTTCTATTGTTCGACTGGCTAATTTGCAACATTCTCTAAAAGCACTTTTCCAAGTATTAAAAGGATCAGTATTAAATGCTGTAATGTTACTCACAGCTTCCATAGGTATGAAGTAAGGACTTATACTTGTAGTCATGTCTGGTTTAGTGAGATCCATCTCTAAAGTAAGTTTTTTAGGAAGAAGTTTAACTCCGCCATAACCGTATTCTAAACCATTTATCGGATTACGACTACGCCAAACATGAACGTGGTCTCGTTGATGATCTGGTGGTTCATAATCAAATTTAAAATCATCTAATATAACAGCATCAGCATCAACAACCCAGAACATTTCAAAAAAACTTCTTTTGGCTGCTTCTACGTGAGCTTGATGAATTCCCTTGACATTAAACACATGCTTCGTCAAAGGAAATCGTTCTCTCAACAGTTTTAAATTTTCTGTTGCGTTAGGTTCGTTATAACTAATAAAAATAATATCAAACACGGGTGCGAATTATCCTTGGTGTGTTAGTGTAGACCTTCTTAAAGAACTTTGAACCAGTGGCATCTAAATCAGATACTTCTAATCCACACATTGTACGAAGTTGGTCGCCTAACCATTTAAAACGGTAGTTAACATCCGTTGCTGGACCGTATCCTTGTTCGATCCAATAGTTAGTAAGCCATTCAAAATCACGAACTTGTGCATAATCCCAGTCAGTACAATTAGTCTTATAACATCCTTCTCTAGCACCTATCATGCTCCATAGACCATGGTCAATATCAGCGCCTACATTACACCAGATTAGTAAACGTTGATAATTTTGCCACCAAATTTTTCTAATATCGTCGACTCGAGAACCTTGATCTAAACTCATCTTTACTCCTTCTCGAAACCCGGCACGCCAGGCTTGGAATGGACTACCGGTGATAATACTTTCACTGTAATTATCGTTAAATTGATAGTATTTGTCATCAAAGCAAAATTCAACTAAACCTTTTTTATCATTAGGATCTGAATTCTCGTGTGTACGCATATTATTAACAAATTTACGTGTCCACATTTTAAGGCCGCCGTTACCGTACATAAGTCCGTTAACATTAACTTTTCCACACCAACTAAACACATGGTCGGGAGTAAGTCCGAGTTCTTCTAAATCTACTTCAACTTCTAAAAACTTTGGATCAACGATGTTGTCGGCGTCAACTGTAATAAAATACTCGGTTTCACTTAATGCCGCGCAGGCTTTATGTGCCGCATCACTTCCTTTAACTCCGTGGACACGTTTGGCCCAAGGTGCTTTACTTAATAAATCAACATAATTTTTTTCTGCATTAGGTTCGTCATAACTGAGAAAAATAATATCTTGCTCAATAACTTTAATTTTACTCATTAATAATCCTTAATCCATAATTTTTAAAAACTAACTTCGAACTAATTGATATTTTGTCAATCTTATATTCTATACTACGTTCAAATGGTATTGTAATCTTTTCAGAACTAATTAAATCTAAAGATTCTATAAAAATAGTTCTTATTAAGAAATCAAAATCAGATTCAAGAGTAACAAAAAATACTAGCTTAGGTATTAATAATCTATCTGCATAATTCTCTTTGACTTTTTTATCAAGGCTGAATTCCCAACAGGCATCTTTACCGTTCCATGTTACTAAGCATTCAACTTTTTTCTTTGTTTCTGTAATCCATTCAAATATATTATTTTTAAAAGTATAACCTTGCTCTGTATTAGGCACAACTGATAACCTCGAGCTGCCGTCAATTTCTCGCTTATAGCCAACGAGATAGTCTCTGAAATGCCAGTTTCCGTTTAATAAATTCTCAACTTCATCAAACGGTACTTCTATACCATACTCAAACCTAGAATCTTTTTCATTACCAGCCCCAAGGATTTTTCCAGATCTTTTTTCATAAAAAACATAATACTTAGGAGAACTTGTCTTAGACATCTGCCAACTCCTGTAGTTTTGAAATTATTTTTTTATTTAAAAAGTTCTTTTCAACATAGTGTACTAATCGAGGTTGTTTAATATTTCCAATAACTAATTCTCCATTAGAATTTAATACAAAAGGCACAGCATCTTGCCAGCTAATATGAGCAGATGGCCAGTTTTGTAAAGCTGTTTTCATGTGTACAAATTCTAATGGGCTTACATTGTCTACGACACTTTCATAATGACCTGTTATTTCTATTGCAATAGCAGTGGCAAGATCCATACTTAACCAATCTTGATACTGCTTAGGTGTAAAAATTTTGTAGCACTCTTTCCAATTAGTAGACACAAATTGTAATGCTTGATAAAAGATTAAAGCTGGATCTGTTTTCTTAAAATAGTGCAAGGCAAAATATGGATTTGTTAGATTGTTTTCATTGAAAGCTAATCTATGATAAGGGTCTTTATAAAAAATTTCGCCTTTATAATTTCTAACTCTATTACAAAATTTTAAATCAAAATTACTACAATAATTCCACCAGTCTGAAATATCACCTAACAACAACATATCTGTATCTAATACAATAGTTTCATCGTAAGGTGTAGCGTGAAATATCTTCCATCGATTTTCAATTTTCCATTCTGGATTATATGCAAGATCTGACCAAGGAATCGGAACAATCTGATCAAACACCGACTGATACTTTTTAGGCACAGGATCATTAGTCATAACTGTTAATCCTGTTACTTCTTTTTGACTTGACTTAATGCTTAACGCCAATGCGTATGCCTGTTCAATATAATCTACAGAATTAGAGTTCTGCGCTACAACAAAAAATCCTTTAGACACCGATGCCTCCGTCGATTACTCTAGTTAAGCTAGATTTATTCATAACATGGACGTCTAGTCCCGATGTTTTTACTGCTATATATTCGCCTATATGATTTTCTTTTTCTACTAAAAACTGCATTTTAGAATCGACAATTTTTAATAAGATATCTCTATCTTTAATGTAATTCATTTTTCCAGGTAATTCTATCGCAAAGTCTCCTGGCATTTTATTATTCATAATATTAATTGCTATGCTAAAAGCATAGTCGTTCCTAAAATTAGGAGCATCGATACCATATAAGGTACGAAAATATAACCAATTACTCTTGATATAAAATACAAGATCAAAGAAGGCTTGTGTTAAAAAGTTCTTCTCAAAAATGAAAACCGTAGCCCAATAGAAAGGTATTGAATAGGAATTTATTCTTTGGAATTCGGTTATGTCTCGCCAGCCTGCTAAATCGACACTATCTTTATAAATTTGAAAGGGAACATCCCTCTCAAGGCCAACTTTTAAAAGATCTGAATTTAAAATATAATCACTATCAAGGACTAGCGTCTTATCATAAGGAGTTAATTCATAAACCTTATTCCTAGAAAGATTTTTCCATTCTAATTTTTTATAGGACAACGTTCCGTCATAAAACAACTTGTCCATTGACTGTTCTGCGGATATTTCAATTACTTGATCAAATGGGTGGTCGGGGTAAGTATTTTCTAGATAACGTTTGTTGTCTGTCACAAGTGTGACAGGAATATCTAAATATTCGATTACACGATTAGCAGAAAATATTGCCAACTTGGTGTAATCTATACCTGCATTATTGTGAGCAAATATTAAAGCACCTGTGGTCATATTATAAATCGACCATATCGCCAATCTTTCTTTTTGACTTTAGATCAGCATATTTTATAGAGTACTCATTAAGAGTATTCATATATTTCTGGATAATATCATCGAAGAATTTTTGTACATCAGGTATAACTATTGGAAAACTGTTTACATCAATTAAAGGAACATCGTGTGTATAACCTAGATCGATCATTAATTTTACAAAGGTAATTAAATGCTGATCTATTTTAAATGTTCCACCGTTTTCATAATGAATCAATTTCTGGGAAAATTCTTCCAGAATAATTCTTCTTTGATTAGATAGAGTTGCCATGTAGTTTGCAACTGCAAAGGCTTTGTCAATTTTTTCGTCCATAAAGACACCTCAAATAGTGTATCATTTTACACTATTATAATTATCTTGTCAAGGACGCTGGTTAAAAATTTATGATATTGATGTTGTCGAAGCACTAGGATTTGGTACTGAAACATTACTACCAGTAGCCCTATAAGTGTTAACTGTGCTAACTAGGGTACCGTCAACGTTTTCGTCAATACCGAAACCTGGGTCTGGATAAGACGGAGGTTTACCAGATGAATCTTCAAAGTGGATTGTAAATATTCCAATCCTTCTGTCGGATGTACTATTTACACGACCGTAGATATAATACTTGTTTGGTGCGTATGTAGAACTTGGTGTGTCTTTTTGGAAGATCAGAGCGTCGGATGTTGTTAGGTCATACCATCCTAATGTTGAATTAAAACCTGATCCTGAGCATTCAGTTTTTGTGTAATTAAATGCAACAGTTCCCATGCTAGCTAGCATAGTGGTCCATGTTACGTTTTTCAATCCTGCTGTTCCACCAGTTCTTTCTGCACTAAACTCTATCTGGCTACCTGAATTAAAGAAGTAGCGAGCGGCATCGGCGCCGGCGCCGCCTGCAGGTCCAAAAGTAACTGTGACTGTTTGAATTAATGTTCCGTTCCACGGTGTAGTTCTAATCTGCTCTCCTACTAAAGCAATTCTTGAAGCTTCTGACGATGGAGGAGGAGCAGTTAACGCATTTACTTGGGCTTCTTGAGCCAATGCTTTATAAGCCGCACGATCCGATTCTTGAATCTTTCTACTTGCAGATGCAACTTGTAGAGCAGTACTTAAATTAGTACCTGTTTGATGTTGGCGAGCACGTAAAATATCACTACGTAAATTATTCCATTGGTTAGTAGTAACTTTTGAATATTGTCCGACTTGAGAACTTGCTAGGGTTTGGCCGTAACCTAAAGTTCCAGATCCGGTTCCTAAAACTTGCGAAACTATACTTTGTATTTCATTATAGTCCGTTGCAATGATTAACGTATTTTGTCCTGGCATTTATAATCCTCTATTAGGCAGATATTTATTTTATAAAATCAAGCATTCAACAAGTTTGATGCCAGTATCATCACTACTTTCTAGTGCTATTGCAAATACATCATTTGCATGTGGAACTGCGGCCACTGCTGTGCCGTCACTTCCTGCAATCATTCTTTGGCCTTTACGTACTGCACCAGTTACCTTAACAGGAACACGACCTTTTAGGGCGATAAATGTACCACCCTCTAACTCAGCATTCATCATATAAGCTGGGTTAGCTGATACTGCACCGATTGCACGATCACCCCATTTGCAGGCAGTTACTTCTTTGTCGCCGCCGACTGTTACTACAGTACCTACTTCATATTCTTGATCAGCTAGATATTTTTCTGCTAAGTCAGCATAGTTGGCTGCTGTTGCAGTTCCAACAAAGAATGTTGCTTTTAAAGCACCAGCAGTGATCGCAACTCCATTAATAGTTTCGCCTGTTGATGTTCTTACTGCAATTTTTCCGCTAACTGCTTCAGAACTTGCTGTTCTATAATCGTCTGCCGCAACATACAATGCATCTGCTTTTGTAGCTGTTCCAGAAAATGTTACAGCATTAACTGTTTTAAATCTTAATAATTCCGAACCTAAATCTGTTGCGTTATCACTACCTGGAAGAATATTCGATCCAACTAGCTGTAATGGTGTCCTTGTTGCTTCGCCACTACCTGTTGTAACAGTTGTTTGGAATTTAATTGTATCGTTAAGTTGATTTTGAATTACTGGGAAAGTTGTAACACCTGTAGTGCTATTAAAAACCCTTAATCTTGGTGTATCCCCAACTGTAAATCCTGCATCGCTAAATTGAACTAGACTATCAAAAAGGGCACTTCCTTTTTGTACAAAATTAGCGGCTTCGATTCCACCTAATCTTTCTGTGTTAGATGATGTTCCCCAGAAACGATGATTAGCTACTGTTTCGCCTAAATTGTTATCATCGTTAGTATATGCTAATGTAACGCCTTGACGAATCTTATTAAAACCAGTAATTGAACTTGTAACTGTGTCAAGAGTAAATGTGCTGTCTGCGCTGACAACAAAAATAGTATCGCCGTCAACAATAGCTTCAATAATAGCGTGAGTTTGGCCCAACGAGTCTCTTACTGAGCGTGAGCGCATTTGAGTTGTTTGTGATCCTGCTACACCTTGAGGACCTACTAGTACATAAGTTGAGCCGTCCCAAGTGTAAAGTTGTTTGTTTTGTGTATCAAACCAAAAATCACCTACTGTTAATCCTGTTGGTGCAGTTGTTCCAATCTCAGCACCGCCGGTTGTACGCCATTTGCTACCATTATCATAAAACTTTAGCTTAGAGTTTGCTGTGTCAAACCAAAGCTGTCCGGATTGTGGGCGGGGTGGAGGGTTGTTTCCTGCAAAATTTTCAAGCAAGAATAAGAAGTTTTCGTTCTGTACTTCGCCGTAGCCGGCATAATTTTTACCGATTATCTTAAGATCAGTAGTGCTGTCAATCGTACCGTCGGCTACAGTCGCTACAACTTGTCCTCTATAATTATTAATGGTATATGGCATTTTTCAATGATTCCTTATTCCTAGTATTTATGCAGTTTTAAGCTATTATAGGTTTCCTATAAAGACCCAAACTCCACCAGTTAATCTAAATTCTTTTATTTGTCCTAACGAACTAACATCAGGGCAAAATACTCTCACATAGGTATTATCTTCGTGCTCGGCTGCTGGAAATACCTTTGATAAAACAGTAGATGCAATAGCTAATTCTGGATCTCCTGGGAACGCCGCAAGGAAGGGTGCATAATTTACTGTCAACCCTGATGGTACTGTCCTTGCTGTTTGTTCTAATGTAGATAAATTCACTGCATCGTTGGGATCTACAGGATTTGCAAGATTTGTAATTTTTTTACTGCTAACATTAACAACACCAGCTCCTTTAGGAACTAGCACTATATTACCATCAGCAACTGAAATATTAACAAAACTAATAGTTTCTCCGTTAATATTAATATTATCAACTTGTAACTGATTTAATGTTCCGATTGAGGTAAGTCCGTTAGCACTAGTTATTGTTGTACCAAGAGCTGTTTGACTTAGAACTTCGTTATTTCCGATCTGATAAATTTTTCCAGTATCTAAATTAACATTTTCGCTGAAATTCCACGATTCATTGCTAGACAACCAAGTGATTGTTTTATTGCCATCTTCACCGGCAGCTAGGCTTATTCCACCGCCGTTGGCTGTAGAATTTGTAGGAACATCTACTTTGCCTAATTCAACTAACAAATCTTCAATAGAAATGTTTGTAGTGTTTATAGTTGTAGTATTTCCTTCTACTGTTAAGTTTCCTCTAATTCTTGTATCGCCTGCAACGTCTAGAGTAGCTGTAGGTGCATCGGTGTAGATACCAACAAAGTCTAATTGTGCATTAACATACATGCTGGTTTTTAATTCAACACCGTTTTTATTTCTTATAGCTAAATTTTGATTAGGAATATTTGAGTTTATTTCTAAAGTATTAGACTCGTATTTGAATTCGGTATTTTGAGAACTACCTAAAATAAGAGGTATATTGTTTTGAGCTCTAATCGTTCCGTTACTTAAAGTGTATCCAGCTGCCGGATCAACTTGCATAAAACTTGCGGCAACTTTAGCTCCGTCCGATGACGCAAGGCTATCTGCTTGAACTGCATTAGCATTAATTTTAATTTCGCTATATGCAGGATTAAAACCAACACTTACTGATGCACCGGTATAACCGGGAATATCATTCAATAAAGTAAATGCTACTGTACTCCATATACCAACTAACACTTGTCCTACATAAAGTAAAACAATCGTTCTACCAATATTGTTTGTATCAACTACTGTCTGAACTTGGAATCCGCTAATACCCTGCTGTGCTGTATAAATTGGACCTGCTAATAAATTAGCATTACCATCATTGAAATATAATTGCTGTCTTGAACTATCGATCCAAATGTCACCTTGAGCAAAACTGCTAGGCTGCACCGGTGAAACTATAGTTCCTCCAGAAACTTTGAATCCAGAACCGTCATAAACTTTAAGACGGCCTTCAGTAGTGTCATACCATAATTGTCCTTCTATAGGATTATTAGGTTGTGTTGTATTAGCAAAGTTTTCCAGTATCTTAATAAAGTTTTCATTAAGGAATTCACCGTAACTGGTTGAATTTTTACCAACTAATGTAATGTCTGTTGCAATTTGATCAATAGTGCCTTCAACAACTTCTGTTAACACTGACCCGTCTGTTTTGTTAATAATATAGCTCATTATAGTACACCAGTATAGATAATATAATTAATTGTCAGGTAAGGGTTCATCACATTAAACGGTTGGCCAATTGTCGGACTAATAACATTACCGCTGTTTCTTAAACCTGATCCTAATCCAGATGCACTTCCTAATCCTGGGTCAGCGCCAGGATCTGCACCAGCACCAGGAAGGCCTGCGGCATAATATTGCGCGAATCCGCTATTTAAATTATGCTTGTGGTCTGGAAGGTTTCTAACTTCTAAAGATCTGAATTCGCCAACATTAGTACCCGAACCTAAAGTATCAGCAACTACGTCAGTTACACGGTTAGCACTACCGCCGCCTGCGGGAACATTAATGGTTGGATCGTCTTTATCTGGAATTAATAATCCGTTGTCCATGTTATCGCGACCTAGACCAAATCTTCCTCGTAAATCCGGCAATGCAAAAGATGCTTTACCTATTAACAATGAAGGCGTTTTATATGTATAACCAATGACAGCAAACAACGCCGAATATTCGCTAACCTTTAATTCTGTTCCGTCACAAAATAAGTAACCAGCTGGCGGTGCTGAACCTGCATAAGGAAATATAGCACCAATTGGTACAGTTGGAACGTTGGCTAAGAAGACATCCTTAGTCATCTTTCTTAAACCAATACCGCTTCTAAATACTAATAATTGATCAGAACCAAATGATTCTGTTGTTGGTTCTTTTAGATCAATCGCATCTTGTGTAAGAGTAGTAAAGAATCTCTGATATCCCGAAGGAGTAGTTCCACCTTGTGGAAGTTGTCCGTCAAACACAACATCAGATGTTGTTTCTAAATCACCTCTAATCTGGAATCGAGTAGGACTTGCTAGTTTTGCGGCACTTCCCGAGATATCACCGGCTAATGTTCCTGTAAAGGCACCGTTAAAATTACCAACAAATGATTGAGAATATATATTTCTAAAAGGTCTTGCACTGCTTCCGATATCGTATAAATTTGCGGCGTCAGCAGAGCCAGGTTGAATGACTGTTCCGGCTATAGGATCGCCATTTGTGTCTAGATTGTTAAAGTGTATCCCGCCATTGACATTAATGTCGCCGCCGAACTGACTTTGTTTATTAACACTTAGGCCACCATTAGTTGCAATACTACCAACGCCTAGTACTGTTGCATCGGTAGTTCCTAATACTTTTAAATCTCCGGATGATTGAATTGTCCCAACTACGTCAAGTTCATACTCCGGAACTTTATTACTTGATCCTACTCTAACATATCCGTTAGCTTCAATTCGAACTGCATCAATCGGATTTCCGCCGCTGGTTAATCTAAATTGCAAATAGCTATCATTTGTCTTAGAATAAAATATCGATGAGTTTGTATCTGTTGAGATATTAAAACTTAAATCGCTACCAACACTCAATCCGTTGTTGTTTCGAATATTAATAGGAAAGTTACTGGTACTAGATTCGTCGTTTCTTAAAAAATTACTAGCTAAAACTGTTTGTCCTCTAACAACTAAAGAATCTGCTTTACTAGCAGTACCCCAAAATTTTGTAGGGCTTGTTGTATTAGTTTCGTCAACTGATGATAAATTTACACCTTGTCCTACTGAAGCAAATCCTGCAAGTGTAGTTTTAGGTGTAAAAGATGTTTTACTAATAATTGCGATTCTATTGTTTTCAGACCATAAAGTAAGAATATCATGGTCTATGTTATTAGTATCAGTAATTGTTTCAATATCTGGACCTGTTTTAGATCCTTCGCTAAATTGAGGACCGATTAACAACCAATTAGATCCAGAATAAACATATAACTGTTTCTTTTCTGTATTAACCCACAAGTCTCCAGTAATACTACTTGCAACACTAGGTTCGTTTGACGATTTCTTTACACTTCCTGCGGCAGTCCAAGTCGTACCATCATAAATTTTTAAAAGATTTACGTTAGGACTATTGTCGTACCATAATTGGCCTTGAACAGGATTTAATGGTGCAGAATTTTTAGCAAAGTTTTCTAGCAAATGCAAAAAGTTTTCAGCTACGATTGGCCCGTAACCGGCATAGTTCTTTCCGGGAAACTTTAAACTAGTTTCTTGGTTAAGACTTTGGTCTTGTACTACGTATGGCGGTTTTGCCGGATTAGTCTGTTCAGTATGATTTACTTGATATGACATTTATTAAACTCCCGCAAGGCCTGTTAGACTTTGAATACGAACTGTATAATCAATTTGTATCAAACGATTAAGTGATTTCTGCACTGGATGGAAAATAACATGGGTCAGTAACAGACTGTTTCCCGATGCGCTATAACTTTTTAAACCTAATTCGTCAAAAATGTAAAGTCCATCTGCATCAGTTGATGTGTCAAATGCTTGTTGGCCACTGGGCTCACCGTAATCTAACAAGCAGGTAACAAATACATCGGTGTAATTTGTACCAGTAACATGACGTGTTTCAATAAAATTACGGGTAGGATCTACGTTGTTACTAGATCTGTCGTCGACTACTTTAGAATATGTTTCATTGTAAAGACTAGCGTTAGTTCCTGAGCTGTTTGGAGTCAAGTATGTAATAATACCAGTCGGGTCAACTGCGGTTCCGCCGTTGCCAAACGCCATTTCATAAATAAATCCCTGGCCGCTATTAGCAATACTCTGTGCTAATGCAATACTAATATTCTCATAATGAATGGCATTTCTTTTATTAATAAAGACTTCCCCAGATTCTGGGTTAAAAATCTTGATATGCCCTTCGATATGTACTCCGGTTACGTCTTTACTCTGCATAGTAATCTCTCTTTATTCAATATTTATCAATGTATATAAAGTAGTCAGTTAATTCGTTATATTGCTCGGTCTGATATGATAAAGAACTGGGCACCAGTATATACTGCTTCCATAACTGTTAATGCCGGAATAATAAATCCCGAAGTTCCGCTGCCGAAATCTAAAGCAATTTCGCCATCAGTATTGTTTATTACTAATGTTCTCTGCCCACTTACTACTCGATCAACGAAGCTTATTGTATAAATTCCTTCGTAAACATACGCAGGTGCCTCGTTAATCTGGATAGTATCAGCACCCTCTAACAGATCAATAAGCCCACCGACAGTTTCTACTAACGTTAACGAACGTGTGTAGGCAGTGGTCTGTACCGTAGAATCCGGGAATTGTATAGAGCCATCAGTCTTAAATATCCATTCCAAACTTCCAAGACCGCCGATGCCATGAGTTATGTGTAGTCCGGCGTCCTTTTCAATAGTTATAGATGAATTAGCATGCCAGCCGCCGAGTGGCATTGGTGGCTCATCGGGGTTATTCCATGTTAATCCGTCCCCACTGCTTGGCATTGTTAAACTACCACTTGCATTAAATGTCCAAATCTTTTCTGCTTCGTCGTTGAAAGATGTGACAATGCTAATGCCGTCAGTTGTGCTGTAGTTTCTTAAGGCAAATCCAACTGAAGAAGTTAAAATAACATCCTCGCCGGCAGTCGCTTGTAAATCTGCAATAGATTCTAAAATTAAATTAGTAGTAGATGTAAGTGTACTTGGTATTGTTACTAATCCTTCACTAGTTAATTCGACACTGAAAGATCCATTATTCAACGAAGAAATATCAGCAGGTGATTCTCCCTGATATGCAGTTGTCTGTATAGTACCATCTTGGAATACTATCCCAGTTCGAATTCCTAATATACTTCCGCCTGCAATATAAACATCACCGTAGAAAGCAGTTCCGCCAACAATTTCCATGTTAGTAGTTAATGTTGCGGTTGGTAATACAGGTGCTGGAGGAAAATCGTGGGATGTGTCTGCTACTAATGTTCCCATGGTTATTCCAGAGCGAGTCTCCGACTGTATTCCACCTGCGTTAAGTTCGATACCGCCCGGACTAGTATATCCCAGGCCTTCAACATAATCATCAACAATGTTAGAGTTAATTCTAATAACGTGAGGTGCTGATTCGTTAATTGGCGACTCAACTCTTACGTATGATTTAAGATCGTAGTTTCCTAAAGTTATGCTTTCATCAGTTTGTACTGCTATTATTTGAGTTTGATCAGCGAGGGTACCTAAAGCAATCGTTGGTCCTAATAGTATTCCATCATTTCTAAATTGCCATTGAGTTGTAATTTCATCAGTAATATTTTGATGGTACATGCTAATTCCGGCACTCGTGACAGTTACTTGATTAACTATCTCTGTTCCATCTGTCCACCCTAAACTAGTATAATTAATTTCTCCGGTAGTAAACAACGAAACACCAAAATCTGATTGCAAAATACTGTGAGTTAATCCCTCTACTTCGCTATAAGTTAGAATAGCATTTCCGGATTCTAGAGCAGATGCTATTCCAATGCTTGCCACCTTTAAAACTCCATCAACAATCTCTAGCCCGTCTCCAACTTTAATTCCGCCCTTAGTTGTTGGGCTAGCAGTTGGTAAGGTATAAGGAGTAGCGACTGCACTTAGTACACCCTCATTATTAATCGTTAGGTTATCACCGACTTTGATGCCACCTAATATATTAGATGCAGCCTTTGGCAGGGAGTAGGCTGTAGCTGATAATATTCCATCAGTGATAGTTAGTCCGCTACCTACTTTGATTACACCTGCCTGTGTTTCTGATGCAGGCAATGCGTTAACAGTAACTGAACCATATGGATTACTAACTGATATACCGTTTCCTGCAACAACTCCTGAAACAACACTTAATGTCCCGTCTGCAGAAAATGCATCATATAATTCAGTAAAATTAGCGTTGATTTTCTGAGCGCCGGCTCTTAACGTGTCGCCTGTGCCGTCGTTTATCGTGGTTCCAAAATTTATTGTTTGCTTTGCCATGTTTTATCCTTGATCAAACGTGATCGATGTACTATCAAATGTTCCATCATCTCTATCAAATGTATTCGGATCACCTAAAGTACTGTCATATTTACCTATAGTTGCATACCATACTACAGGCGCCGCTTTTAGGAATCTCGAAATCTTATTATCTTCATCTAAAATACTAGTTACAGAATCCCAGTCGGTTCCTGTTCTTTTTACAACAGTAACCCTAGTACCAAGTTTTAAATTGTTAGTTAATGTTAAACTTGCTGTTTGATTATCAACTGTAAAGTCAGCGTCTAATACAACATCGCCTTCGGGACTTTCTGGATGAATTGCAACGCTATGAACAGAATAACTGTCTTTCTTCAGTCTTATATTTCCAACAAAGAAAGACCACTTAGTCGAATCAGATTTAAAATTATCCGAACTTGTATGTGCTAAAACGCATTTATATGTATAAGTTCCAACCTCAACAACATCGTCGACTTTATAAGATACTCCTGACTGCCACGGAACTGAACTATATCCGCCAACGAATGCTTCAATGGAGCTTTTAGCAAGTCCTGTTGCTTCTTGTGCTGTCATGGCTCTACCCTGATATCTCCAAGAAGTGTCAAAGTTTCCAGGAACGAATGATAAACCTACATTTTCTGTGCCGTCAGCTTTAACTTGGTCAATTACTGAACTTTCAACATAAGGTAATGTTTCACTAGCCCCTATATCCTGAACGTAACTGTTAACTGGATGCAGTGATGGAACTCCAGTACCAAGCGTTCCTCGACGTAACTGTCCTAATACGTTTCCGCTGATACTAAAATATTCAATTCTTTCGCCTCTGATTTCAACTACACCAGGTTTGTTATTTGCTGTGCTTGGTAAATCAAAATTACTTGCATCTTCTACTTCAATTGTAGTATCTGTATAAGATAGTGGTTTTACTAAACGAGTTCTCTTATCTGCGTTTAATCTCTTAAAATGAACTCTGTTAAGCATATCCTTAAACTGCATATAAGACACACCCGACGTTAAAACATTACTACTAAACGTAATAACAGTAAAGTCATCATCGATCTTTGCAGGTAAAGCTAATTTAATACTGTGTCTATCCTTGTTTAATTTGTAATCAACACTCGGTGTTAAAAGACTAGCATTTTTAACTACCCAAACATAACTTTCATCAAGAACTGATCGATCTAATTGTATTAGGCCGCCTGTTAGTCCTCTGTATTCATAGTATTCAGGAGTATCAGGAGTCAACGATAAATTAGAAGATATTCGAATTCTCGATCTCTGGATGTCTAGGATGTCATGTTTATAAAAACTAATAACTTCAATACTATCCGAAGGATCAAAATTCTCTATAAATTGTATTTTTGGCCCTTCTGTCTCAGTCGGAGGTACATAAGTGTACTCTTGATCTCGACGTACTGCGATAATTAATTTTTTTCCTATGTAGTTTTGTGCTACATATTCATTTAAGACAATACTAATATTACTTAATTCAACAGTATAATCAACACCACCATTTAATACTTGACTATCAGCTAATACAACAATGTCATCTGTAGAAATGCTATAAGGCAAATATTTTGCAGGATCGATAAAATATTCTACAATCCCAGGCTCAATAGTGTAATAACTGCTGTTAGGTGCTTTTAAGATTCTTTGATTTACGCGAACAAGCATACTTGATTCAACAGGAACAATATCACCTACTACATAGTACAAATCGTATAACGATCCGCCATTACCCGGAAACTTTTCAGTTGTGGCAATCGAATATGTTCTTTCATTACCGCTAATGAGAATGAAATTTACTAGAGATCCGTTCGCTGGAGGTACACTAAAATAAAGACCAACTCTACCTGGTGACTCATAAGATAAATCTGTTTCGAACAACGCAGGATTACCAGGTTGTGCTGGTTGTCCATCGACATATACTTGATATGTTATATTATCTACATATGGAGCATTAGTAACAAACTCGGTCTGAACACCGTCTCCGATAAAATAGTTAATGTCTAATATCTTAGAACCGTTAAATTCAAAACTAAAAATAGAAACTAGCGTTCCTTCAGGAGGTGCTTCGTTTAAAGTTACTAATCTATTAGAATAATCGAAAGTGAAATCTTCTCCTAGAGATTTAATCGATGAAACAGAAACCAGCTCGTCGGTAATTTCATCTCGTTCACCGGTGGTAAATTTAACAATTAATGCCGAAGGACTATTTGGTTGTTGGCTAACAGCAAATTCTTTCGTTACTCCATCGGCGATATAGCTATCTACTTTAATATTTGCCGAACCGGCGCTTGGCCTATCGTAGACTTTAATCGCAACAGCATCGACAATTTGTCCCGGAACTACTTCTTCAGGAGCAGGGCTCGATGTAGGAGTAACAAATCCGTCGCCATCAACTAAGATATCATCGGCAGCTAATCCTGTAGCAGTTGAGTATGCTAAATTTCCACCGCTTAGAGCAGTATCATAATCAGTATCTTGTGGAACGATTGATCCGTCGCTAGTACTCTTGCGCCATATAAATCTGTCGCCGTCGAGTACTGTAAATGTTGATGGAATACTAAAAGTTTTATATGTAGGATTAACTAAATCATCAGGTATTCCATCAGATATAATAGTTTGCATGATAGCTGTAGAATTCAACAACACTGGAATAGAGTCGTATGTATCTTGAGCGATGTTTACTTCTATCTGTGCATGATTCTTTTCAGCTAACTTATCTGCAATATCTTGATCAAGATTTGATAAATCATTACTTACTGAATCTATTTGATCTTGTACCGCAGGAATTTCTGTATTCACTAAATCATTTATACGGTTAACTGATTCAATGTATAGAGGATTGCTTGGATCAAGTCCATCGATAATGACATTTAATGCATTTAATTCCGTTTGTAGTTGATAAATTTCGTCAGTAAGAGATTCAAGTTGTTCCTGTAAATCTACTTCACTGTTTACTAATGTATAATATTCATTAGTTTTCGTAGTTAATACTTCTTGAGCATCGGCTAATGTTTCTTGAGCCGATGTTTTGCTATTATAATAAGGATCGTCTAATCGAACAGGATCAAAAAATGCTGTTATAACAATATTACTACCTGTTGGGACTGCATCATTTAAAAATACTGTTCCATTAGAATTTATAGTACAATCTATAGGATCTACTAGCGTTCTTGTAAACACAGCAGAAGTTCCTGTTTCGATGTCTTTAAACAATATTTGATCTAGCTTAACTGTTTTGTTAATAGTATTGACTTCTATTACCTTAGTGTCTAAACCAATAGTTTTCTCAACATCTGGAATTATTGTTACTATGTCACCGACTTGAATGTTATTAACACTTACTAAGGTAATTGTATTGCTACCTTCAACATTAGTAGTAGCTGTATCATCAAATTCAACTGTAGTTTCTACTCTAACTGTTGGCGGATAGATATTTAAAATGTTAAAATTATAAATTTTTGTGAATCCGTCACCGGGATAAGTTTCAATATTCTTACTAGAATAATAAACGTTCATTTCTGTTCCGTTAGGAGGAACATATGGCAGGGTGAAGCTATGTGTATTGGCAGCAACAGTTACAATATAATCGCTAAATGTAGTGTCTGAGCTATCCCATTTGTCTGTATAATACGGTACACTATCCCATCCCTGACCAACTTCAAATGATAGTCCGGTAACGTTGACACCACCGTAATCGACTCCGGTCATTAGCTGTCCTAGCTCTTTACCGAGCTCTCCGGCTACTGGATCATAATAATATTGAATTCTGTCAGCCGCATTAAGGACTGACCAATCTTTAGTATAGTTAATTTTAACTGTAGATCCTCTTGCAGGTGCAACGTCAAATGTTAATAGACCACTATAACTTGTATAACCTCTGGATGTAGATTTAACAGTTGATAATTTATAATCTGATTTTAATACTTCTACATCATTTATTGTAACGGTTTCGATTCCAAGTTTAACATTATTAGCAAATGTATTAACAATATCAGGTGCCCACTTTAGAGGAAACTGTAGTCTAGAACCAGAAACTGCAACACTACCAGAATAAGTTTCAGTTTCTTGCAAACTTGTAATAAAATAACGTTGTGTTAGTCTGTCAAACTTTATTCCGATGTGATTATTTCTAATAACGCCGTCACCTATAATAGCCACGGCCCTAGCCTGTACTCCAGTTGTACCAAGACCTCCCTCGAGGACGATTACAGGAGCATCAAGATATCCTGAACCACGATTAATTAAAGATATTCTTGTAACTTTTCCGTTAGTTATAAACGCTCTGGCACGAGCGCCGGATCCGGAATTGCTGATTATTCTTACAACAGGTTCACTTACATATCCGGCGCCTTGCGACGAAACAACTATTGACGTGATATTATATCCTAAATTATCGTACCAATGCTTCCATGGATATTCTAATAATTTGTTGGAATTAGTTTGTACTATACCGTTTCTAACGACTACATCTATCGGAGTTATTGCACCATCTTCAAATACCGCTGGTAAATCAAAATCAGTTGTTGACAATAAAGAATTATCAACTTTGTCGTATGAACTAATAAATTCTCTTATCTTAGTTCTATATGGCTTAACTTCGTTGATAAAATCTTCAAAGTTTTCAAGATTGTCATTATTGTATGTGACTTTTTGTTTTAATTCGCCGACTGAGTGTTTAGCTTTAACGAAACTAGTTTTAAATATCCAATCTACATAGTTCTGTTCGCTTAATACATATCTTACGCTATTAAAGAATAAATCAAGATATGATTGTTTTAGGTCGTCTGTAAGAATATTGTTCTTAATTGCATTTAAAATAATTCGCAATTCTATCGAAGCAGAATTATCAAATATCGATGAGTCATAAAGCGAAGCATCGAAACCATATTGTGTATTTGAGAAGCTATACAAATTAGAATTAAACTGTATTGTTCCTTTTTCGCTACCAATTACTTCATAGCTCTGTGTCCAGTCAACTGATGTCGACTCGGCATACTTTCTTAATAACAACCAAGTTCCGTTATTAGTAGTTCTAATCTTAACTATTTGATCAATATCTGTCTTTAAATTATTTAGGTCTACAAAGGAGCTTACAGAAAAATCGATAGCAGTAAATTGATTGTAGCCCGGAGCATACCAATCTACATATGACCAATAATTTCTTACGTCATACGATTGTGTTTGTACTCTTGACCAAGTTAAAGATAGAGGCTCATATGAGTATATGCTCCAATTGCCGTACGCTGTACTATCACTGTGTACTAGTATAGAATAATTTCTAACTGTAACTGTTGTTTGATCAGAGTATCCCTCTCCTTGAGAAATAATTTCAACTCCGGTAATTCTCCCTCGAGTATCAAGGACTGATCGAACTACTGCACCGGTGCCAGTACCGCTAATTGTCAAATAAGGAGCAATTAAATATCCTCTACCTCTTTGTACAATATCAATTCCTGTTATTCTTCCATCATTAATAATCGGTTTTAGTACTGCCTTTTCGTATGTTCCAATATTCGTAAATCGTAATTCTTCTTCAGAATCAATTGCCGAATCGTACAGACCCGATATCTCCGAAGGTTCTTTTTCAAATTGTTCTATGCTTGATAAATCAGATCTCTCTACGATCAGATTATTAATTAGAACAAGATTTATTTGTTCGATAAACTGTTTTAATGCTTCAAATCTATTAACAAACATTCCCTGTCTTGGTCTAAATTCTATGCCGTATTTTATTTTTGGAGGTAGTGTAGTATCTGGGACTAGTCGACCTGCCTCGTCTTTACCGCATAAACTGTCAAACCATTTGTTTTCAATGAAACGAGGAATCGAAGAATTTGGATTGTTACTAATAATTTTCCATTCGTTATGAATGTTTTTATTATCGTAATTCCCGGTCCAGTATTCAACGGATAAAACAATATTTGAATCCTGAAGCAAAGGCTTAACGTTAACAAGACTAAACGAATTAGGACTTGTTAATGCAAGATATTTGTAACCATACCCCCTAGGGTTAGAAATTAATTCTGCTACATCATTAGCAGGGATTTTTCTAAAGTTGACATTTGGAATAGTTTTCTTGTTCTTAACCCAATAATAATAAGTGTTCTTAAATGTTTTAGCGACAGAATCATATTTTTTAATTAAACCATAAACATCGTTACCATAAAGAGTAGTGCCGCTAACACCTGTTATTAGCCCTTCGTCTGTATCTGCTCTGCTATTCCACTGAGAAGGTGTTAATGTTGTTTCTACCCATTCGTAGATATCAACGCTTGCTCCCGGGAACAATGTATTCCAAGTACTATTCCTATATACTAGATCATTATCTTGACTGTCGTAAAATTTAGCAGTTCTTAAATCCCACCAGAGAGTTCCTACTTGTGCTTTACCCCAAGCCATTCCTTCGTCAATTTTTACTGTAGAGTTTCCAACTGAATAAATTGCAGGATCGTAAAAAGTTTTATATCTAATTTCTTGGTCAGCAAGGCCTGGAATTCTGCCTTGTGTAGAATCAATGACATCAAGATAAGATACTAATTTATTAGTGTTTCGATCGTATAAGAATGCTCGTTTAATCTTTGATAAATCAATTCTATCTGTTTCTTGATGCAAGACTGACCAACTAAATTTCCCTATTGGTTTTCTATATTCGTGTACTCTACCAGAGCTAAGTCCTTGGTCAAGGGCATATGGTGCTCCGACTAAGATAACGTCAGATCCTACAGCTAAACCTGTACTATATCCTGTAGAAATATCTTGTCCATTTACTAGGCTCTCACTGAATATCCATTTGCTACCATACCTGTCATATACATCGATTCGACCGCTATCCTCAGCGACATCAACAATTTTTGTCAAGTTATTATCAAATGTTGTTGATCCTAAATCGATCGTCATTGTTGTTTTAGTGTCTGAACCTTCGCTATAAACAACTAATGTATCATAATCATTCATAAAAGATATTTTTGAGCCGAAGAATTCAGCAGTTTCGGGATCAAGATTGTATAACTCCTGATATTGAGAATAACCAGTGCCGTTGTCCTTGTAGACAATAACTGTTCCTTGATCTATCGTTTCTTTATCATCAAAAATAGAAGAAACTGCAATATATTGCCCAGTGTTAGAAACTGTAATTGAAGTACCGTAATCTGGTGATCCGTTAGTTAGAACAGTATAAAGAGAATATTGCCCAGAAGCTAACTTATAGACGAAAACTTTTCCGGGTATCTTAATTAATTCGTCACCTTCGACTGATAAATTTTCACTATTATTATCATAGACGCCGCCTGGTGCAGAAACTAAAAGCGTTGAATTATCTTTACTTACTATAGTAGATGTACCAAACCTACTTCCAGACTGCAATGGCTCGCCGACTACTATACTAGTATCGTATCTCCAACCGGTTACAGTAAATGATAATATTGTACTTGGATCTGAATCAGGGGGAGCATTTAATATTAATGTTGTAGAATTAACTACCTGTGCTACATATTGTGTAGTGAAACCATTTCCTAGCACATGCATACCTGCTCGTATATTTGCAGTACTTGACACAACTAATGTCTGTCCAGAACTACCAACTGGGTTATAGTTTGTAGTGGCTTCGATAGTTGTCTTATAGGTTAATCTATAAACTTTACCTGTGTCGTTCTGGAATCCTTCGGAACCGACTAATAAAGTATCACTACCGAATGCAAGACTTGATCCAAATTTTTCATTATTCAACGGATGCGGGCTAACAATCGTAGCAACTAACGTAAAGATATTATTCGCATCTTTTTCGTATATCGAAACAACACCTTGTTTTGTTAAATTAGAGTTTGTTGATAAAGAATCTTCACCAACTGGAATATAAGAAATTTCCTTCCAGAAATTTGTTTGAGTTTCTGGATTCTTATTTAAATTTGCAGGAAGGCCAACAATAAACTGTGCTTGGTAAGGTTTAGAATTATAAATTACTATATCGCCTACAGCATAGCTTGTCACTGAAGACCACAGAGGAGAACCTCCTACATATTTCAATCTAGAAGACACATTATTTGCCAACGGTGTTCCAGTTGCTAACCACCTACTGTCTCCGGAGATAGCTATAACATCACCGGTTAAACTCGCAGGCGTAGCATTATCATCGAAACCAGTATTCTTAGATATAAATGGAACAGTTATTGTTTGTCTTTGTAGCCACGGTGCAACTGGTCCGGCTTTATCATATATAATTACTTCGCCAAGGTCATTAGAAATAGCAGTAATATTAGCGCCAGGATTTAATACAATTCTTCTTCCATATGAAAGACCTTCTTGCGGAGCAGTATTAATAATTTCATCTAAAGAGTAAATTGGATTATACTGCCATGTCATCCATTTATTATTTCCGTTGTCGTCAATCCAAAGTAGTTCACCGTTGTTTGGTGCAGTCTTTAGTACTTGGTCTGCCCTATCTATAGCATAGTCAATTGACCCGTTACCATTAACAACATTTTTTACCCTATAAGAATAAAATGTTGAAATTACTATCTTATTTTGTTCAGTAAACGGTGTTCTAAAATTAGTAATAGACGGTGCTGATAAAATAATTTTCTTTAAGTCTATATCAACAACTTTATAAAATCCTGGAAAGGTAGATACTTGATCTATTCCGATGATATCACCTATGCGTACTGAAGTATTCTTGTCTAAGACCAATGTTAATAACTTGTCATTAGTAGAATAGGCAGCATCGACAACTGTTTGTTCTAATCGACTGTATCTATAGACATTCCATTCTCTGCCTTCGAATCCGACCCAAACATAATCACCTTCAACATAATCAGTAATATCAGTACTAATTACTTGATCGAGCGACACAAATGAATACTTAACATCGCTAGGTCTTACATATCCCGGTGTTCTTAAAAATGACGGCTTATCTTCTGCAACAGGCCACGGACTATTGCTGTATCCTACTGGCTTAAGATACACTTCATTAGGGGTCTGTCTTACTATAAAGTCAACCAATGATGTGTCAATTTGATTAACTAGCTCGTATCCTTGGGGATTATTTTTTACATCAGATTCGTCAATTATAAATTCGATGTTTTCAAATGCCTGGCTTGCACCGTACTGCCCGGTACGTAATGCCCATTCTTCATAAAAATCAACGCTTTCTTTATCATCGGCACTCAGAACATCAAATAGTTTATTAAGAACATTTTGTGTTCCCTTTTCAACTATCATTCCTTGATAAAACTTAAATTCGCTAACGTCGTCTTTAATAATGTTACTTAGATATTGACGCTTTTGATATCCAACTAAATGTTGTGCTACTGCCTGCTGATCTCCGTCAAAATTGTCGCTATCTAAACTATAAAAATCTGTAAACTGCTCGGCTTTATATGTCCAGTTAGGTAATAATCGCGGAGTAGGTTTTTGATCTAACTTAATCCACTTGTTATTATCAAACGACTCCTCTCCAGGAATAAATCGAGAAGCAGAATAATAAAATTGCTTATATTTTACAATGTCGCCTAGCGCATAATCTTTCCATGACTCCCAATCATCGATCTTCGCTTGATCGAAGATAAATCCTGGAATGTTGAACGATCCGTTCCATTCGCTACTAACATACCCGGATACTTTAATTTTTTCTTGTCTATATCCGCTTTCAGGATTATAAATTGTATCGTTGAACAAAGTTGAATTATTAAGAATAACAACTTGTTCTTTTTGCACGAGATAAAAAGTTGCACCATATATACCGTCTTCAGTTGGTGTATAACTTACTGCATTATCTTCTCTATAATTATTTAAAAAATTAGGTTGTATCGGTGTTCCGTCAACTTTAAATATTTCGTAACCATTAAAAGAATTACGAATGTCGTCGACTACACTTAACGGTGCTTCGAAAGTTAATTTAATTGCGGCTGGACTTAGGCTTATTACAGCACTTCCAATGTCACTTAGTCCGTCAAGTTTAACAAAATTATCTTCTTGAAAAACTTCTGAAGGATCCGATGTAACTACTGATTTATAATAATCGCCGGCGTACTTTACAACACTACCTACAGGTACAAATTCATTTGGCTTCCAGTCGTCCCATTGGTCTTCGCCGGTGCTCCAGTTTTGTGTAGTCCAGAATAAAAATTCTTTAGCACTAGTTTCCCAATTAGTTATAGCATTTAATTCTGCATTAAAGTCATCAAAAATAAATCCTTGGTCTTTCAAATATTCGCCGTATCCTAAAAGGAAATCAACAACTTCTTGAATTGTTCTAAATCTAGTTCCGTATGGAACTACGATTTCCTCGGTCCTATCCCATTCTGTTCGTATATAAGCATCTCGACCACCAATTAGAGGAAGAGACGGTAGTAATTGATAATATTTAGAATCAAATGTATCTGATGTTGTATGTAAAACTTTTGATCTGTAATATCTATTATTGTAAAATATTACTTTACCAGAAGAATATGTTGACTGAGAAGTCCATTCAACAAATCCCTCAGATATGCCGCCGATGTTTATTAGTAAACCAAGATTAGTAGCTGGATAATATTTAAAGTATGGTTGAGTTTTACTGTAACCTTTTACTGAAAAACCGTCAGCACCCTTCGTAATAACTACTCCGCTATATGATATCTTCTTGATAGGACTAGACGAATTTAGAATAATCTCATAATCTTCTTGAGGGACAAATACACTACTTTGACTTAAAGGTGTTTTACTATCTAATAGTAACTTAAATTTTTCTTTACTGCTAAAAGATCCTATTCTGTACGATAGTTTAGCTTGAATATTTTTTAAATTATATTGATACTCAGTATAAGATCTTAAATTGTCACTAAGGATATAATCTACAATGTAATTAATAATTCCAGAAGATTTAATATTAGAAGTGCTAGAATAGATGCTAGGCAATACAATGTCGCTGGCTGTAATTCTAACTCCAGTATCTTTATAAATCAACTGCCCTGCTAAATTTCTAACAATTCTTGACCTATCTAAAAGAGTTCCTAAGGTAGTTGCTGGCTGCAACAACATTGATGCAACCATTACACTGAACGGATAATAACTACTTCTTCGCCAAGCAGTCTCAACAGGACTTTGGTCTCCGAATACAAAATCGTTAGCTGTGCTAGTTGTGATCGGTCCTAGAGCTAAACCAGAATCTAATGGACTAATAATATTTCCATCTTGATCTACCGGTATTCTTCCTTTTAGATATGGCCTCTTGTATTTTTCTACATACACCGTTGGTGAATTAGGTTGCTTTACTAGCCCATCGGCTATGTCTTCCCACATTATTAAATTGTCGCTAGTATATGGAGCAGGACCATATACTTCTTGCCACCAACTTGGCTCTATAGAAAAACCTAACATTTCCCAAGGACAAAGGTTCGGCCTATCTGTTCCTAGCATCCACTGATAGACACCTCTCCAGTATCCCGGAAGAGGCGAAGAACCGTCTAATGCCGGTAATTCTTTATAGTTAAAAGTAAGACTATTATCTCTAGAATAACCAAGCGGTTTAGTAAAATCTTTACTAACAAGTCCCGACCACTGGTAAAAACTTATTGAGAGGACTTCATTAAATTCAGACAGCGAATATCTATTACTCTTATTAAAAGACGGAATTAAATCTTGTACATCAAATATGTTAGAATCGTACTTAATTTTAATATTATTAAAAATTCTCTTTTCTAATTCTAATATTAAATCGTCTCTGTAATCATTGTAGGCCAATATTAAGCTACCGTCGTGGCCCTGTATCATCCACCGTGGATTTACCAACGTGGTATCATAAATCTTTTTAGGTTCATATTTTGGCCAAATACCTAACTTAGTTGGTGTTGGTGGAACACAGCATCCATTAGTATTTTCAAATTCCCATATTGTAACTTTATCATCGTTTTGCAATTCTGCAGAAATAACAACAAATCCCTGATCACTAAATGTATAATCTTTTTCATACAGTAGTTGGTTGTCATTAAGATAAACGATAACTGCCTTATTTGATAATGTATCTAAATTAAAATTATTTGTTAAAGGATATGTTTTTATTCTATAGTCAATTACTGTTAGTTCAGTTTTGATTCCGCCAGCGTATGGGATCATATCACTAAAATAGTAAGGACTTGACTTTGGTTTATCTTTATTAATTTCTTGTAAAATTAGATTTACTAACTCTACCGGGTCAGTATCAATCCCAAGATTTTCTGCTACTGAAACAAAATTTCTTTTAAATTTATTATAGTCTTCTCTAGACGATTCAATGGCTCTGATAATGTTATTTGTATCGGATGTTACATGATACAAGACCAAGCTCATCGGGCCGCTGTGTTGAACAAACTTAGTTCCGAGATCAGAAACACCGCCTAAATCTCTGAGATTATTTGGTCCTGGAAACTGCCCTTCGAAATTTTCTAAATTTTCTACAATAGATCCAACATGATCAATAACTTCTCCAAGAGTAAAATCTCCTATATCGTTATTAGATGGATTATTTTGTAAATTTATAGGAACTTCGTAATAACCATTTTCATTAATAGGTTGGTTAGAATAACATTTGATTGTTAAAACGTCTGAATCTAGAATGTCATTATTTAAAATAATTGTTTTATATCGACCACTCGTTGAGATTGTATAGTCGGCAGGTTGTACAAACAATCCGTTAACAAATACCTTAACTCGAAGATCGCCTAAACTATCGATATCATCAAAAATATCGATATTAAAATTATTAAATTTGTTAGAATTTTTATAAATTCTTACTGCTGGTTGTACATCAAATGTACGGGCTGTAGTCCAACCGTTAATATATCCAGCGTCAGTATCTTCATAATTAAAAAGATAACCTACTTTAATTTGTTTATCTTTGATATCAACTATATCTTTGTATTGAAACTTATCAGTTGCTAAATTAAAATTAAAAACAATATCCCCAATATTGGTTATGTTTTTATAAGACAATGGAAATCCTAAAGTTGCGTCGTTAGCACCTGTTCCTTGCTTATAAGAAAAGAGTTTAGTTCCCTTAAATGTCGATCCGTCATAAACAGTTTTATCTCCAAAGCTATGTCCAGTTTCGTCAAATACATCGAACATAGGAGATTGATTTACTGAAGTTTTTTGCTGACCTAGATTCCATTGATCTCCATCATACCAATACATCTGTCCTTTATTCTTATTCCCCTGGCGGATCAATACTAGATCGTTTGTAACTGGTAGCTCTTGCTCTACTAAATGTATTTTTCGTACGCCGTCGAGTAATAAAAAATCAACCTTATAAATTCTGTTCCTAACTAGTCTGTCGGTATCAGCAGTAAACAACACACGCTGACCTTGAGCTAGTTGAATTCCGTCAACGTTATATCCTAGCTGGCCTTCTACCATAGAAAAAACATCAACAGTATAATCGTCAATCACATCTACATCGCCGAGGGCTCTAGTTCCAAAATTATAAAGTTTAATATTTGGTTCGAACTCGATAATAGGTCTAGTTGCTCTAGCTGATTGATCTATAGAAGCTACTTTATTGTTATAAGTTGCACTTTTCTCAATGACATCTTTATGGAACCAACGATTATATCGACTCCAAGGATTCCTATCGGTACTAGCACGGTTAACAACAATGTAATCAGATTTTCCAGCGAATGAAATAGCATCGTCCCAAGGCTGGCTGTCAAATTTTCCGGAATCAAACGGTACAGATTGTTGATTAGTATAGGTACTAATTAGTTCTAAAACTTTTTCGTTTACAAGACGGATAGACCTACCAACACCTTCTACATAATATTGTCCAACAGAATACTCAGCAGGACTGACATTGCCCACAAATGAAACTTTCATTCCATTGCTTAATTTTGTTCCGTCTGATAATACGTATTCTTTCTTTCCTAAAATATCTGTCGAAATATCTAAAACTGTATTTTCCTCGATAGATTCTACTTGAAAAACTCCGCCGAGATCGATATCTGTTTCACTCACATAATAAAGAATATCCGGACTATTATATGGTAAAGTAATTTCAATTACGCCATTTTCTACAGCATATCCAGTTACACCAGGATTAATATATCGATCAAATGATTCGGGAGATCTTGCAGTCTTAATACTAAATGGATTTCCTGGACTGTTAATTTCAAATCTATAAGTTTGTCCTCTAAACAATTTTAAAGTAGGGTTTTGTGTAGCACCGTCTGGGCTGAACACGTAAACATTATTATCAGTTTCGGATTGTAAATCTACTTTATATGAACTTATAATATTTTCTTGTTGGCCAAATATTCTTACAGTATCTGGGCCATACGGTAACCAGTAATAATTTTGAAAGTTAACAAATTTATCCCAGTCGATATGCGGATTCCAAGAATAAAATTCTTGGCGATTTAATCTATTATGATTTTTTGTGTTTGATCCGAATACAGACAATTGGTTAATATAGTCTTGATAATCTTTGAAAAATACATTATTACCGATAGAGTCTTTAATTGTAAGAGCTGGTTCTAATTGGTAATCTTGTCTATCTTTTGTCGAAGCAGTAATAAAAATATCAGAGCCGACGGCTGATTTTGCATTTTGGCGACCGATATAACCGTTTACTTTTTTAACAGTACCCGGTTGTATTAACTGATCTATAGTGGCCTGTAAAAACTTTTTATTAGCATCTGTTTTAAAATAACGAGGTAATAAATCAGTTGCTGTTGTTTTTAAGTTTTTTATTTTCTTACTCTCAGCCATTATTTGCTCCGTAATTCGAACTTGTTACATTTTGCTGTTCTGACACTGTTGAATCTACAGTAGTGCCTGAAATCGATTTAATCGATGTAGCAGTTATACCTTGTATTATCTCAATATCGTCAACAGTCGCACCATTGACAAACAATTGATCGCTTGCAGATTTAATTTCGAACAAACTTCCAAACCCTAAACCACCCAATCTAGGTACTATAACAAAACTAGAAATGTCAGGGCTTAGTTGACTCATTACGTAGGTTGAAAGTTCTGTAAAATAAAATGTATCTCCAAAATCCCAATTTTCTAATGTAAAGAATTCTTCGATAGCAGTGATTACTCTAGTTTTAATATCGTTGTCAGACACAACACGATTAGGATTTTTAATAACTTTAAAACTAGCTTGAACATCCTCAGTGGCAGAAGATCCGAATAAGACTTTATAACTCACCGGATGAAAAATAATCTCATCGCTGATAGCTTTAACAAGATTTAAGTTCGAAGAAACTAAATCATATAATTCTAAAGAACTAGGAGGAAGTGGTTTATTAACTATAGATCCATTAATCCACTGTCTAAATCTAGTATCGTACGACTTGGTTAACACAAAAATATCAATAATATTGCTTACGCCCGGATCAATTCTTGATTCGTAATCAGCATTATGGTTATATTGAAATTTAAGATTGTCTCTGCCGATATAAATTTTATAATCCAATGTCGGGATCCACGGATTTGAAAGAGTTACATCTAATTTACAAACTGTATTTGTGTCTACAAAATAAAAATATTTTCCGTTATCAGAGACTGAATAACTAGTAGGCTTTGTTCCTAAAATAGTTACTAGGCCAGAGGAGTTGTCAACATATTGATAATCTTCTTGTCCGGCACTAATAATATATTTTTCTAAAACAATATATTTGTTTTGTAAAGAGATATTTCCAGATGCAGGTATGACTAATTCATTAAACATTTCTGGATTATCTACTACACCATTATCATCTGAATCTCCGAATGCTATAATAATTTTTTTAGTATCTACGTACCCATCTAATCCGATGTATTCGCTAACAATGTCCCAGACCTTATCATTAGTAAATGCTAGTGTGTTTTCCGGCTGAGTATTAACACTAAGGAATTTAATTGTATCTTTTATAACTGCATTATTTTTACTGTCGTAGACTTTGTTGCTGGAATCAAAATAGAATCTGATTTCCTTATCGCTTTCAAATACATATCTTTGAATTCGAGCTGTAACTGTATAATACTCGTTATCTGTAGTAAACAACAATAACCAGCTAGCATCTTGTCTTTGATTTGTTTGGTCGCCTTGCTTACCTAAACTAAAATTATTTCGTGCATCAAGATTTAACTCAAAGACAATTTTCCATTGCTGGTTTTCTGAATCATATCTTAGACCAAATGGCTTATTTGAAAAAATCAAATCAACCATTGTTGCAATCGTTGAAGTCTCAATGACTGTTCTCCACCTTGGAATTATTTGTGTAATAATCGACCCTTGAGGAATTATTCTGTTTAATGTTATAGGACCAAAACCGTCAGAGTTTACACCTGTGCCGGCAGCGGTGCCGTCATCTTCAACTGTTATAGCTTCAGCCCATAAGACTGTCTCGGCGCCAGCAACTGTAGCTGATCCCGTAACTAGTCGATTAGAATTTTTTGTATCAAAGTATTTTCCTTCAGGAGCAGAGAACTTTATTAAACACCCCGATCTTAAATATTTTAAATCGTTAGAAGTAAATGTTCCGACTTTAAATATTGTATCTCCGGAACTAACATAACCAGTAGATAAGTTACTATCAGATGTTATATTATTCCAAATAATATCAAGACTTGAAGTAATAAACACAATAAAATTAGCGTAGTAAAAATTTTTAAGATTAGGATCTTTAAGAATATCAAATATTTGATTATAGATTATTCCCTCAATATCTGTTTTGTTTTGATAAGAAAACCGACTTGAAGATTTAAATTCTTCTCGATAAACGACCCCGTCGTTCGCAAATAAAATAGTCGAACTGTACTTTCCTGTAGGATCTGATAAATCAAAATATCGACTTATACCCGAACTAGTTCTGTTAACTGCTTTAACTTTAGCTATTTGAGAGCTAGACGATAAAGGAGTTATGTTATAATCTTCCCCTGTAATCATTCTATTCTGTGTATAGTAAGTAGCAGGAGCATTTGCCTTAATGTCTTCGTTAGTTTCGGCTGCTGTTGCATTACTTACACTCGAGGCCAAGTTCATCGTGACTGATAAAGTCTCTTGCTGTCCAGTGTTTGATATATAAGGAAATGATATACTGATATTACGAATATCTTGTGTATTGATTGTATATTCCAATGCGTTGCTTATTCTGTAATAAACACGGAATGTTCCCAGTGGAAGATCTCCAAAAGTACCATCACTAAACTGTAAACTTACGGCATCGTTATTTCTAGTAATCACAGAGTAAATCGATCTAATACTTTTATTGACGCTGTTATAGATAATGTTGTTTGCTTCGAAATTACTAACAGGTGTCCACAAGACATCTTCGTTGCCATCTTTATCTAACTTGTATAACCATACGTCGGTATTATTAATATTTTGTGCATCAATGTCAATAGATTCATTAGTACCAGGCTGTGATATAGTAAACGTTCCAGTGTTTAATTCGCCTTGAACAAATTTCATAAAGAAACCAGAACTAGAAGAACTTGGGCCGCGACCATCGTCTCTATATATACAGCTGATCTTATTGCCTAATTTTGGCTGTTCTTCATATATGTAGGTCTGTCCGCTAAAGGATGTGCTTACTACTTCAAAAGACATAGGTCGGCCGGCAACGGTTTTTGTAAAACCAAAAACTGGTGCAGATTCTCCCAAGCTCTGGAAGCGATACTGTTCTGTAGGTATGCCGTAAATTGTGGCCTTGTCCGACGGATTACCAAATTGTTGTGTCTTAGAGAATCCGGCATTTATTACTTTTATAAACTGGTCGTACCAATTAGAGTTGCTAGGATCATTCCATGTAATAATTTGTCCGGACAGATTTCGTCCGTTACTATCGATGACATTCTCTGTTGTTGTTACTGATGTGAATTTTAAAAGACCTGTTGCCGCTATATTTCTCTTAGGATTATAACTAAGCATTCTTGCAAGTCTTAGAACACTCTCTCTACGCTCTGCTAATTCTAAGAAGTTGTCACGAGCATTTAAATCGACACGGAACGCTATGCTTTGGCCCAAGAACGCAATAAGGTCAATTAGGGCAAGGTATTCGCTGGATTCAATGTAATCGTTATAGTCTTCTGGATAGTTTTGACGGATATAATCGATCATTGTGCGACGTAAATTTTCAAAGTCGTAGCTTTGGAAATCTGCGTTGCGGAAACTTTGATATATCTTTTTCCAATCTTCCGCAATTAATAATCTGTTTTGTCTAGTAGTTACACTCATGATCTGTCCTAATAACAATATTTATCGATAAAAATTATCTGCGTATATTATCCTACAAGTAATCCGTTGGCTTGATCAAATCGTAGTTGCATCGCTTGGCTGATGTTGTACGGCAAATAGGTAAGCACACATTCGATCTGTATTCCAGATTCGTATTGTGTAATGATAGGATTTTCTGCCCTGACCCGAGGATCGTAGTTTACAATTTCGTTGACGTTTTGAACTATTAGATCTTTTAGTTCTTCTGTAAGAGGTTCAAACAACAAGTCCCATATAATTGTGCCGAATGTAGGATTCATCAAGCGTTCGCCTTGCCGTGTATAAAAATGATTTAATATATCTTGTTGTATCAGTTGAAAATCATATAAAGAAAAATTTTCTGTATCAGTACTAACTGTGCTAAAACCTTTATAAGTCTTAGGAGTAATTAATTCATTTCTAATGTTAGGTTTTAAAATTACCTTATCGTATAAATTTGCATTTGTTCCCATGCTTTATGCCTCCTGAGAAGGTGTTGGTCTAACAAACATTTCAAATGTATCTGTTGTTAGAGAATAGTTAGTCCAGGCAGTTGGTACTGGTATATCAGCGCCTTGTGACGAATCTGTTTTTTCTGGAGAAACTGCTAGAGGATCTAGGTTCTCATGATGTGGCCAAGGTTCGTGGGTAGGAACTCGCAACATAATTGATTCTATAGATACCTCGCCGGTTTCATCCGGTAAGTTATAAGTTTTTAATGGCTCGACTGCAATAGCGCCGGTGGAGCTATTCATGTAAATTTTTCCTCCAGTAGATTCGATATGATTTGCTCCGCTGTTAATGTGTGAAGATCCGCCGGAGGTAATAAATGTACTCGAGCCTGAATAAACTTTTGTATTAACTACCGATTCTATCTGCGATGTTCCTCCGGCTTTGATATTAATATTTCTTTTAGCTTCTAAATTTATATCTCTATCTGCAAGGATGTTTAAATCATTTTTTGTATGAATGCTGATGCTGTCCTCAGCGTAAATGTCTATCTTACCATTACTAGATAACTCTATCCAAGATGTACCTTTAGCATTACCGATATAAATTAGGTCTTCAGAGTTGTGTAGCAGTATTTGATGGCCTGTTCTAGTCCTAATCCTTACAAGCTCGTTGTGTGGAACATCTAGCAAACCGCTAAAGTCTTCATTCTCAACACTAGCGTACTCAGGAGGGCCTTCTCCGGCTAGCGTCTTTCTTAAAAAGTATGAGTCGCCATCATCCATCACAAAAGTCGTGCCGCCTAGCCTGCTAACTGGAACATTGGCGAAGTCGTCTTTTGTGCCTACTTCGCCCTTTGGTCCGGCTTCATCGACTGGCCCCGGGGTAGATATTCCAAAAACTGTACTTGGTACTTCTCGTCTTGCACTACTAGTTGTTATTCCTCGAGTGTCGTCTTTAATAAGTCCCTGTTCTACTAATCTCTCAGTAAACAAATGTTGTGGTTTAGGAATCTTTGTAGGAGTCTTAACTTGGTCATTTATTTTCCTATTAAATTCTGCTACAGGTACACGCTCTTCAACACCGTCAATGTTATACTTTGTTGCGGCAAGTCCAGGAACAGAAAAATTCATATCATCATCAGGAACACACCCGATATAGTATCCAAACTTTGGACTACCTTGCATGAACAGAACAATTACTGTATTGCCAACATCTGGCGGAATCATCCACATACCGTAACTCTTTTGTGTGCTATCGTAATCGTCTTGTTTCTTGGTGTAATTACTACTAGTAGACCCAAAGAACGGACTCATATATTTGACTGGCAGATGTTGTCCTCTGTAATTACTGTTTCCAGAACCTGCATGGATTAATTTTACTTGAAGCATTCCGTTAAACGAAGGATCAAGAATACCTGTTACAGTCGCAAGATATATACCCGGGGCAACCGGAGGCATATCTGATGATATAGTTACGTTATTATCACTCATTAATATAATCCGTTTCCATTAGGGTCGGTTGCATAACCTTTTTTATCTGATTCAGGTACAGGAGTATTAGAACTCATTGTTTTCTTCGGATCTGGAGCTTTCTTAGATTCTTGTAGAGGTCGTCTATTTCCTTTTAGAGTTTGTCTAAAACTTCCGCCTCTGAAAATATTAGTCACTCTATTGATTCTATAAAGTCCACTGAATCCTAGTGTAGGACTTGCTCCCGAGGCTGACGAGATATCGAAAATATTAGGAGATTTAAAATCATACATTCCTGTAGTTTGATTAATATCAAAGGGACTACGAAAATTTACTAATATATCAACTTCACCGTTTTGCCAATTAACTGATCCATCCTTGTTTAAATCTTTTACACCATCTACTGATTTTGCTGTATAATTACCGAGACCGCTGTTAACGACCCAGTACGGGTCGCCTACTATATCCATATTAAGAACAACCATATCGTTTGGATTAGTTATAGCATTATGGAATACCTTGGCAGCTCTCATAGCCGGTGTTTCTGTGCCGCCGCCCCCAAGTCGGTCATATGCTGTTTCTAATAATATCGGAAGATTTTGCGTCGTACCGTAATTACCTGGCTGATCAGGAGGTAAAGATCCTTTCTGTACATCTTTTACCGGAGCAGATGGATCAATTGATTGCGCTTTCCTTTCTGCTAGGGACTGATCAGCAGATCCTTTATAATTGTCTGCGGCAAGAATATTAGTAAAGCCTACACTAAAATCAATATCAAATTTTAGTATTTCTGTATTTTTTCCTGTATAGATATAATTGTATTCTTTTACTACCTGCTGGCGAATGTTAGTATAGCCTGGTGGTGGTTCGTTAACTGCCGTAATTGCGCCAGAGTGTGCTTTATAAGGTATTACTCTATAAACTAGTATCCTTGGATATACTCCTGTTTTCTTAACATTCTCAGGACTATCAATATAATACACCTGCGTATCTATTCTCCACCATGTACGCATACCGTCATTATCTAATTTGTTTTCTTTTAATTGATTTTCTGCGTACTTACTAGTCAATAGTACTTGATTAATCACAGAAGGAATGTCCATTTGTTTACCAAATTTCAAAGTTCCTTCTTCGGGATTAACTTGTAAACTTCCTCTAGACCACTTGCCAGTCTTTTCGTCAACTGTATCTCCTTCTTTAGCTAAAGAACCATCTGCTTTTCGAGCATAGCTGAATCCCATAGCGGAGCTTCCGATCTCATTAACAGCACCCGCGGATTGTACTAGAGTCTTGTTAACAGGACTTTGTGCTACTCCTAATTTTTTATTAATGTCAGCCGCAGTACTTGAGGGTTGAGCTGTTGCTGTACTCGCTGTTGCGCCGCCAGTTGGAGCATTAGCTGACGATGCCGATGACGCTATTTCTTTAGGGAATAGTATTACTACTTCGTCAGGAACCTCAACTGTTCCTTTATCTTTATATTCTTTAAGATGTTGATTAACAACAGCCTGTAAACTTTGTTCACCGGTTTGTAAAATTTCTTGTACAGTCTTTCCTTTAATTGATGAGTCAGTTTTTAAATTAGCGTATCGTGTTGTTAATGCTTCCGAGTTTGTTGCATAACCTATGCACGAGTATCTAGAACCTTGTTCACTGCCTCGCATTGTAATCGTACTAAATTTAAAAGGTATATGTCTTGTTGAAAATGGAATCTTAGACAATGTTCCTGTTTCAGTATTTCCTCTAAATTCGATTGTTAACAAAAACGGAGCATCTCTCCAGTTTTTAAATCCTTGCTGATATGCCGCGCTTTGCAAAGATAACATAAACACACCTAAACTGTAAGGCTCAACTATATCAAACTGAAGTGTAGTCACGTTAGTGGAACGAGCATCTTCTAATCCTATGACACTTTCAAAATTAAGGTTATCAAGAAAATAGTCATACTTTCCATAAAATGTGTTTACACGATTATCAGGATCTGCGCCTGCACTTTTACAAATTAAAGGTAATACTTTTCCCGCTCTATAAGAAATGTCAGGATAGTTTGCATCATTAATAGACATCGAGCTAATGCCGATTACATAGGTATAGCTTGCATACTTTGATAATACATTCTGTGCAGGAAGTGCGCCACCGAGCGGAGATGCTAGTTTTCCAACGCTAGTAAATGCTGATTTTACTGACGATGCTACAGATGCAATTGATCCTAAAATATTTGTCATTTTATAATCCTAACACAGTTCTTAAACTGCTGTTCTTCGGAATATAAATTTTCTTTCCTGGAACAAAATCAAAGATTGGATCTTGTAAGACATCTAGATTTCTTTGTATAAAGACCCACCAGAGGCTAGGTTCACCGTATAAATCAAATGCTAACAAATCTGGACGATATGTATATTGTGCTTCGATTGTGTATAAAAAATCATCTGGTTCAGCACTAACTGGTCTAATTTTTAGAATGTCTAGATAGTCTTGAGATATTTCTGTAGTAAACCATGGGCTGGTATTTGTATAGTTTGCTGACATATTAAATGTATCCGAATCCGCCGTTTAAATATCCGCCAGTAACAAATCTGTCAAGGCTAAATTTACGAGCACTTGAACGACTGTACATTGGCATTAGGCTAATTGTAAATTGACTCTTTGCTGGTACATAAGCTCGGCCACCACTAGTTGATCCTCCGATACCAAAGGCACCTAACAGACCTGCTACTTGGCTAACTCCGCCTGCAATATTACTAATTGTACTAGTTATTCCTGGAATGCCTCCACCTAATGTTTCTCCTAATGTATCTGCAAGGCCGCCAATGCTGTCTGCTACACCTGCTACTGCGCCGGCGGCTGAACCAACAACATCGGTTGAGATATAATCTGAATCTTGTGGTAACTGTAAATTAAATGAAGTAATAACCACCGGAACATTCTTGAACACATAATTACCGTAGCCATTCAACAAGACTACCGGAGGAGGATTTCCTGCCTTTGGATCATTTCCGCTAAACATTTTGGACGCACTACGTAAATAATGAACTGCCGCAATCCAATATAATGCTTGAGAACTATCTTCAACGTTCATTGGTGCTGTAATTTCAATAGATCCAGGATCACTATTCCTAAAAGACTGGAATGTAAAATTAGAATGAACTATCTGATCTTGGCCGTACTTTGCAGAAGACCTTACAGCAATTTGTGGCGTATAGGGAAATATCAAGCCGCCTGATTCTTTGAGCGGTTTAAGCACAGGACTATTTCTAAAACTAGTCCACGTTGGGAGACTTAGTCTGACACGCCAATCATTTGCATTTGCATCACCGCCGAAGGATGCTATAGCACTAGTAATGTCACCGATTGCTTCGCCTGCGGCTGGAAGGTTAACTGCTCGTATAGCACTAACTACACCGCCAGTTTGGTACCCTGTGCTAATAGCGGCACTTAATCTACTAGCAGTTCCTACTGCATTTGCGGCAGCACCGAATGTTGCCGATGTTGATGCGATTTTTGAATTAAAACTTTGTCCTCTAGTAACTGCCATATCTATTTCCCCATTTGGTAAAGTATTTATTTGACTTTATAAACTGCGTAGTTTATAATTGTACAATCCGGAGACTGAATTATAATGACATTACAACCGAAAGTTAACTACCTAAACAACAAGGATATGTTGTCGGAAATACACAAATCAAAAAGTTCTTACTGTAGTTTTACCGACCCAAAGTACCATCAATACGATATTATTTTACCCAATATTGAAAAAATTAACATTAGAACTATAGCAGAAGCCAAGCGTAATAGGGCTAAAAGGCAAGGCGACGAAGAATATGCTAAACGCAAAGCCGCTGGTGAAAAGATCAAACTAGCAGATTGCGAAGTTGATTATAAAAAGATTGCCAAAACAGATTTAATTTTTAGGATCATGACGTTTGATCATATTCCTACAAACGTTGGCAGAAAAAAGAATCCTAAAAGTACAGCAGACAAACACGATAAAGTCAATTTTCCACCATTCCAACACTGGAAATTTGACGATAATGACCAGTTAGTATGTGTTGGCAAGAGCCACTGGAAAGGCGATTTAATCAAAGGACACTTTGATAAGGATGCCGGACAAATAACAAACAATCTTGCACGGATGATGATCAAATTGTGTGAACGATATGCTACTAGGGGCAACGTTCGTGGCTATACTTATAACGATGAAATGAAGGGACAAGCTATTTTACAGTTAACACAAATAGGTCTACAGTTTGATGAGAGTAAGTCCGATAATCCGTTTGCTTATTTTACTGCCGCTGTCACAAATTCATTTGTCAGGGTTATTAATATTGAAAAACGGAATCAGAATATTAGAGATGATATTTTAGAAATGAACGGTATGAATCCAAGTTATTCTAGAACAGGACAAGGCGAACACGAAGCCGCAATGAAACGCCATAGCGAAGGATCAAGCGATGAGTAATCTTTTTAAAAAAGCCGCGTGTTTTACAGATATACACTTCGGTTTAAAATCTAACAGCGGAGTACATAATCAAGATTGTGAAGATTTTGTTGATTGGTACATCGCGAAAGCAAAGGAGGAAGGATGTGATACAGGAATATTTCTTGGAGATTGGCATCATAATCGTAACAGTCTTAATATCACTACTATGGATTATAGCCTCAGAGCGTTGGAAAAGCTGGGTAGTGCCTTTGATCAGTTTTTCTTTTTTCCTGGTAACCATGATCTTTATTATAAAGATAAACGCGACATACATTCTGTTGAATTTGGAAAGTACATTCCCGGTATTACCGTTGTACACCACCCGATGACTGAAGGTGACGTTACCCTTTGCCCGTGGCTAGTCGGGGAAGAGTGGAAGCAGATCGGTAAAAAGAAAGCCAAATACATTTTTGGTCACTTTGAACTGCCGCACTTTTACATGAACGCTATGGTTGCTATGCCAGACCACGGTGAGATTCAGTTAGACGCATTCCAAGGTTACGATCTAGGGTTTAGTGGACACTTTCACAAACGCCAAAGTAAAGGTAATATGCACTATATCGGCAATGCTTTTCCGCACAATTATGCTGACGCATGGGACGATGAACGAGGTATGATGATATTAGAGTGGGGTGGGCAACCAGAATACTATAGTTGGCCCGGGCAACCGACATTCCGTACTGTAACTCTAAGCAGACTAATCGATGAAGCAGACAGTTTAATACTACCAAAGCAACATTTACGTGTAACATTAGATATCGATATCAGCTATGAAGAAGCAAGTTTTATCAAAGAAAAGTTTATGGGCGATTACGATATACGTGAATTGACTTTGATTGCAGAAAAGAAAGCTGTTGAAATTGATACTAATATAGATATCCAATCTTTTGAATCAGTCGACCAGATTGTGTCCAGTCAACTTGTAAACATTGAAAGCGACACGTATAATAAAAACACGCTACTAGCGATCTACAATAACCTATGATTAGAATAAAAGAATTAACAGTAAAAAACTTTATGAGTGTGGGTAATCAAACCCAAGCAGTTGATTTTGATAAAGAAAACTTAACTCTTGTCTTAGGCGAAAACTTAGACATGGGCGGAGATGACAGCGGATCACGCAACGGTACTGGTAAAACTACCATAGTCAATGCCCTAAGTTATGCGTTATTTGGGAACGCCCTTACTAATATTAAGAAAGACAATTTAATTAACAAGATTAACAATAAGAACATGTTAGTTACGTTGGCGTTTGAAAAGGACGGGCAATCGTATCGTATCGAGCGTGGGCGTAAACCCAATATTCTACAGTTTTATGTTAACGATATAGAGCAAGAAACTGAAGAAACGGATGATGCCCAAGGAGATATGCGGGAAACGCAGAAAGATCTAGACGATCTGCTGGGTATGAGTCACGATATGTTCAAACATATAGTAGCTTTAAACACGTACACCGAACCGTTCTTATCAATGAAGGCCAATGAACAACGTGCTATTATTGAACAGTTATTAGGTATAACGATTCTTTCAGAGAAAGCAGAAACACTAAAAGAACTTATTCGATCTACTAAAGACGAAATTACACAAGAGTCAGCTAGAATTGAAGCAACTAAAAAATCCAATGAAGGCATTCAAAAAAGCATCGACAGTCTGATTACTAAACAAACAGCGTGGAACACTCAGCGAGACAACGATGTTGAAAAAATTGGTCGTGCTATAATTGAATTAGAAAATGTAGATATTGAAGCTGAGCTTGCGAAGCACAGCGACCTAAAACTTTTCGAAGAAAAGTCAGCGAAGCTGAAAAGCCTAAACAAGGAACGTGCTACGTTAGAAAGCGCGACAGCGCAAGCAGAGCGAAGCGTAAAAAAATACGCAACGGAGTTGCAGTCGCTGGCAAACAAAAAATGCCATGCTTGTGAACAAGACTTACATGATCACAAGCATGAAGAAATGACTGCTACTGCTACTCAAAACTTATCAGAGGCTCAAAAGTATCAGGACAAGGTCCAAAGCGACTTGAATAAAATACTGACAGAAATAACCAGCATTGGAGAGTTAAGTAATAAACCGACTACTTACTATGATACCCTAGAGCAGGCACTCAAACATCAGAACAATCTCAAAACATTAGAAACACAACTGACCGTTAGAGCAGGAGAGCAGGATCCCTATCAAGAACAGATCGAAGAACTGATGAATACTGCCATGCAAGAGATTACCTGGGATCAAGTCAACGAGTTAACCAGTCTTAAAGACCACCAAGAGTTTTTACTTAAACTGCTGACCAGCAAGGATTCGTTTATACGTAAAAAGATTATCGATCAAAATCTAGCATACTTGAACAATCGCTTGACCTACTATCTAGACAAGATGGGTCTACCACATACTGTAGTATTCCAAAACGATCTTAATGTAGAGATCACACAGCTAGGACAGGATCTAGACTTTGATAATCTTAGTAGAGGCGAGCGTAATAGACTAATACTTGGTTTATCTTGGGCTTTCCGTGATGTGTGGGAAAGTTTGTATCAGAATATTAACTTATTGTTTGTTGACGAACTTGTAGACAACGGACTTGACGCATCAGGTGTTGAAAATGCTCTAGCAGTATTGAAAAAGATGTCACGAGAACGTAGCAAGAATATATTCTTGATCAGTCACAAGGACGAACTAGTAGGTCGTGTTAACAACGTGCTCAAGGTAATCAAAGAAAACGGGTTTACCAGCTACGCAACTGATCTGGAGATCAGTGAGTGATGCGGCCGCAGGACGAAGAACTACATGCAGAGTTACTGCGTGTGTTCCGAGAATACTTCGAAGCTAACCAACAGTGGCTCAACGAAGGTACTAAAGTGTCTGCAATTCGTCTACGTAAAAAATTATCGGAAATCCGTCGCGTTTGTTCTAAGCGCAGAGTTGCGATCCGCGAGTGGGCCGTTGATAAAGAACAGCAGTTAGAAGCAAGAAAAGAGCGTAGAAAAAATAATGTCTGAAAAATTAACCATAGATTGCTTATACATCAACGGGGATTCGTGGGTCTACGGCAGTGAACTAGTAGATCCCAGCAGACCCGATCTGCAGGATCATTTTCATCCTATCCACGAAAATTATAGAAAAAAATATAAATGGCCCACGCTGATAGCTGAACAGATTGGTGCAGAATTGATCAACAATTCGGAGCCTGGATCGGGAAATGATCGTATTTTAAGAACCAGCATATACGATCTAGCACAGTTAAAAATGCAGGGTCGTAGAGTTATGGCGATAGTTGCATGGTCCCAACTTCATCGGTTTGAAGTGTCTAACCAAGGCGGCCCTTCATTTAGAGGATTTGTTAATCCTAATGATCCAGAACTGCCCAGAGGTGTTAGAGAATTTTGGGGAACATGGAGTTCTGATTACTGCGATCTAGTCAAGTGGATCACACAGATGATCAGTTTCCACAGTTTCTGTCGAGCTAACGATATTCCTGTGCTAGGTCTTAGCGTGTTTAAAAAACCTTATAATTTACTAGAAAGACATATCAGCAGTAAAGAATTTAAACCGTATCTCACACAGCTCAATGAAATCTGCGATCTACCTGCACAGCACTATCAATTTAGTTTAGAATCAATACTCAAACAATACACAGGCATAGACTACGGACCTGGAGGGCATCCATTGAAAAAAGGCCATATGATTTTAGCAAGAAATATAGAAAACAAACTTAAACAACGATTCACGATTAACCAACCCGAGGCACCCAATCAGCTACATAGTTGATGACATGGTATTACAATAATGAACAAGTCGAAACACTCCCTGAAGATTGCGTAGGCTTTGTTTATATCATCACCAACCTCATCAGCGGCAGGCGATACATAGGCAAAAAACTAGCCAAATTTAGTAAAACCACATATAAAACTGTAAAACTCAAGAACGGCAACAAAAAGAAAAAGAAAATTCGCAGTAAAATTGACAGTGACTGGCGTGACTATTATGGATCAAGCCCGGAACTAAGCAAAGATATTGCGGAATTAGGCACAGAAAACTTTCGTAGAGACATACTTTTTTACTGTTCTAGCAAAGCAGAATGCAGTTATATAGAGGCCCGCGAACAATTTACCCATCGAGTACTAGAATCAAAAGACTGGTATAACGGCCATATTCAAGTAAGAGTACACGGCTCGCATATACTCAAGGCTCAAGAAAAACAGGCAAAATAAAGCGGTTTTTGGGCTCAGTGCCGGCCAATATCGGGCACCCTTATACCTGGATCTCGGATCGCAGGGACGGAAATCTCTCGCCGCAAAGAGTACTCAGCAACTACCCGTAATGGATGAAGATCGCTTAAAACCTGCGATTTTGCTGTTTGAAAAGAATATGTATAGGTAAAAAGAGCAGGGAAAACCTGCACGTACACAAGTATGTTAGCGTATATTTGTGTGCCGCCGTCATTATGAAGACGGGGCTCGAGGTACCGGATGACCGCCTCTGTAATGCCCTAACGCTATGTGGCATTGTTCAACTCGGATAATGTTTTTTTTCGCCCGGAAACGGGCGAAGTGTGGCTGAACAATCTGGATAATGCTAAAACGCTTCGCGTTCATGATGTTTGTTGATTATTATCTAAGATCTAAAAAAGCTCGAGCGATAGCGAAGAGCAGATTGACGTAGTCAATCTCATAATAGTATAAATATTGAACTGCGAGGAATATATGCGAGTTACTGAAATCATTTCTGAAGATCTTAATGAAAATGCTAAACGAAAGGCATGGCAAAAGTTTAGCGGTCTATTCATGGGCATGAGTCGTAAAGATTTAGTAGAAAAATTGGCCAAACAGTGGGCTGATGATATTGAGAATGCAGTATCTAGAGGTGTTCCAGCACGTTTATCATCACCTTCTAAAATCATTCCGGAAAAATTCCGCGGAGATAGCACTATCCTTTCCGATGCACGTAATTTGGCTAATAGGATGGTAGCACAAAAAGTTGGTGGATCTATGCTAAAGGGATGGAATCAGTTATCCCCATGGATCACAAGTTTAGGTTTAGGATATTCTTTTTATAATCTGGTTACAGGTATCTATGAAGATGCTGGCAAATATCAAGGTGCTGATTTCCAAGCGGCTGCTCAGGTTAGAATTGATCGATTTGTCGCAGAAGCTGTTACTATAATAACAGTTCCTATTGCAACAAAGATTTTAAAATTACCTACAGGATTCCAAAGTTGGTTTGGCTGGATACCCGGTGTTACTGCTGTAACTAACGCTCTTGCCGCATTAAGCCCAACAGCAAACATAGCACTACAGGGCTGGCTAGCCACAGACGAAGGCCGTAAAGCAGTGGCAGAATTTCTTGTTTACAACTCTTTTGCTAATTCATTCTTACAACCAGTACGTGCTTGGATTGGCGGTTGGGTTAAACAAAAAACTCAACCACTGATCGATAAGATACAAGACTTTAAAGATCCAGCGGGTGCCGCAGGCCGCCAGCCTGAACGCGATCAACGAGCTGCCGCGCAAGCACAGCGTGATGCAGATGCAGAAATAAAATGGGATCCAAAAACAGATCCCCTCAACAAACCAACACCAGTTAATCCTAGATAAGAGGCATTTTAGTTTCTTTGGTCATGTCGATGTTTTCTTTGATCACAGAATAGAAACTGTCTCGATCATCGGCTGAATAGACATGCAGTAACTCTTGTACTGTTACACCGCCTCTCATGTACCAACTTATTCTTGATAATTCGTTTTTAAATTCTTGTATTTCTTTATCTAGCCTAATTAGATATGTTTCAATGTCCGAGGCAGACATCCTAATTAGGCTTTGGCGAAAAAATTTGCTTGGTCAAGCTCGATAAGCAGATTATCCTCAGTACTGCAATTAGCACAGGTAACATGTTGTCTAGGAATAGTCCATTTATTTCTGTTATCTTCTAGATGTTTCTGTAGTTGATCAATAATTTCGACATCAGCATTTTCTAAAAATTCTTTGATATAAGTTTTTTCGATAACAGTTGCTCCGCCTGCTTCTATGCTATCTATTTGTGCAGTAAAAGCGTTAATACGCAGTTTGCCCAGTGCTACAAATACTTCTTCCATTAATTTTTTCTTTTCAGCATCGATGTCAATTAGGCTAATTTGATTAGCCTGTTGTTGTATTTGGAAATTTTCTAATCCGAACTCTGAGCTTTGTTTGTAAGTTAACGGTCTTGTTTTGATTAACATATCTTTTAACACAAGAGTATCTTCGTATGCACAGCTACCGAAGTGATCGATAAATGTATTAAGATTAATAGTATAATCGTTTTCTGTTCCACAGTTTTTACAAACATTTTTAACAGACAGTTCATTACCAAAAGTAGCAATACGGATAGCAGTTAACAATAGATCTGTATCTATAATTGACACATCCCACGGATCTGTTAGTGTTGGACAGCAACTTTGGAAAATCCTTACGGTACTTTCTCCGGATAATAGCGCATCTGGAGTTTTAAGTATGATCTCATCCATACCGGTCATGCCGTAGATTGGCATGCGATTTATATCCCCAGATACTGTATTAGGCTTATTAAAAATACCTTTGCTAGGCAGGCCAACATAGATCTTTGGTTGTCTAAAAAACTGCTGTAATGGATTTGTGGTCATATTTTACTCCGGATAAATATTTGTGAACTCGTGTATTTATATACGCATATTTCTTGGATTTTTTAAATGGCTGACCCTTCTGCTTCCGATATTAGTTCGTTAAAAACATCAATTGACGCTCTTACTGTTTCTGTTAAAAATATGGGAGGATTTCAACTGCCTTCTGTGGGTACAGTTATCAGCGGAACTGTAGGATCACTGACTAAACTAACTTCAGGTACTTTTGGACTAAGTGATGCTCTAGAGCTTACTACTAAGGCGTTTAACGTCTTCCCTGTTGTTGGCGGAGTAATGGGCGATGTACTAGGAAAAGTAGGTCGCACAGGTATTGAATTTAATAATGTTTTAAAAGACGTTTCTAAGAGCGGTATGAACTTTGGCCTAGATATGGGCCTAATGGTTAATTCGATCACTGGTGCTAGAATGAGCTTGCCTGAGTTTCAGGCAATGGTCAAAGAAAACAGCGTAGCATTAAAAGGTCTTGCTGGCGATGCCGCAGGTAGCGGATTGAGATTTTTAGCATTTGCTAAAGATGTACAAGAATCAAACCTAGGAAGAGAATTAAAAGCCACAGGAGTAGGTGCTGACGAACTTAACAAAGCGTTAGGAATATCAACTTCTATACGCAGAGGCTCAGATCTTACTACAAAAGAATCTAACATAGCAGTAGTTGAGAGTGCTCTTTCTCTAGCTAGAGAAATGGATAACGTTGCTCGACTAACAGGAATAAGTCGACAAGAGCAAGAAAAAGCTGTGCAAGCACAACTGCGTAAGAATGAAGTAGAAATTGCTCTCATGGCTATGGATGAAGACCAAAGAGAAGCATACCTAAAAGGAACTGCCTCTCTCAGCGCATTTGGTAAAGATGCCCAAGACGTGTTTACTGCTTTTAAAACTGGAGGATTAAGGACCGCTGAAGATTCTATGAAGGCTGCGGCTCTAGGTCCAGAGTTTACGAGATTAATTAGAGAACTTTCTGAAATCGAAGGCAACGATGATGAAGCTAATCGCCGCCGAAAAGCAGTTATGGAGGCAATGGATGCTGAAACCCTACGTCTAGCAAACAATAAAGAAGAATTAAGAATTCGTGCCGCTCAGGTAACTGCAGGGGGAGAATGGGGACAAGCACAAGGACGAGTAATTGTTGGCATGAAAGACTATGCTACAGCACTTCAACAGATACAGAGAGATGGTCTTCGAGCAGGCGAAACTATAGAACAGGCTAAAGCTAGAATTATAAAAGAAATAGAAGATCAACGCAGAGCCGCTCGTACAGGCGAAGTTTCACCTGAACAAATGGCGGCCACTGTTATTAATAGGACAGAAGATCTGTTTAAAGATATCAGTGCAGGGGTAGGTACAGCATTTGATGCGGCAAATAAAAAAGCATTCGGATTGCGTGATGCTTTTCAAGCAGTAAGCGACAAATTAACACCTATTACCCAAGCCAGTAGTGCCCAACTTGGTCGTGCTGTATATGACAAAATAACCGCAGTCGGTGAAGGCAACAGAGAAGCGATTGAAACTAGTACAAATCCTGAGATTAGCGGATCAAACGAAGCAGAAGCACAGAGAAGAAGTAAACTCGGAAACGTAGGCCGAGAAGCATTCGGATCAAAGGATGTTTTTGGAGATTGGTTTAGCGGCCCTTTAAACAGATTATCATTTCTAGCTGAAAGAGAAGAAGAAGCTAGCGTTCCTTGGAGTAAACGATCACAGTTTATAACAGATATTGCC
>Ga0315909_10000554_pt1 | contig 50570 bp, 75 predicted proteins | sample LakEriMetagenome_11_FD_203527 | JGI IMG/M metagenome (GOLD analysis project Ga0315909, IMG submission 203527) | Freshwater fungal communities from buoy surface, Lake Erie, Ohio, United States - Buoy 2 MA125 | ecosystem: Environmental > Aquatic > Freshwater > Lake | place: USA: Lake Erie, Ohio... | reverse complement strand
CACCAGCATGTTGTTTGGCGAAATCTTCTCTTTTTTTGAAAAATGCTCTGATCTCATCTGGAGACATACTGTCCAATTTGGCTTTAGTCTTCGCCATTGATGATGGTAGTCTAGAACCTGCTTCGTTGGTTTTTCTATTTTCTTGAGCACGTTCTTTTTCAAATTGGTGTACTCTTTTCTTTAATATATTCAGCATGCCAGGTTTGGTCTCTACGTCATCCACAGGAGTTTCTGTGGCTAGAATTTCATCGATATTCTTTTTTACTATTTCAGCATGCTTCTGATGTAGATCTCCTATTTCTTCTCTGTAGGGATTTAATCTTTGATAGTCTTCATAATGATACACTGCGTCCAGCATGTCCACTGCTCGATTCATTTTAGTTTGTAGCCAAGCTTCAATATCATCGCCAGGTCGTACTATAGAAGCAATCTGCAGAGCATATTTGGCAGTTGCATACAACTGTGATTTTGACATGTGTCCTTCTCCAGCGTCTTCTGAGAATGTTTGTCCTTCTAAATAATTTCCAATAGATGCGATATAACCTGATGCTAGATCAATTTTTTTAGCCACCCAAGATTCCATTTCTTGGTCGTTGTTTAATAAGTTATGAATTTTTATTGCGTATTTGCCTGCTCTAATAGCCTGTTTAATGAACATACTGGCTTCATATGTGTCCGGTTGTACTGGTACATTTAATTCATTAATACGCATGTGCTTATTTATGCTGGTTGACAACGGTTGCAGTGGCAGTTACGGCAAACTTCTATGGTCCACTCACGCACCGTTTTATCATTAATAGTCTCTTGCTCTTTTCTTTTGAGAGTTTTTTTACAATGGCTGGATCCGCCACAGTTGATACAGTAAGGTTTTTCTTTCTTGCTCATTATTTTTATTTAATCTTATCTTAGATATCCAATATCTTTTCTATATGTAAAATTACCCATATTTTTGTTTTTTAAGAATGCATATAGATTGTCGCTAGCTAAGTCTATGTTATCAGCAGTTGTTGTAATTACTGAAGAAAGTGAATTTTGTTGTGTATTATATTGAATACAAATATTTTCAATAGGAGGATATAGTTCTGGAAATTGAATAATATTATTTTTTCTTAAATCTAAATTATATTCTTTATTAATTATTCGTATCGATACTGCTGATTTATTAGAAAATTTAACTGGTTTTAATTCTTGGTTTGTTGCTGCTTTATAAAAAAGATCAACAATATTATCATCTATTACAGATAAAATACTTTGTATTTCTGGGCAACCTGGACGTGTGTTTATTTCTAAAACAATAGGAGTTCCATTTTTATCAATAATAATTCCTAAATATAAAAAACCAATATAACTAATTCTTTTTTCTTTTAATAGTTTACGTAAACGATCTATATAAGAATGAATAATAGGATTCACATCAGTAACAGGACTATAAGATCCCATACCAGCAGTGTTATATCCTTGATCATTTTCATATCTTTTTTTATAATCTCTAGCACATCCTAAATATGTCCAACTAGTATCGTTCATTAATGCATGATATGAAAATTCTCTAATGCCATCAATATATTCCTCGATAAGAAATTTTTGATTTTCAAAAAATTTTGTTGTTAATAAATCAGTAGTTTCTTTTTTTAATAAATCAAATTCTTCTTTATAATTTTCATTTGTAATAATTATTGTTGGAGATTTAGGATTAGAACCTTCAAGGAAATTTTTTCCTACTAATTCTTCTCGCCAATATTGATCATATTTTAAAACAAATGGTCGAGGTATATTTAAAAATTCTTTAATTAATTCTTGAAGATTATATTCTTTACTAACAGAAGTTGGTATTCCAGCTTCCTTAAGGAACTTTTTTCCTATAATTTTAGACCATTCTAACATACCTACTTGTCTGTTAGACATTAATACTGCTGCCTTACTATTTTTCATTTTATTGTAAAATTCTGTCCACAATTGATATTGATTATTCATAGGAAGAATTAAATCAACAATATTTTTGTAAGGAAATTCTAAAATAAATTCTTTATTTTTTTCAACAGTAATATCTGAATAAAACAATGATATTGGAATATATCGATCAGTTTTTAAAGAATTTATAGGAGCACCTAAATGATACATGGTTTCGACTTTGTTACATTTTAACATAGTTTGTACTATAAAATCTGTACTAGCAGAATTACCAAGAATAGCAATTTTCATAAAAATATTTATAATTAAAAATTATAGGAAGTTTTTTAATTTATTATCTTCTCACCAGTGGCCCACCAAATAGACTGGTGCCTGCTAATTCGTGTGCGCCTTTGGCAGTGCCATTGGAATTTTTTGGTGTGTATGCTGCAGGCACTCGAGGTGCTCGTTTTCCTGACTGTCCTGGTGTGCCTGTGTAACTCTTCTTAAATCTATCTGGTCCTATAGCGATATGCGGAGAAACAACCGTAGCAATACTGCCTGATGATGTGGCTCCTGCTGATGCTGTTTCTCTAATCAGTATTTCGTTGATTCTCATTCTACTTGTATTTATTGCTTAAAGGTACAACAAAATCTTTTACAAAGAAACGATTGATGTAAAAAAATCCCTTAGGAGTTATACCTTTAGGCCAATATATGTTATGTTTTTTTTCCATAGTGATATGTAACACAGCATCACCACCAAACACAGGATCTAATTTTGATCTTTGTTTTCCTGTATTATCAAACAGCGTAAAATATTGATTTAAATTTAGAGGCCATCCAACCTTTTTTTTATAAAATTGTAAAATTTTTCGAAGATTGTATGAACACCCACGACGTGAATATACTTGTAAAAAATTTTCTGTATAATTTATAGGATCTTCAAACAACGAATAAGGGATAATATAAAAGTGACTCAAGTATACTAATGTTGATTTGGACATAAATCCATTTGTATAATCACTGTCAGCATTTTTTATCTCTATACGCAATTCATATTGTGCTGTCTTTAAAACTTCGTTGTCTATAACATAAACAAGAATTTTAGGGTGTTTTATATTTGATAGAGTGTTAAATTCTGGATCAAATTCTTTACAAATTTCTACAAATGAAATTTTACTCATTCCTTTTTTATCCCACCAAAAGTTATCTAATATATGGTTTTTTTCAAATAGACTTGGATCCAATTCGTTTTGTCCTACATGTAATTGACGTGATAGAAAAGAACTATCTACATTTTCATTGCTTAAAAATGATAGCTTTTTATCTCTCACATATTCTTCTGTATAAAATTCAGAAATCTCTATCTCGTCGATCATGATGTCGCCCACATAGATCCTGGCCGTGGGTGCCTTCTTGTAAATTTGACAATAGAAACCTAAAAATATGACCTGCTTCATATCTTTAGTTATTTTCTTTTAGTTTGAGTATTATTTTTTTCGGCCTTGGCGCATGTTAATCTGCCAGTGTGCCAGTTGTTTTTTACGTGGCGAAGCAGTTTTAGAACTGCGTATCTTTTTTAATTGTGCTATGGTAGCACCTTTGGGTATGCCTGCTCGTTTAGAATCACCTGGACGACCCGGACCTTTTCCATCAGCAAAGTTTTCATCTACAGCATTTGTTAAATGTAATTTTTTTAAATTTCTTTCGGTCTCGCCAGGTTTAACATCTGCAGTAGTATTTTGTTTGGTGATTATACCTACACCAGCAGCATCTTCTCTCTGTATTACTTCTCGGATTTTCATTTGACTCTGAATGGATATCCCATAGGAAAACCTGGATGGTAACCCATTTTAGTTCGTTGTTTTACTCTCTTGATGGCACGCTTCTCATATCGGTTAATGATCTTGTTCACGTCTGGGTGTATTAATTTGGGATCTTGTGTGTAGATTATCTCTCGTATCTTCATTTTTTTAATGTGCTTTTCAACATCCAAGCATGTTTGCTGTGTGCGTCGATTCTTTCAGCAATAAAATTGCCAAATCCATGCATGTGATTTGCTTCTAAAACGTCAAAAGCAGTACCAAGACTTTTTAATACTTTTTCGTTACTGTCTATTAAATTTTGCATCATTTTTTCAGCAACAGGTATTTCATCTGATTGTTGTATAGTGGCTAATTCTTTTAATCGATCAAACACTCCTGGAGCATAGGTACCCATAGATCTTAATTCTTCTGCAAACGTATCAATTGAACCAAACACTTCTTCATATATCTTGCCCAGTAACTCATGATCCTGTGAGAAGTTTCTGCCTTCTACATTCCAATGATAATAGTGTGCTTGAAGATAGAATAGGAAAGTATCTGCGAAAGCCTGTTTTGCAATTTTACCAATTTCTGGAGTCATATAATATGCTTCTATTTATTAGATTTACGAGGCATAGGATTTTCTCCTGTAAGATACGGTCTTGCAAACCATAACTTAAACCATTCCTGTGTGCCTGGTTGTATGTTGTGTTTTCTCTGATATTCAGCTTTTTCTGTAGCAGAGTGAGATACATTTTCTCCCACACTGGGATTGTGTTCTGCTGTATTACTAATACCTGCTAATCTTCGTAGATGTTCCAGGTCCATATTGATTAAGAGGAAAATACTTCCAATGCGTGATTATAATGTTTGATACGATCTTCCAATCCAATAGTACCACCGTTGATACGTTTGGTCATGGTTAAAATATCTCCTGCATCAGCATACTGATTTAGATTGTTGGTCTTCCAAAACCAGCAAGCAGACTTTACTGCACCTTCGAAGGTTTCCAACAGTGCGGGCACTTCTTCTACTGCCATGCCAATACTTTCAGCAAATTTAGTGTAGTTGTTACGACCTGTAAGTTGTATCAACCCTCTGCCACAATAACGAAATCCATCTCCAGATGATTCGTCACCGTTGCCCATTCTGCCGCCGTAAACTCGATTAGCAATCTGCTCTTGTTTGTGTGCATATTCTTGTGCTAATTCATCTGTGGGGAAATATTTCGGGAATACCTTTCTTAAACTCTCCCATTTATAGTTTAAATTCTCTTTTAATCTCTTGAATCCACCACTCTCGTGTGTGCATTGTGCTATGAAAGCAGACACTCGCTCGGGAGTATTGATTTCATATTCAGGAAGAACATTTGATAGTGCTTCGTGCCATCCATCTAGATTAGGATTATTACCAATTATAGATTGCAATTGTTCTTTAGTAAAAGTGAATGACATAGATTATTCCTTATCTTCTTCGGCTTGTGCTTTGATTTCTGCTTCGGTGTACTGTAGTTTTCCACCATAGTTTAAACTGGATGCTCCTTTAGCAATGCCTGGTTTTAACTTTTCAACTTTGCCACCTTTAGCAAGAAACTCTTGCATCATACGATCTTTTTCGTCCTGAGCCATTTTAATCTCTTGATCTGATCTATAATCTCTTCTAATATCAATTACCATTTTTTTCTCCGTAGTTTTTTAAACTCTGTTCTATTTTATTTAATGAATCTTTGTTGGCTTGATATAAAATTCCGTATCCACCCTTGTCCTGCCATTTCTGTATGTTGATAGGACGATCATCGATGAGTATGTTAGGTGTACCATTAGTTGTAGCATATTTTTCTTTTCTTCCAGTTACTATAGTCTCATCTGGCTGTTCTATGTTTTGATTGATCCAAATCTTTTTCCATTTAGCAGAGTTGTCATGGTCTCCTCTTAATGGAGATGTTAATATAGAGAATCTGCCGCTGGTGAATTTTTTAATCATACCAATCAGCGGATCTGTTGTGGGGAATTTAGGTAGAGTTTCAAAAAAGTTTGTGCCTGTGATTCTATCGATCACATCTTGTCGTAGATCTTTAGTTTTATCTGATGCTAATTGTTTCCAATGACTTACTCCATAGAGTTTTTCCACTCCACCAAAGAAATCAGCCAGCACTCCATCCATGTCTAGGTAAACAGTTGGTTTACCATTTGCTTGTTCGGGCATTGCTTCATTATACAACTTTTCCGTGTTTGTTGCAACCTGCTCTTTAATGCCCATGGATTTTCTTAATTCTTTATATAATTCAGCACCAAATTTAGGATTTACCATACTCATAAAACTTTTTTGATCTCCTGCTGCTGCGGCTGCTCGAGCACCGCTGGCACTGATACCACTAACACCTTCCTGATCAGGATCTCTCTCGCCCGAGCTCACAACATCTATGCTGTCAAACTCAAAAGGTATATTACCTTTCTTATCAGGCTTCTTATTATACTGATTTAAGAATGTTCGAAATTCGTTTACTCGATCTGAACCTGCTACCATAGTAATATTTCTATAACCACGGTTCATTAGTTCTTGTAATAATTGCACAATAGTTTTTACAGTGTCATCACCATTAAAATTTACACCTGTGTACGTTTTTTGAAGATAACTTAATTTGTATTGGAATGACAGTGGATCTGTTTTGGGTTTTTGTGTTGAGCTGATGAATATGGTATGGTCAGCACCTTTGGACTTGGCAGTATTGATCACTGTTTGAAATACAGCCTCATGTCCTAGTGTTGGTGGATTGTATCTGCCGAATGCAAAAACGATGGAATCGTTCTTAGCTTCAAATAGTTCCTTTAGCCACATCGTACTCACCTTTTTTTATATTTTCAAATTCTCTGTCAGCAAGTACCTGTGCCACTTTAGTTCTAGTTTCTTGTGGGAACATGTCTTTGACATCTTCATTAGGTTTGCCAAATTCTTTAACATATTCTCTAGCGGCATCATCGACTAAAAGATTCCATTGTTTGGTAGCATTCTCGTGATTGTATCTATTAGAATTAACGTTTGTTTTTAAATCATGAACCAATGGCATGAATTTTTTTCTATATAAGTCTTCATTGTTATTGATATAAAGATCTAATTCGTTGACTGCGTCAATGCTGGATTCTGCGATAAATTGATGAGCTCTTACCATTTGCGACAACTCCAGTATCTTGCTTTGGTTCTTGGTCCTGGATTAGCACAGTTGTGTCTTGCTCGAAAACTCTTTCTTCTTCCTGGAATGTGTTTTTTGATTCTCATATTAGGATCACCAAAATTAACTTTTTTTACATTACCAGTCTTGGGATCTTTTACATAAACTTTAAATTTTTTAACATCACCTTTCATTGGTTTGCCCAATGATACTTTTCTACCCCGATATTCTGCTTCCCATAATTCCGTTTCTGGAAATCCTAGATATCCAAACATTTCATGAAAATCTTGATTATCTTCCACTGTGATTTCATCTGTTTCTGGCAGTGGTTCGTAAGCAGGTTCGGCTGCTATGCTGTCTAATCTAGTAAGCAGTACTTTGATATCTTGATAGTTGCTCATACCCTGTATTTAGCTAATACAGGTTCTCTAAAAGCCACATGTAAAATGGTGATGTAAATTCTAATTCCCAACGTCCATTATGACCCATAGCCGTAACATTTTTAAACGATTCTGGCAATTTATTACCTGCAGCCGCTTGTTCAGATGCCCATGGTTCTGGATATTTTGGAGTGTAAAGACCACTATAAATTAGTGAACCAATGTCTATTTCGTCTATTTCTATAGATTTAATATGTAACAACTGATCTTTAACAATCTGACCGTTTTCAACCACAGTCTGTCGAGTATCTTTGCCAGATCGATTAATTATTAATCGATATTTTTCTCCTTCTTTTAATTCGTGCTCAAACTCTATAACAGTGGGTTCTTTTTCTGTGCTTTTTATTTCTTGATTGTAATGACTGTGATTGTTAATCAATATCTCTGCTCGAGGAGCCTTATCCCAATGAGTACTGTATAACTCTAATTTAAATTTTAATTTTTCAATCGACATATTTAAACTCTAATCCTGCTTTGGTTCCTACGTATGGTTTATTTAAATCAGTACGGTGCATCTCTATGGTCATTGTGGTTCCTTCCACAGCTACTTTCATATAGCGATCCGTGCGGCTTAGCACATCAGCTCGTTTGGTTTTACCATTATCTATACAAACGATTTCTACCTGTTCCATGTTAAAATCTTCTTTCTACTTGTATACCAAAGCCTAGGTTGTTTTTACCTGTTTCTCCAGCTACATCTTTTCGATATTCCATATTGTATCTCATACTCCATTCCATATCAGATTCGCCTCTTTCAGTGTAATATAGTCCTAGGTTCTTTTCAGGAGTTCGAGTCTTTAGATTTGCTCTCACATCATTATAAAGAATATCTCCTTCTGCAGAAGTAGCATATGGCACTGATACTGTGGCAGAACCTTTAGTGATATAGTTAGGCAATCCTGCTGTTATACCCCAATTGCTGTTATCAGTTAAAGATTGTTCAAATCCAACTTTTAAGCTCTGTGATTGTAGAGTGTCGATATTCTTGATCAAAGAATTGCCGGCAGTATTAACATTAGTATAACCTCGGCCTAAGTCAATGCTCCATCGATTTTTATCTTGAATATAATCCACACCAACCTGTGCAAAATTAGTGCTGTTATTATTGCCCACAGATAGAGCACCACTACTTTCATTACCCAACCAAGTAGTCTGTTCACTCATAGTACCTAGTGTAGTTCTCACAGCAACGTTAGGAGACACTCCAAATTTCTTAGTCACATGTGAGCTCCAGTCACCTTTGAAATCAGGATTGCTGGTCATACCCACTTTTAAATCATCCATAATAGCGAACTCTCCACCTTGATAAAAGTTACCAAATGCTTGTTGGAATGGTAGATAACTTAATCCATCTTGTTGAGCTTTTACATCACTGATTTTTCTTTTATCTTTAACAGTAATACCTTGTGATAGATTCACATAGAAATCTCTAGAAAATTCATCTACAATCATCACACTGGATAAAGCGCCTGTATTTTTTAAAGAGCTAAGAGCCGAACCTGTACCACCACTAGTATTAAGTGTCGCAGTATTCACAGCACTAGTTGCTCTACCTGAAGTAGGAATACCCACTGCTCCTACAGGTTGTGTTGCTCGATCCAAATCCAACATACCAGCACCATTCACACTTGGATCATAATTTGGTATATTTTTATTTGCAGTGGTTGTTAATAACTTAACAACATTCTCGCCTTTCATGTACGGCCACATTTGGCTAACCAATGCTACACCACCAGTCACAATTGGTGCTGCCATGGATGTCCCATACATAGTGGTCACACCATTGTTTAAACTTGTACTTTGTACCACGCCTGGTGCCATTATATAGAAATCGCTAACTTTATATTTGTCAGCACATGTATTGGTAGCTGAAACATAATTTTGACAGATAGATCCTGCTTTATTACTCCAACTGTAAAGTGTGCCTTTTTCATCGGCTGCACCCACGATCAACATACGACCGCCTAATAATAGATTGCCTGATGCATCTGTAACTGTAGCAAAATATCCTGGATTAGCAGAAACTGGCAGTCCTTGGTTACCTGCCGCATTCACTACAACCATACCTCGATCTGTGACAGCTTTCCATTCTGCAGGATCTTGCAAGTTATAATATCGTCCAGTACCATAGTTGTATCTAGAATCAGTGCTTCTATAAACACCTTTGCTGACACTTACTAAATTTTTAGTAAATGTGGAGTCATAATTTGTGTTAGCACTCACGTTACCTACCACAGCACCCTGATCAGCGGCCCATGCCAAACCTTGAGAGGCAGCACTTAAATTAACCGAAGAGCCTGTGCCAATTTTAACCACAATTGCTTTAGAATCATAGGCTATACCTTGCGTACCGATATTATTTTTGAGAGCAACAATTTCTCCCAATACGAAAGTACCGTGACCGTGTGTGTCATTGATACCTGTGCCTGTGTAATCTCGAGTAGCAACAACCTGCCCTTGCAAATCTGTGCTGTTCACAGCATAACCCGAGTCAGCCACTGCCACAGTTACACCCTTACCAGTCCAACCTCGTGCATAGGCTTTGTCGGCATTCACTAATGCACCTGCTTTGCCTGCGGCAAATTCTGAAGTTTGATAGAATGTAGGATTACTGTTGTAACCTGGTGTTGGCGTACCATTTGGGTTTGTAATTAAATTTGAAGCAGGTATAATTTCAGTTGCTGTTAATACGCCTGGTGTATTATCTGTACTCGTTGTAATATTTTCTCTAGTGACTTTAATCTGTACAATAGATGTAGTTTTAATGTCTCTAACAAAAGTTTTTACTGCAGGTCCAACTTTAATTACAGGTTTGCCTACTGTGATTACTTCTTTGCCATTGACTATTTTAGAAGTTCTAGGAGTTGTAATTGTAGTAGTAATAACATTAACATAAACTTTATCCGTCACTGTCTTTGGTGCAGTTATAGTAGTAACTTTTGGTGTAACCACAGTGGTAGTAGTGATACGTCTAGTGGTTCTAGTGGTGCTGCCATCTTTATTGTTCACGTTAGATACTACATCTTTACTTGATGTGTTTGTACTGATTGCTTTCTCTGAGGTAACGGTTGTTGTTTGAGAACCCAAAGAAGAAGATACATTTTTTTCAGTGAATTCTGATCCTTTGCTGACTTTAGTCTCAACAATGGGATTCAATGTCTTAACACCATTCGTAATCGGTGTTGCTGTTTTGGTTTGTGCAAAAGATGTTTCTGTATAAAACAATATAAAAGATATTGTGATTAATAGTTTTAATAAGTTTTTCATTTTTATTTTTTATTGATTATATCTGGAGTCAGCATATCCACTGTGTTCACTATGGTCTTACCTGCATATACCACTGCTGATCCTGTGACATCCACTACTGCCACGGTGGTAGAGCAGGCATTTAAAAAAAAAGAAATAATAACGATTGATAATAATTTATTCAATGTTTTCCTCTTTTTTAGAATTCTGTCTTGCTTCGTATTCTTCTTGTCTTTTTTTTGCTAATGTGTCTCTGATTTTATCCTGTTCTATCTGTTTCTTTTTTATGTCCAAAGGATCGTCTATTTCTTTGATAGAAACCAATCGAGCACCTAGGTATTCTTTTATTCTATTCGAAGCATCCTGCTCAGTGTCGGCATAGAACCAAGATTTTAATTTAATTCCATTCTCTAGCACACAATCAAATTGCCAAGCATGATTGACACTGCTGTTGTTCATCTTCATCGAACCAACCCCATGAGATACATACCTGCCAAGAAACACATCAAGCAAGTGGTGAATACATAGGCTCTCTTTTGAATAGCATAACCATTTTCTTTCAAGATATGCACATGAACTTCCATGGTTTCAGGAGTCACTTTCACATCCACATATTCTAATTGATCTATATTTTTATTATCCATACTACAAGTATACAGTAGATATGGTAGAAGTCAACGAGTTGATCTTAGATAAAAGTGTTCAAATTCAACGACTTAAATTGTGATCTCTAGTGATTATAAAGGATTTTTGTAACTGATGAACTAGCAGTGGTCCAATCATAGCATTTAGCTCGAACCCAAACAAAATTGCCAGTAAAATTATATGCGGCTACAGAAGTACTGGTATCTGCTGTGAAAGTGGTTCCTGAAATATCAAACCAATCATCTTCTGTGGGAGTGGTTGCTAGACTGCCCTGCATCTTGATAGATCCATTAAAGTTATTGGCTGCTGTGTTAGATCCTGCTGACACATGATAGGCCACTGTGTGTATGCCATCCACATGTGAATAGTATCCATCGCCCTGATATTTCGCTGTTACGAATCCCGTATGTGCTAAAGACATAGAAGCACCTGCAGATTCTGTGGTAACTGCCTCTTCTACAATAATATATGCTCCGTTGGTAGCCACACTTTTAACTGTGAATGTATTGTTGTTATTGGTTGAGCCAGATACAGTGATACGATCATACTGTGCCCAACCCGCCAAACTTAAAGTAGTGGTGTTGCTGGAATTTATTTTGTATTCAGTGCCTGTTTGTGAGAAACTGATCACGGTGCCACTCAATGTGGCTTTGTGTGATGCCGCGCTTCGTATTGTTGTGCTTGACTGTGCCATGGCAGTTATTTATGGCGTTTTTCTTTTCGGAATCTGGATGTTTTTGGTCCTAGGTTGTACACAGCGGCTAGATCCTGTGGTCTCATACCATCGATGGTTATAATGTCATAATACATGATTTTTCTGTAGGGTACTTCTGCAGAATAATCAAATTCTTCATCTGCAATACAGTGATCATTGTGTAGCTCTTTGATACGCATGGCGGCACGCACTTGTATAGGTGTGCCCATATGATGTTTATCTATTATGGTTTCAATCATGGTGCCCACTTTAAATATATTCTTTTCTTTTAATTTTAATATAACGTCTATCATTTGGATACCTTTACAAATTTTATAACTTTTTCTATAGCTTCTTGTGCTATCATGTATATAGGAGTCAACATCTTTTCATCTCGCACATAAAAATAACCTTGCCATCCGTATTGGCTGGCTCCTTCTAAATATTCTTTTACATACTTGCCTGTTATTAGACAATTTTCTGGATTTTGATTTAGATATCTATATAGATCTTCTCGTTGATGCTGTTTTAATATTCTGTGTACATTCTTTTTTAAATGTACCTGATACTGGTATTTGCCCAATGGTAATCTTTTACACAGCACAGAATTTTTATCTAGTAGATAAGATTTATCTTCTGGAATAGCATCAGCATTAGACCATTCATCCCAAAAAACAGAGACTAGATCTTTAGCCATATTCTCATCACAATAAAAAACACTGTCTATATTCTGTATTCGAAACTTCATATTTTTTCTATTATGTAATATAAATGATGCTAATTTTTTTAATTTTTTACTGTGTTTAAAAAAGAACACCCATCGATTTTCTCTCATCGCTCGTTCTGCTTTAAAATCCTTCTCTTGATGATCCAGCACTGACTTTAAATGCTGATCTGTTGTAGGATATAGATAACAAGCCCATGGCATACGAAATACTACTTTATTAGTATACCTACCAAAATATAATCTATTATGATGTTTTCGCATCAGCTGATTCTGTTTGAGTGTTTGTTTCTGCCTGCGATTTTTTATATTCTAATGCTATCTTTTCATCTTTAATTGTAACTTCAACCCTACCACCATCTAATAACTCTCCAAATAAAATCATTTTAGATAAAGGTTTTTTAATCTCATCATCTATAATTCTTGCTAATGGACGAGCTCCTAGTTTATCATCAAATCCTTTTTTAACTAGATATTCTATAGCTTCTTCAGAAGCATTCACTTCCACACGTTTTTCCAGTGTCATTGTGTTTAACTCTAATAAGAATTTCTTCACAATTCTCTTCATGGTCTCTTTTTCTAGTTTTCTAAATTTAATTACAGCATCTAACCTATTACGGAACTCTGGAGCAAAGAATCTTTTAACTGCATCATCATCGTCGCTTCTCTGTTGATCTCCAAATCCTAGATTAGCTCGTTCCATTTCTTCTGCACCTAAATTAGATGTAAGAATTAAAATAATATTTCTACAATCAGCTTTCTTACCATTACTACCTGTCACAGTTCCATAATCCATTACTTGTAACAACATATTAGTAACATCTTGATGTGCTTTTTCCACTTCGTCAAACAGTACCACTGCATGAGGATGTTTTTCAATCTCATTAATAAACAAACCACCGCCCATGTGTGAGTCTTCGTAGCCCACATAGCCTGGAGGCGATCCTATTAATTTGGCAATAGAATGTTTCTCTTGATACTCAGACATATCAAATCTTATCAATTGTGTGCCCAATGTAGTGGCCAATGTTCTTGCTGTTTCAGTCTTACCACAACCAGTTGGTCCTATGAATAGGAATGATCCCACAGGTTTGTTCAGACTTTTTAAACCTGCTCGGCTGATCAATATCTTATCGATAACTTTATTTAAAGCATCATCCTGTCCAAACACCTGCAGTTTCATTTTGGTTTCCAATGTTTCTAAATTGGCTGCTTGTTTCTGACTCAATTGCTCTATGCTGATACCTGTTAATTTGCTAATCTCGTGTATGATTTCTTCGTGATCAATTTTGCCATCTTTGATGCCTTTTAATCTTAATCTAGCACAAGCACTATCAATAACGTCTATGGCTTTGTCTGGCAATTTTTTATCTGCTATAAATTTAGATGAGTATTCCACTGCATCTTCGCAGGCTTCATCAGTGATTGTACAACCATGAAACTTTTCATAGTATTGTTTAATACCTTTTAATATCTTAACGCAAACTTCTTGTGTGGGTTCTCCAATTTGTAATCTTTGGAATCGGCGCATTAGAGCTCGATCTTTTTCAAAGAATTTTCTATATTCTTCCCAAGTGGTTGAAGCAATTACTTTAATATTGCCTTTGGTCAACACTGGTTTCATCATATTGGCTAAATCCATACCACCTTGTCCTGTAGATCCAGCACCTACCATCATATGTGCTTCATCTATGAACAATATAGCATTGCCTTTTTGATCCAATGCATTCAGCACTAGTTTTAATCGCTCTTCAAAGTCTCCTCGGAATTTAGATCCTGCAATCATACTGGCAACATCTAAACTATAAACCACATTGCCTTTTAAATATTCTGGTACATCATCTTTGTTTTTAGCAATCCTTCTTGCTAGTCCCTCTACTATGGCAGTTTTACCCACTCCTGGATCACCCACTATTAATACATTGTTTTTATTTCTACGAGCTAGAATCTGCTTTAATACTTCTAGATCGTCATCTCTGCCTATTACAGGATCTATTTTTTTATCAAAATATTTTTGATTTAAATTCTCACAATAATTCTTTAATACTTTATCTGCTTGATTGGGTCTTAATTTTTGTTCAGGATTGACACTAGTACTACCACCCATGGCAGCTTCTTCTAAAATACTCTCTGCGGAGATCATGTCATTTAGGTCATCTTTATTAACTTTATGTGTCTTTAAAAAGAAAGCACCATAACTTTTCTTCTCAGCAAATATACTTAATAATACATCTATAGACGTAACACTCTGTCTGCCTTGGAATAGAGCTTGTGTAAATGCTCGGTTCATTAGTCGTTCCAGTGATGCTGTTTTTCTTGGTGCTACAGGATTTGTACTTTTGCTTACGATATCAGCACATTTAGTATCTAAATAATTCTCTATGTCCAATATCATGGCACCCACATTTGTTTTTAATTCTTGCAACACTGTGCCCACTTCTTGGTCTTTGATCAGAGCTAATAATAAATGCTCTATGGTTACGTATTCATGTTTACGTTTTTCAGCTTCTTTGACTGCGTTCTCAAAAATATTTTCTAGTGATTCGTTTGCTTCTAACATTATCTATTCGCTTTCTTATTAAACGTAATACCGTTTAGATGATCCAGTTCGTGTTGAAAACATCTTGCTTCTAAACCTTCTAATCGTGACAACAAAAATTCTCCTTTATTATTTTGATATCTGACCATTATTATTTTGGGCCTGCTTACTTGTAACAGCAATCCCGGAAAGCTCAGACATCCTTCCTGTGCTAATTCTTGCTCTTCATCTGCATTAACTAGTACTGGATTATAAATTATAGCAGGTTTTTTAAATACGTCAAATGACTCATGGCCTATTGCAAAGAATCTTTTGGTAATGCCTATTTGGTTAGCAGCAAGACCTATGCCATTGCTGTGTATCATAAGATGTATCATGTCATGCTCAAACATTTCTAAATCACGATATCTCATGGGTATTTCGTCAAATTTAAACTCTGTACAGACAGTATATAATGTATGGTATGGATGAACCATTATGCTCATATTCATATTATAAGTCCTTGATCTTCTCTAAATCTTTTGCACTCAATTGGGGTATTAATATATTAATTTTAATATATATGTTACCTTTAATATTTAATGTATCATGCACTGGCATGCCTTGACCTTTTAAGACTATTGTATTGCCTGGCTGTGTGCCTGCAGGCACTTTAACGTTTAATATTCTGTCATCCAGTGTGCGTATTTTAAATTCTGTGCCTCGAATAGCATCAAAACAACTTATAGTTTTATCACTAAAAAGATCGTTACCTTTGCGAGTATAGCCATCTGAATCCAATACAGTTACAGTGCATAATAAATCTCCTCTTTCTAAATTATTATCAGTATCATCACCTAGTCCTTTGTATTTGAACACAGCACCATTCTGTACACCAGCAGGTATTTTTAAATTTACAATTTCATCTCTGCCTGAAGGTAGTCTTACACTGATAGTTTTTTCTGTGGCTTGATATACTTCTTTTATAGATAGAGTTATTCTAATGTTTACTGATTGATTAGTTCGCGGTCGTGTTCTATATACTCTTGTTTGTCCTCTACCAGGCCCAAATCCAAAACCTGAGAAAAAATCTTGGAATATATCTTCGCTGAAGAAATCATTGCCCTGCTGATTGAAACCCGAACCTCGTGTTCCATAACGCCTCATGGCGTCGTACTCTTGTCTCTTTTCTGGATTTTTTAGAGTATCATAGGCTTCATTGATCTCTTTAAATTTATTTTCATCTCCGCCTTGATCAGGATGATACTTTTTAGCCAATACTTTAAATGCGTTCTTTATCTCTTTCTCAGAAGCAGTTTCGGCCACACCTAGAGTGTCGTAAAAATTCTTCATTTGTATAAGTTTACTATAGATCTAGTATCTGTCAATGCTTTGGTAATTAAAGAGCTGGGTCTTCGGTTTTGGACGGTTTGCTGATACCATTAGTAGTAGTGGTAGAAGCAATCTTCTCTTGTGATCTACCATATGCTGACAATCCTAACACTGCTCCCATTGCAATATGGAAGAAACCAGCACCCTGTAGAGTTAATGGTTGCCATTGTGTGAATAAAATGTTTTTTAGATAAGTGGCTTGAGCAACATTCCACAGTATAGGAAATATTACAAAATCAAAAGCACAGATTCCCATGTACAACCAACCCATTGCTGGTCTCCATCGTTTCTGCATCCAATCTTCTTTTTTAGTTTCACTCATTGTTACTTCTCCAATTTTTTAATTCTTGTTTCTAATTCGTCTATTTTTTTTGCTATATTAGGATTTATTTTTTTCCAAGCATCTGGATCTTGATTTAACCAAGTCCATCCATATCGATCACGTAAAAAATCAATGGCTCTATCCCATTTGTTGTACACCCATAAACCAATTCTAGTGTCTTTCATGTAGGCAAGGAACAGGGCACCAAATATAGATCCCATAATACCTGTGTAGATCCACAGACGATCTCCAGCCATTCTTTCAATCATTTCCCACATAATGTACTGTTATTTATTTCTCTTTAAGGATATATTTGATGGGGTATTCAGCTTTTACTTTGACTCTCTTGCCAGATTCACTGTCTCTGTACTGTATTAAATTGGGTGCAAGTTCTACAAAATCATCTACATGCACAGTGGTTAATACACCATCGTGCCAATAGGTCAATTCTGAAGGAATCTTTTTGAACATGTCTGCCACATGATGATAAACCCATGCTAGTGCGGACCAAATGCTTTTAGAACCAATTTTTAGATAACGATACAGTATGCAGGCAACAATTTTAGAATATCCGTAACCTTTTACAGAATAAAGTTTGAAACAAGACCATATGTTCTTTAATATTGAAACAATGGCGTTAATTATTTGTTTTAGTCGTTCCTTCATAGTATTCTTTGTAGCGATCCAATATGTCTTGAGTCTGTTTTAGTGTGCTGCGAATCTGTGCAAAATTTTTAGCCAACAACTCATAATCTTCATCACTCAACCCAAACAGCACAGGATCCAATCCTTCTGCTTTCATTTTGGCAAATACTTCATTGGCATTGTTGCTGGTGATCACAATCCATCTCAATTTCTCCATCTCTTCCAGAGTGGGAGTCTTAAGATTCAATTTTTCTCGGCTTTGTTCTTGTGTGAGCACTTTAATCACTTTTTCTCCCACTAAGCTGCAATTGGTTAAAAACAAACTCAAAGCTATCACGGAAATTATTTTAATCATATTATTCGTTGTATGGCTTATACGCTGGGTTGGCTATGGCTGGACACTCGGAATTAATCTCTGATTTTTTAGTGGCTGTTTTTTCAGCTTCTGTTAGTTTGGCTCCACCTGCGATCTCTACGCATCTCAGAGCTTTGTCTGATGCTTTGTTAACAATTCTTTCCATGGCTTCGGGTCTTTCCATTGCTGTCTTGCCCAAGTCTCTGGTGCCTTTGTTGAATCTCTTGTCTAGGTCATCGATATCTTTTTTAAGATTGCCTACCAGTTTGTTCACTTCTTGGTTAGCTTTCATTATGGCTTCAAAATCTTTTTTCTGTTGTTCGATGTATTTGGTCTGTTGCTCTAAGGCCTGTTCCATCTTTACTTGATTGCCTTTAAGAATAGCATTATCTCCTCTCAGTTTCAGCACGTAAGCACCTGCTCCTGAAACTGCTAGAACCATGATGATCGTAAAGACCATTTTTACTGAACCAAATAATCCAAACATAATATTATATTACCACTTATATTTACTTACCAGAGCTGACTGATTGCCTTTAGAGAATATGAATCGATTTTCATAGGTCTTTGTGATATTGTACGGGCCGAAGTATTTTGTTAAAAATAGACATTCTGCCATACTTTCAGCATCTATTTTAAATGCTCGAGTTTCTTTTAATATTTGTTGAGTAGAACCATATTCGTGTAACTCAAATCGTAATTCATCAAGACTACCTTTTTTAGTTACAGAAATAATATTATTATCTAATTTAAATTCTAACAATTGAAATTTATCGAAGAAACTGTGTATCTCTCCTAATTTTAGGCTTGTTATTTTTTGGCCATATGCCTCAGCAGTGCTAGGTATTATATTCTTTAAATTTTCTCGACTGGCTTCAAATGGTACTTCGTTTTTATGATAGGTAAATTCAAAATTTTTAATATTGGTTAATTTTTTAAGATCATCTAAAAACTCTCCAATGTATCTATCTAGACCTTGTTCTCTAGGAAATTCTATGAATACTCTATATTTTCCATCAGTCATAGTGCCTGGAGTGGCATCAGCATCTAAAACTTTTTTATAACCTTTTTCAGCAAAATTTTCTAAATCTTTGGCACCAGCTGCTCCTGAACATACGAAAGCAAGAACACAGATGTCTTTGTCTTCGCCCATCTTGCTCTTGTATTGATCCACCGAGAAACGTTTCTCTACTATGCCTTCAAGATCGCCTGCTTTTAATCCTTCATTAACTTGCATTGGCTGCGTCCTGTGCTGCTTGATAATCTATTGTGGTTTCTAAATCTTGGCCGTGTTTGAAATTGCCGATTAACTCTTTTGGCATGCGAATGTTAACCACCCATATTGAATGTCCATCAATCCGACCTTTGGTTGTGCCTGGTCTATAATCTTCTGGTCCTTTGATAGGTCTTGGTTTGAATAGAGTATCTTTTTGATAGGTCACTTTGCAACCTCTGTCTGTTAATCTTTTGCCTCCTTGCGGATCTGGCATTTTGTCCAGAGGCCACATGAATGAACACTCTACAAAATGTCTTTGATCTTTGGGTCCTGATAATAATTCGCCTTCATCCCAATTTTTAAACACATATACATCTAATTCGTCGATAACTCGTTCAAAGTCCTTTAATATACCCAGAGATGGGCTTAATGAATAAAGGTCTTGTACGTTGCGGATTACATCTAATACGTCATGCATGGTTGTGTATTTATGCTGCTTTTCTTGTTTGTAATTTATGCTCATATATCTCTTGTGGTAAAGTGGTAAGTAATTTTATACAATGTCTCGTAAACACAGACGTCAAAAACAACAATCCAACATCGTTAACTTTATGAATTATCTTGCCGAAAAAAAACAAGCGGCTAGACCTACCGCTAGAACACCGGGTCAGCAGGAGTATTTGAACATATTAAACAACTACCAATACAAGATTGTAGTGGCATTAGGACCAGCAGGAACAGGCAAAACCATGCTGGCTACAGAGCGTGCTATTGAGCGATTACAAAAAGGTGAAATCGATAAAGTGGTTGTGACTCGTCCTGCTAGCTCAGTGGACGAAGAAATAGGATTTTTACCCGGTGATATTAATCGTAAAATGGAACCGTGGATGAAACCTATACTGGATGTTTTTGAGAGTCATTATATGCCACCCACAGTGGATGAGATGATGAAACGTGGCACTATAGAAATTGCACCACTGGCATTCATGCGAGGAAGAACATTTAAAGATGCATTTATTATTGGAGATGAAATGCAAAATTCTACTCCTTCACAGATGAAGATGTTAATGACTCGTTTGGGCAGAGGATCACAGATGGTTATCACAGGAGATACTCGTCAATCAGACAGAATGGTGGGCAATGGATTGGTAGATTTTAAAAGGCAATATGAGAATTATTTTAATGCTGAATACGTTAAATTTATAGAATTAGGCAAAGCGGATATACAGAGACATCCTGCTGTGTCAGAAGTGTTAGGAATTTACGGAGAATAATTACTTTAAGAATTCGTCAATGGCATCTGCATACCATTGTCTATAATGTTTGTATAGAGCGTCAAACGGAAAATCTTTCGGAACATTAGGTAGATCCACTTTAATAACTGTTTGTTCAACTAAATCCAATACTACTTTTGCTTCGGCAATCTTGCCTGCTCCTAATTTTTTCTTACTAAGTTCAACAAACTCATCAAATTTGCCATCAGGTTTTATATTATATTTTACTACAAAATATCTTTTCTTTTCATGTTTACTTCCCATTTAATCTTCCCCATTTAATTTTTAACCATATTCTTTCATGAATATAATAATCAATACTAAGAAGAATATGTAATACTGTAGCAAATCCGGTTGCAGAACTGATACTTCCAGTAAACAACCAAGTATAAAAAATTGTAAATAACCAAGCAGAAAGTCTATAAGTAATCATTCTTACTACGGTTCTTTTTTTACTTTCCATCGTGTATTCTCGCTAGTTTAATCATTACAGCCGCAAGGTTGATCTCTGGATCTGCTACGAATGAGTGATCCACTAATCCTTGTTTGATTGTTAATATCGCTTTGTCTTGTTGCTCATCGTCTTTGCTGATAAGTTCTAAATTGTCATACAACCAACGAAATATATCTTCCACTTCTTCGGGTCTAGCTTGTGAACACACTAATTTTCGTGCATCTAATATCTTGCCTTTTTTAAACAGATCCACCATCTCTAATCTGTAATCTTGCTGACCTTTATCTGATTTGTCTGGAGCATATAATTTGCCATCTTTGCAATTCTGTTGCACCATATTGATACATTTTCTTAGGTCTGGATATGTGGCTTTAACATACGTGTCCAGTATATCCAATTCTGGTTCCACTTTCTCATCAATTAGTATCTGTGCTATTCGTGCTGTGAATTCGTTCTTATCTATGGTCTCGATATGAAATCCTTGACATCTGCTGTGCAGTGCTGGAATAACTCTGTTGGGATAGTTGCAGGTTAATATAAATCTTGCTGATGTATGGTATGTTTCCATCACACCACGCAGTGCTGCCTGGCCATTAGGAGTGATATAATCTGCTTCATCCAATAGCACATATTTAAAAGCACCAAACGGCATTATCTGCACAAAGTTTATAATCTTGTCTCTCACTGTGTCCACAGAGTTCTCTCTAGATGCGTTAATTTCTAGCACATCATATGGGTCTACTTTTAATTCATGGAATAATATTTTAGCCAGTGTAGTTTTGCCCACACCTGGTGCACCTGAAAATAATAAATGAGGGATGGCTCCGCTTTTGATCCAGCTCTCTATTTGTTCTCGCTGACGCTGATCGCGAACCACATAATCTTTTAAAGTATTGGGTCTATACTTCTCTGTCCACAACTCTTTCATACAACCTCTTCAACGATACCTAGTATTTCTGCAATGATAAAAGCCAATCCTGCAATATTCAATAGTGTACTGCCTGATAAACATAAACACAATCCTGCAATCAATCTCACACCGCTCTTGATCAGTGATACTCGAAAATGTCCTAGCCTATTGTCTTTGTTTTGAATTTTCATTCTTTTACTTCGGCTAATGGAGTCACAGAGAAATTATCAGTGTAATCATTCTCAGAGTAATTCCTTTGAACAGTTTCTTTAACTAATACTCCGTCTCGGATTCTATAAGTTACTAATTCTTGTTTGATAACTCCTGTGGTATTTCCCTGGAATGCTGCGTAGAAAGGTCCTTGTTTATTTTCTTGTGTCATATGAGTATATTAACACAGATACATAAAAAAATCAACTGATTATTTCCAATTAACTATTTCTTCGTAATTGGGTTTGATCTTGTTTTTAAAATAAGGTAATTCTTTATCACGATAACCGATGCCTAGAAGAAATGCTACGTTAGAAAAGCCATGTTTTAATGGTGCTAATATATTATTAAAATTTTTATAACTGTGATAATAACATTTACAGAATGAAGCATATAGTCCTTGTTCGGCACTTAAAAGAGTTGTACCATAGGCATGCATTGAGGCTGATATCATCCACTGATGTTCTGTTCTATCAGCATATCCAATTATTTTTTCATTGTATTTTTGCTTTTTTTGTTTTTCTGTGGGTATACCTGGTCTTTGATAATACACTAAAAGATAAGGTGCTCGTACTTGATCATTAAATCCAAAACCTTGATATGTACTCTCAATTTTTATACCATTCCTCATGATTTCTCTTTTATTCTTCCATCCTTCGTATATCTCTTCTAATAGTTTTATATTGTCTTCTTCTTTGCCTCCAGCGGCAAAAATTCTTTTGTCTGGTCCTGTGACAGTTTGTAGAGCTACTAATCTTTTTTCTTCTGCATGTTCTGGTCCCCACACATCTATTTGGTAGTTCCACATATTATTTTTAACAGGGATTAACTCGTGTGCATCTTTGAGTATTTGATCTATTATTGTTTTTTCGGGGGCTTGATCAGAGAAGTGTGTGATGTTCTCACGCAACTTCATTAATCTTTTTAATTCACTCATTTATTGCTAGGCGCTATACCCAGCCTGTTTGGCAACTTCGTCTTGAGGTTCTTCGTCTGAAACTAATAAGATATCTTTCTCATCTACCATTCTCACTTCTTCTTTAACACCATCTTTCTCCACAATCATACCACGAGTCCAACGACCATGTGCAACCAATATCCATTGTCCCACACTGACATCTTCTTGTTTTGCTCCCACAGCATATACTCGACCCCATCGCGGATGTATGCCCTGTTCTTTGCCATCATCATCCAGTAGTATTAATCCACCTTTAGTCTTAATATCACCAAATCTCATCTTATAAACTAGAACTCTTTTTCCGATGGGTTGTATGTCTGAATCGCTGACTGTGTGCTGTAGTCCTCCGTGAGAACCGAATCCTTTTTTCTGTAAGTCTGATATTATATCCACCATAGTGGTTATATTATATAATGTTTATTCTATGCCGTCAAGAGCAGCATCAATACCTTTTTTAGGTTTAAAAGTGTTAATGGTTTTGCCCTGTGCTGGTTTATTTGCTTGTGGATTCACTACTTGTGTTTGTACCACTTGTGTTTGAGGTATCGGTTGAGGTCTAGATTCTCTAACAGTTCTGGTTCTAACATCACTGACTTGACCTTTTGGAGCGTCATAATATTCTTTCATCTGCTCTTCTTTACTCTTGATAACCTGTCCACCTGCTCCTAACACATCGCCTCGAGCGTTGACACTCATATTGCCCACAGCTTTAACGTTTTCATTAGATGCTCTTAGTTTTTCAATATCCACCATACGACCTTGCATGGTTCTGTAAAGTTTTCTATTTGACTGTCTTGCTACCATATTATATTACTCCTTGTGTGCTTTTACTTATCATCGCAAAAATTCACGGTGGTCCAAAGCATACAGCAGTGGATTTATCTTGTGTATACCTATTAAAAATAAGCAAAAACTAGCCACTGAGCTGCCTCGTCCTACACCCCATACTATGTTATTAGCTCTCAGTGTGTCTACAAAATATATTAAAAATTGTAGAACCTTGGTAAAATTCTTCTTCTCAAACAAAGCATATTCTGTCTGTACTCGCTCTCTTTCTTGATCTGTTTGACATCTATCCAAAAGATATTTTAACACATCTAAATCACTGTAATTTGTAGGCATGTGCCACTGAGATTGTAATCTCGAATCAAATTCTTCCGGAGTTTCATTGTGTTGAGGTTCTCCTTTTATTACGGGTAAATCTATGCCTAACTCCGCTAGAGCTGTGAGATATGGTTCTGTATTTTCTATATAGAGTTGACTGATATCTGCTGAGGGATTTTGATAGAGATGTTCAATGATGCTCTGCTCGTCATAAACGCAATCACCCCAATTATTTCTTCTTGCCTTTGCCACCATCTAAAACCTTTGGATTAAATTCAAATATTTTAGCATTTTCTCGGTGTTCGTCAACCTCAGCGATCTCTTTGTTCCAGCTGAAATGTCCTGTGTATATGCCTTTTTCCAATTCTTCATCATAAGTCGCCGTGTCGGGTCTTAACCACCATGGATCCATCTTATTGTACTTGGCAGAGAACCAATTGTCAACGTCTAATAGCTCTAATTCTGGGCCATCTTTCTCTATAGTGTACACTATACCATCGCCTTGATAACTGCCCAATTGCAGTCGATCCACTGTGATTTTACCTTCTAATATGGCATTGCTTTTGGCAAAACAAGCTGCTGCCATCACTTGATCATAGGGAGGTCGTGGTAGCTCTATGAATCGATTATCGCTGTTTAATTTTAATAATTGGTAAAGATCCTCATCTCTCCAGGTAATAATGGTATTAGCAAATACTAATTGATAGAGGCTTTTTAATCGCTCAAAATATTCACTCTGCTCTGCAAGATCGGCGGTGATGGGAGAGATATGACAGGTCACATCATACTGATTATGAAACAACTCATCACCTACGATTATGACTGTGCGAAATTCTGTTTTCCAAGAGAAAGATTTGCTCTTCATCCTGTAGTTATTATTCGATATTGATCAGCTCGCCCATATCTGGTTCTCCTCGAGCTTTTTTATATTCGTCTTGCCAGGTCTTTAATCGTCTGCGTCTCTGCTCGTCTTGGTAAGATACCAAAGCATTCTGCAGTTGTGCCAGTAGTTCTGGATTCCTCATCCATCTTTTGGCCTGTGCTATTTTTTTGGTAAGTTCTCTAATACGTTTTCCAAGTTCCGCTTCGGGCATATTACCGAGTTCTTCTTGTAATGGATGAAAATACATTGTTATATGTTAGACGTACAGTTTGCCTATTTGATGCATCAGCACAGTGGTACCACCGTTTGCTGTGACAAACTCATAGAGATATCTGCCTGTGCCAGCCACAGTGATGATATCTGTGCCACTGTCAAATCCTGTTACATTGTCTGCAACCAGTGTAGCCGATGTTACAGTTAAAGTATGTGCTGTGTTTGCAAATGTGATATCTAATATTATTCTACCCAGTTTAGCTGAAGCAGGCCAGTTATTAAAAGCCAGAGTGATTGAACCACTGGTAGTGATAGTTTGATAATGACCACTCTCGTGATTTAAAATCACAGATCCTGACACAGAGCCATGTGCATAAACAGTTTCAGCACAATCTTTAAGAGTGGCTCTAGTAACTACGTAATCATTGAAACTAGTATTAGTGTCAGTGCTCGCTTTGTTGTCCTGTAGATCTACAATTTCGTCCCTGGCTTCTGTGAAATTATTTTTAATTGCTGTAAAATTATCTCGAAATCCCTGTGAACTATTGTCTTGTCCTGCTACAGGAAAAGAGCTATCTATATTGCCTGGTACTATATTGCTTGACATATTATTCTTTTAGTTTCCTTCTAAATGCTAGATATTTATCTCCCTGTCTCTCCACTGTAATTTTAACACTAGCAGCCGGAGCGTTGGTAAAATTAATGGTGGTTTTTTTGGTAACAGTATCGTGTGTTAGATAGAACTCTGGCTCGTAATCTGCAGATCGTATCAGAGTATCTGCACTGAGATATGTAGGATCTTCATCATTGTCTGCTGTGACTTGATCCCCATATCTTAACACATGAGAGTTTGTTCTAATTTTAATCTCTTCTTCATGCACAATTTCATTTAATGTAAATGTTCGAGTACTGCCATCTGGAATTATTGTGCCTGTGTCCACTCGACCAGCATTAACCACATAACGATCTATACGGAAAAAGATTTTTTTAAAATCAATATTTTTGTCTAATATTCTTCTTCTTACGAGTGCAGATTTGCCTGGTTTACAATATGCTAAAACTACAGCTGGTTTATAACCCAATGGTACTCCTGATCCATCTTGCGAAGTTCTCATCCATAGAGGTAAATGTATGAATTCTTTTTGTCCTAAATTTTTCATAACAGATCTCATGTTCGCTATAGCATTAGGAAATAATTTTTCAAATGTGCCAAGATCTGAACTTAACGGATGAGCATATCTAATTTTACTACCTGATATACTGAAACTTAAACCACCATCTGTGGTAACAGTATAATCATCATAGTTGTCTGTGGTGATTCTAGTTACATCTGCTACAGGACCTAACATCGGTCTGTGAATATCTGTGCGTAATGTGATGCTTTTAGGTACGGATATTCCATCATTATTCACAAGATTATCCACCATCTCTATGTATACCACTTCATATTTTACAACACCATTCTGTCGAGCCACTGCTGTTTTTATGTTTCCAAAATACAGTGTCTTGGGTTCATGATTTTGTTCCATGACCTGTTGTAATGTTGTGAGAGTTTGATGTTCTAATCCTGCTATCAGTAACATGTCTGGACTCTGTCTCACACCGAATGCTGGATCTTCTGATCGAAATATTACGTCATCATTGTTGATGTTGGGATCCTGTGCTATAGAATAGAATAAATCACGATCAGAAACAGAATTAACTCTATTGGATAGTAATCCTTGAGCTGACATATTGCCATATTCTACACTGTAAGGAAGATACACAGTGATAGTGAATTGTTTATTAGCAGCGGCTGATTGATATTGATCACTCACATTCACAGTGAATATGTAATCAAATGATGTAGCGGAATCATCTAATATTCTAAATTCTGTGAGATCCACCTTACCTATAATATTGCCCTGTGAGGATAGAGACAATCCTGGCGGTAGCGATCCTGCTGTGACAGAATAAGTCAATACTCGGTTAGTTTCTGCTGCTTCAGCTTCTATAGAAAACAAAGAAGGTATACCTGGTGTAATTGTGCCTATATCAGTACCAGTTAAGAAAGCAATACCCACATCAATGTTGCCAATCACCGTCATTGTGAATGTTTTATCAGTGAACACTGTTACACCAGCCAGCGGAGTTCGATTGGCTCTCACTGTGAAACTGTATTCTGATTCTATGGCTGCCTGTGTGGGTAGAGCTCCATATATTTCACCGGTGGTTATATCTATGCTCAATCCTGTGGGCAGAGCTCCTCCCACAATGCTGTACTCGAGAGAGGCCTGTAATGGATCAAAGTCTACCACATCAATTTTGATTACACATTGATTGTCATGTCGGAATGTGCCTAAATTGCTTGGAGTTAAGAACACTGGTCTTCGATTAGCACTTAAACTCATCACCAGTGGAAAACCATCATAGACATTCTGATCCACTGAAATTCTGTTATTGTCTACTCGCCAAAAATCTGCTGTGAAAACAAATATGCTGTTGATCTGTTCCACTGAAGTGGTTCCATCTGTGACTCTTATTGTGAATTCATAGTTCACTGATCTTGAAGTAGAATACACTGTGGGATCGAATGGAGAGTCATCGAAAGCATAACCAACTGTGCTGTCATCATATCCTCCTATGGCTCCATACCTTTCATCATCAGCTAATAACACAGTGCCTGATATCAATCCTGATGTGCTTATGGTAACACCTGGTGGTAGAGATCCTCCTGCTATGTCATACACTAGAGTTTGTCCAGCGGCTGTGTCAGTATCAGAAGCTTCTATTTGATATTCTATATAACTGCCATCCAATACCCATTTGTATGTGGGTTTAGAAGAATCAGTCAGATCTAATTCGCCTGCAGGTGTTTCTATCACAGGAGCATCTGCACCTTTGACCTGTAAACTGAATGTGCGATCTGCTATATTGGTACCGTCTGAAACTCGCACTACGAAGTTGTAAAGGGATCTTGTGGCAACTTCAGACGGTACGCCTTGCAGTACTCCATCAGTAGTAAGTTCAATACCTGGTGGTAGAGTGCCTGCAACCTTGGAGTAGGTCAAAGTGGTACTGTCAGCATCTTCAGCTTCCAGTTGATAGGAATAGAACGATTGCTCGTTTATAATCGCTATTTTGCCCGCTGTGGTTTTCCAGATCGGTGCTGCCATTTGAACTTACTCCTTTACAGGTGTATTTATGGTAAACTAAGGATTAACTTTTAGCGTAATAAGGTATCACGTAAGGAGTGCCATTGATTTTAAACTCAATATATCCTGATGGATTAGCTGGCAATGCACTTGCAGCACCCGCTGAACCCACTGTGCTCTGTGTGGGCAATTTAAAGTCCACTGTGCCTGTGCCTTGCGACGCTATCACTATGTCTTGGTTAGAATCAAAACTTCTAATACTGTTTGTGTCCAATGTGCCAGAAAGAGCCACTGTGGTAGCATTGATTTGACCTGCTCCAACACGAGCAGCATTTAATATAATTTGACCACCAGCATTGGCCACAATGTTTATGTCGCCATTGGTAGTTGAAGTTATTGTATTACTGTAAACCTGTATATTGCCCAATTGTGTAATAAAACCATCTGGCACAGTTACATTGCCTGATATGGTTTGAGCCACTGTGGTCATTGCGGATTGAACATCTACTATTCCTGTGCCTTGTGCTGATAGAGATAGATTGGCATTGGAAGCAGGTGATTTTATTCGATCTGAATATACAGTGCCTTGTGTTGTAATATTGCCAGACACAGAATGATTGCCTGTGATGCTCACATCTCCAGTAACAGTAATACCATTCCCAACAATAACAGTGGTTAAATTTGCAGTGCCTGTAGAGCTGATGTCGTATAGATATGTTGTGCCTAATACATCTAGACTGCCAGGTATACTCACTAGTCCTGTGCCTCCCGGAGTCAGTATTAAGTCTGCATTGGATGCTGTACCTATGATGTTGTCATCAAAAGTTAAATTATCTATAGTTGTTGCTCCAGTTATAGTAGGAGAAGTTAAAATTTTATTTGTTAAAGTCTGTCCACCTGTTAGAGTAACTACAGATGAATCTATGTCTAGAGTTAGTGCATCACCAGTCACTGCTGATGTTAATCCTGTGCCTCCAGCAATTTTAAAAATCTCTCCAGAATTAACAGCAGTACCTGTGCTGTCATCACCTACGAAAGTGATGGCCTGTGCCACATTCTGTGCATCCACATAGGCTTTTACTGCGTTCTGTGTAGGAACCACTGTGTTGCTAGTACCTAGAGCAGTATTGGTTGAAAATTCTGTAATGGTTGCTCCTGTGGCCAGTGTCAATGATGTGTTCAATGTTGCAGCACCTGTGACATCCAGAGCTCCGGTTACATTGGTATCTGCCATTAATTCTATTACCCCTGTGCCATTTGGATTCAATAGTATATTAAAATTAGTTGGTGTGCTGATTGTAGTGTCATTGAATATTAAATTGTCTATGGTAGCAGTGCCTGTGATAGTGGGAGTGGTTATCTGCGGTGAAGAGAATGTATCCGCTGAGCTGTCATCTCCGTATAATTCTGCAAAATTGTCGTTAATCTTTTGAAACGCTGTGCGTAACGGATCACCTGTGCCGTCGTTTGCTGTAGATCCTATGTTAATTGTCTGTTTTGGCATACTGATTATTTACCAAAGATTTTATAAACCTAATGTGATTATTATTATGTTATGTTACCACGTTGATGGTATTACCCATTACACTATGGTTTATGCATTGATAGTATAAAGTGCTAGGAGCGTCCATGGGCACTGTGAAAGTTATTGTGTTAGTGCCAGCACCAGACACTCCATTGGTGTATGCAGCACCTCCATCGCTCACTCTAATTTCTAAAGGATGACCAGCATGCACAGTGTTGCTGAAAATGTATGTGGTTCCTCTGTGCAAATACAGAACGGGATCGTTGGTGGCTGCGTAAAAACCTGGACCAGTTAATACATAATCAGAAGCACCACTGTTGGACAAACTCCATCTGATTATAGGACCATTCTGTTTCACCCAGTTGGTGCCATTGTAATACAGCACATCGCCCACTGTGGGTGCGGATATCACTACATCTGTGAGGTCATCCAAACTTGCACTAATTCCAGTGCTGTTGATGTACACAGTGTCTCCAGTAACTGTAACACCAGTGGTTCCTTGTCCTTCGAATTTTATAGTTTCTCCTGTTGTGAATACTGTACCATTACTGTCATCACCTACTATTGTGAATGACGATGATGCCACTACCTGATTATCCACATAGTTTTTTGTGGCTGCATCTTGATTATCCACAGGATCTTGTACATTGACTATCTTGTTGTTATTTAAATTTAAAGTGTCGTTGATTTGTATAGCAGTCGAATCATCACTCTGAATGCTGTTGACATATAAAGCACCGCTGATTTGTAAAGAATCGTTCACATTTACTCTTGTAGAATCTGGAGAAGATATAGTGTTGGTTAATATAGAAGATGCTGATACATTGCCTGCTGTGCTGATAGAATTTCCAAATTGTATCTCTGAAGAATCATTGCTGAAAATTCCATTGGTAGCAATAAAAGGTGCAGTCAGTGTGCCGGATACATTTAATTTTTCTTTTATTTCAATTGCGGAAGAATCTTCTGAACTGATCTCATTCACAATCAAATCTTTCACATTTAATATGCCTGATATATTCACAGAATCACTGATTTGTATGGCTGAGCTGTCATCGCTCTGTAATAGATTAACATGTATGATAGCAGCTGATAGCGTGCCTGTAACGTCCACAGATTCTGCTAGAGTAATTTTAGATGAGTTATCTGAACTAACAGTGGTTCCATTTATCGTCAGTGCGCTCAGCACCACATTTCCTGTGCCATTGGGTGTAAGAGTTATGTTACCATTGGTAGCAGAGGTAGTGATTATGTAGGTTTGCAGATCCAGATTGCCACCCAATTGCGGAGATCCATCTTCCACTAGATCATTGGCTTCTGCTGTGGTTCCGTATAACTCAGTGAAATTCGTATTGATCTTCTGCATCGCTGTGCGAAGATCATCACCTGTTCCGTCGTTTGCGTTAGTTCCTACATTTATATTAATTCTTGCCATATTATATCGCCTGTAATATTAATTTTTTCCATATAGTAGTTGAACCATCATAATTGGATACACATATATATAAATTGGTACCATCCCATGATATAGATCCTGCCACATCTCCTGATTCACCAGTGGCTGTTGGAGTTTTGCTAGTGTTGATCACTAGTCTGTCTCCATTGACCACTATCTGCCCTGTGCCATTAGCACTCAGTGTTAGATTGGCATTGGTAGTTTCTGTAGTAATTGTGCCAGAATATAATTCTGCAAAATTAGTATTAACTTTGGTGAATGCCGTGCGTAGACTGTCGCCTGTGGCTGAATTTCCTGCTGTTCCTGTGTCAATTGTAAGTCTGCTCATATAATGATCCGCATGTATTTATTAAATATTTCCGAGGATATCATGTTCATAGAAACACTGAAAACACTCCGACTGTACGAACGCCAGAGCAAACTGGGTGTATATCATACCTTCAAAAGAAAAAACACTCTATATGTATTCAAGTGCGACTGCTGCGGCACTACTTTTTTCCGTCCTAAAAGCCGAGTGGATCAGGATCGAGCTACCAATGATTATAAACACGTGTGCAGTTTCTGTGATTCCAAAAGATTTGCTCAAAAAGTGGGTGTTAAAATGCGTCGAATCTACCGTACCGATGCTAGCAGTGATAGACCTATAGGCAGTACTTAAACAGAGAAACTCTCACCACAACCACAACCACCTGAAGCATTGGGATTGGATATCTCAAATTGCGACCCAAACACTTCTTCTCGCCAATCGATACGTGTGCCTGCCACGTAGAGCATGCTGGTAGAATCCACTACAAAACGACCATCTTCCCAAGATTCCACTACATCATCTTTCTGTATCTGTTCTGCAGAATCTACAAATCCCCAATCGTATTTGAATCCTGCACAACCTCCGCCTCGCACACCTAAACTCACAGCATATTTGCCAGGATTTCGAGACAGCAAATTGCTCATCTGTTTCTTCGCTGATTCTGTTAGTTCAAACCATTGCATAATATTCCTTGTCTATTGCTAGATAAAATGTCACTCGCATCTTATCAGATCTATTCCATCCACCATGTAATTGACTACCGTCCATAGAAACTATGTCCCCAGTAGCCCATGATTTCTTAATATTATTTACATGGAATCCCACTAGCTCTACATTATCACTGGGCATGTCTATGCCAATAATGGTCACTATGCCTAACTCTTCTCTCCAACTTTCCTGCTGTTTTAACGGTTTAATGTCATCACAGTGATCTGGTATAATACTGTGGGCAGCCACATAATTTACATTGAGACTTTTTAAACCAGGAATAGTAACAGCAAATTGTGTGCTCTTGGGCCAATAAGGTTCGTAATCTTTGTTAATTTTTCCTCCCATTATTAGAGCATGACAGTGCCAGTCCACTTGAGGAGGCCATGGTAACTGACGGTATCTTTCTTTGATAGATTCTGCAACTTTGTAAAGATCTAACATTGGATTATATTCTGATAATCCTGTATCTCTTAACTGTTCCAATAATTCTGGGTGACGATACTGTTTATAATCTATCCAACTCATCATATTATATTTGCTATAGTTCTGTGTTTATTCTCATGGTATTCATAATATTTTTTAGATAGATCTAAAAATATCTCATCAACTGTTTTTAATTTAACATCAATACCCCATGATATTGCTAATTGTAACCACATATAATCTGGAAACATAGAATATCCACTGATAGAATTTTTCATAGTATTCAAAGGATTATTAATTTTATCATTGATTAATTGTGTGTGATTCTGTTTTATATCTTGCCAAAATTTTGTGTCTGTTCTATTGCTCATGGTATAATGCACAAGAATAAAATCAGCAATATCATCAATGGTGTAGCTCATTTCTTTATTATAAGATGTAAAATTTAATTGTCCTTTCATTAATACTCGGGATAATCTTCTAATACTATTAACAATTATGTATAGAGCATTGGCTTCCAGTGGTTCAATAAAGCCACAACTCAATCCCACTGCTGCTACATTGCCTTCAGCGAATGTTTCTAATCTAGATGGTTTCCAACGAATTATTCTTGGTTCGGTTTTTAAATTACTCACTTGTTTTTTAAAATATTCTATAGCGGATTCATCATCTAGATGTTGAGATGAATAACAATAGCCATTGCCCATTCTATGTTGTAGTCCTATGTTGAATCTCCAGCCATAGGGTTCTGCTATGCTCTGAGTATAACAAACCAATTCTTTCTGCTTGTCTTCATAATCACTCTGTGCGACCACTGCACTGTCGATAAGATGCTGTGAGTATTCTTTAATTTTCCATCCTAATTTATTCACAAGCACTCTACGAAAACCAGAACAATCGATAAAAAAATCTCCCTGTACACTGTTATTTTTTGTTTTTAATTCCGTAATAGTACTGTCTTTATGCACAACTTCTGTCACTTGATCTATTATTCTTTTAACTCCTAGCGGAACAGCAATTTCATCTCTAATATATTCTGCTGCCATCTCTGCGTTGATGTGTTGGCTAACACTGTAGGGTTGATTCAATAGATGTTCACCTTTATAGAATGGCAGTGTATTTTTTTCCATATAATAAAATTGTGGATTAAAATAACGATCAAATCTATCAAATCCATTTTTACAATGCCATGCCATGTGATCGATACTGCGTATATCTGTGGTATCAGAGAAATTTTCATAGGATATGTTTTGAGTGATATCTTTTAAAAAATTTATTTCTGGCACAGTGTAATTAAAACTAAAGTATTCGTATTCACCTTTGTTGTTTACCCAGTTCACAAACTTATTTGCATACTTGTACACAGCACCTGTTTTGGCCATCCAATCTTCAGTGGGAATACCTATTTCTTCAAAAAATCTTGCTACATGTGGAGTAACACTCTCGCCCACACCAATTCTGGGTATATCTGCAGGTTCTATCACAGTAATATCATTGGATATTTTATATTTGGCTAGATAGGCTGCAGTCATCCATCCTGCTGTGCCACCACCCACTATTATTATTCTCATGCTATATCTCCATCATTTTTTTCGCTGTAGGTGTAGGCTTCGGGTACTCGATCCAGCACAGGTAATCGTTTGTTCACATAAGCATCACGAGTGATCACTTGATGCACAAAGTTTGTGAGATAATCCTGTCTATTAAACTTAGCCCATGGCGAGTGTTTCAACTGATGCAGATCTATGTTGGTAACATCTGGCCACTGTATGATTCTTAATTTGTGTCCATTCATATAGGCCATCATATGATACATATTATCATCCCCTTCGTTGTGAGCACTGATCAATTCATGACCCAATGATTTTGCTATCTTCTCTATCTCTTTGTAATTCTTGCTGATATATGCTGTGGGTTCATTGGGTACTCGTCCTATGTTACTACCCAATCGTATGCGGAATTGATATCGTTTGCCTTTTTTATTGTAATAAGGAAAACTGTTAATCTCTTCCAGTACATCTCGTAGATGTTCATAACTTTCCACAGTGTATCCAATATAGTGAAATCTCAATCCCATATCGATACAGTTTTTTATGCCTTCTAATTGTCTCTCATGAGTATCTCTACCTTGATAACTCCAGTGATTCAATCCTATCAAAACCTGATCTACCCTGTATAATATCAAGTTCTCTACAAACTTTCTTTCACCCAGTCTCACACCATTGGTTAATATCATGGTTTTTCTACCATCATGATGCACACAATCTATGATATCAAATAGATCTTTCCTCACAGTGGGTTCGGCTCCTGCTAACACAATATTTTCTAATTCACGTGGTGCTGTTCTTATATCATTATAAATGTAAGCAAGATCAATATCTCTATCTCTGTTATTGGGTATATGATAACAGTGAGGACAGTCCAACTGACATCTATTGGTAGTTTCTACCATCAATATTTTATTGTATAGTTGGTTGGTTCGTTGCTCTAATCGCTCACAGAATTCAGCATCAGGATCCTGTATCACTCGAAATGGTCCATGCTCGGTGCATTCTTTCACAATGTATCTCACATTATCCTCAACCACAATTTGACTGGGTAGATGTCGATAGCAAACAGGACACAGTGAATGTGATTCGTATAATAGTTTCATCTTCCGTTGGCGTAATTCTTTATTGTTAATATAAGACTGCCCAAACCATTCTGTCTTTGAGGAGTCAGAATAGATGAAATATTTAATGATGCAAAATCTTCTATCTTAATTTTTTGTATATTCTTATACTTTTGTTCATTCAATATATCCAATATAATATAGGCAGTGCCTCGAGTTATGAAAGCATCTGCTCCTGCTCGCAATTTTAACACCTCTTTTTCAAAGATAGGCACTAACCATAGATTGCTGGCACAGCCGCGTATTTTAAAGCTCTCCAACTGATATTTTTCATCCAGTGGTTCTAATTTTCTGCCAAGATCTATGAGATATTCTAATCGATCCATGCTTGACAACTGAGACAATGTTTCACTCCATTGTTGTATTTTATTTTTTATTCGCATGATCTCCCATCCTCTGCCACCAAAACCAAAAACGCATTGCGTCTTTTTTATATTGAAAACTCATGTAAGCACGATTCTTACCATAAGACCGCTCATCGTAGGTATCATAGGCAAGATTGTGCCAGTCTGGGTGTGTCCAGAACCACCAACCCCATGAACCCACACTGTGTCTTTTGCACCATTCTATGAGATCTCCATCCACTCCAAAATTATTAAGATCTATATTATGACGAAACTTCTGCAAATAACCAGATTTCTTGCGTCGTTTTTTCTTTGGCATTATTCAATTATAAACGATTAATGGTTGGTATTCAACCTATTGCTAGCTCAGTGATTGCTCGTAGAGCTGTTGAGCAGCTAGATTCTTCCATTTAGCTTCGACTTGAATATCAAAATTATCCAAGAAAGTCAATGCCCAAGCATTAGCAGTTCTATTAGGTAATAGATCTGAATGAGATCTTAATTTCTGTTTCTTACAACCTAATAATAATAAGTCCTTGATATTATGCAAACCACTGTGCATCTTTTCAGGATGATCTCGGTAAGCGGGCAACAATTCTTCATCACGGAAATAAGAATAATGCAGAGTAGGACGTGTGCCACGCCATGAATCAATCACTCGTTTGACTCTATCATCATTTGCTTGTATGTATTCTTCGTCTCTGATCAGATGATGATGTATGTCTAATACCAGTGCCACATGCTTCTCTAATTTAAGTGTGGCATCCAAACCCCAGCCCATTTCATCATTTTCTATGGTGATAAGATTGCGTGCTTCGGGTGATAATCTAGGCAGAGCTTTAATAATACCTTCTGTACCTTGACGACCGGATATGTGTACATTAATTTTACAACCATCTTGAAACTTACGACCAAAACCCATCCAGCGTGCCATATTAACATGATATTCAAACTCATCAATACTTCTGCGTACTATATCTTCAGATTCTGAAGCCAACACTGTGAATTGTCCTGGATGGAAAGATACTTTAACATCTAGTCGACGAGCTAACTCGCCCACTTCAGCAAAATGCTTTTCACAATACCGTACAATATCCTGTGAATCTATATAGTATCGCCATGTCGCTTCTGTGGCCATTGGCAGCACAGGAGATCCTAATCGTACCATTCGTCTTTCGGGTGGCAGTGATCCTACATGTGACACAAGTTTTTTCAGTGATTCTATGTTGTGTCTCACCACTGAATCTAATTTCTCTTCTGCTTGATCACGATGCTCATTCAGCCAACGCACTGTAGTAGCTTTGGTATTAAAGGGTCTTTGAATTTCTTCCAGTTGTTTCTTGCTGAGAGTCTGATCAGTATGATACCATTGACAGCAGAAACCTATACGTTTCGTCATGTGTTAATTGTAACACATTATTGCCAATTGTCAACAACGAAAGGATCTCCTGAATTGAATGGTTTTGGTTCTCCATGGAATACTGCTACCATATTATTATCTGTGATTGCGGGAGCATGTTCGAATACTTTTTTATTACCTTTATTAATTGGCCTAGCATTGCGAGGCATCATTTCCCATTTATAGCTACGAATCCATTCGTCGGGCCAATGATTTATATCCTTTGCTGCTCTTTTAGTAATCCAATCTTGATCTCCATGATTGTTACGCATTACACTGCCAGGATCTCGAGCAAATTCTGTCCAAAGATAATCCAACTGTCCGGTCTTCCAACGCATCACAGAGGAGTTGCTGAGTTTCCAATCTGATACTCTACATCTGTTAAAATCTCTTATGATCATGAACTGTTCAAGATTGTGAGAGAATAATCTATCTATGTTCTTGAATATTACAACATCTAAATCAAAATATAATACAGTGCCTTGTATGGGTAATTCTGGAGAGAACATATACAGTTTACTCCACCAAGTTTTAATGCCTGGATGTACAGGTAAGGTTATTATTTTAATATCTGCATCTAATCCTTGAGGATCCTCTGTGAGACAATGAAATTCAAATGGCACAGCAATGTGCCGGCGACACATATTTTTTAGAACATTAACGTATTGGCTGGTATATTTGTTGCCCCATTTAACACATAGCACATGATTAGGCATTGTTTTTGCTCCAATCATATCCTGGTCGAAGGAAATCTATTTGCATTTGTTTATAGTTATCATCACTCCACACATAATCAAAAGTGCCCGTCACACCATCTGCATGAATTTGATGGATATCTAGATGCGCGGATAACTTTTTTAATATCACTGCAAAATCTTCCGTGCCAAAACTCTTCTCGAGATTGACCTGCCCTATCTTAATATAGCCTAGACTCAATTTAGGATCATTATAATTCATACCATTTCGAGTCAACCATTCACGAAATGCTCTTTGTTCTCGAGCATGCCATTCATGATTCTGTTCGTTGATATTTCTACCCCATTCTATATCAAATTCTCCAGAATAAAACTTTAAACTGTTAATAGCAGAGCAAGTGGCAGCATCAATATCTGCTCCATTCTCATCACGAAATACTTCAAACTGTGTTTTGCCCACCTGCGCCCAATGTAGATATACTCCTCCTAACTCTCTATCATATCTAGTTTTTAAAAATAATTCATAATCTTTATCTTGTAAATCCTGTCTAGGAGCGTTGAGGAATGTGGTTATCTGTGAAGGTCTTTGCCACTCTGGTTCATATGTTTTCTTTCTATTGGATAGTACCCAAGATTCTAATTCATGACATAGATCATTCAGCTGACGTATAGCCCATTTGGTATCATAATCAGCCAGTTTATAATAACGACTAATGTTCCAAGTTTCACCTTGTAAATCTTCAAAATATCGATGCAACCTATTCATGGGTTCATGATTTAATCTTAAACCAGGTTTTCCGTTGCCCACTTCGCCTGATTGTATTACAGATTCTGGAGAGAAATAATCATTGATATGATAAGAAGGCAGTCCTGCTACTCCCCAATAGTTTGTGGAATTAAAACAATTGATTTGAAATATGGCTTGATTTATTTGTCGACATAGATATTCAGCATTTCGAGGCGAATCAGCCCAGCCTAACCAACAGTAATTTTTTTCTAAATGTAGATTATTTTTAAGATTTTGTTTGAGTAATTCAAGCCAACGCAGATTAAAATCCGTAGATTCAATGTCGATAAAATAAGATAGAGTATCTGTTTTATCTTCAGGATTCCTTAATACTATTTCAATCTCTTTGATAGATTGCACTGTTTGCTCCATGTTCTCGACATTCAACGGAATCTAACCATACTCTGCCACCGCTGCTCTGTTCTATGATCTTACTTACATGGTTGTACACATACTCAGCAAATTTCTCACAACCTACTGCAGGCAGCACTCTAACGTCTGCAATCTTGCCATCCAACAGCATGATTGTTTGAAATTCTGGATCATCCTCTGCAATACAAAGTGTGTGATCAAATTGCTTTTTTAACCAAGCCTTGATATCTTTTAATCCTCCAAAGTCCTGCACCCAGTTTCGATCATCCAGTGTGGTAGCACCAAATACAAATTTAAATGCCAGTGAGTAACCGTGTATTAATTGGCAATGTGAGTGTGTGGCTTTCCATTGACGGAATGCACAACTTAAACCTTCTGTGTGGTCGTATGTTTTTGTTGAGTAGTATGTCATTGTTTTTCTCCTGTTATGACATGCAGAATATTTAGAGTGGGAATGAATGTCTTAAAGTCCACTGTGCTTAATTATGTTAGTGTAACGTACTGCCAGCAATTTTGTCAATCTCTAAAGTGTCGGCCAATTCGGCTATTCTATCAGAGAGATGATTGGGTATTTCCATTTTGCCATCGATTATAGCTTTTAAGAAATGTACCAATACCACAAACTCTGGAGTTTTACTTAGAGCTTCTGGATCCATACCATGTTTTTCCATAGCACTCAATAATGCTTCTGTGGCATCCATTAAACAACTAATACTTTGTTCGTGTTTTTTTAACATAAGCTAATTGTAATTGTTATTTAGATTCTGTCAACTGTTTGTTGATGTACTTGGCCATGCCTTCGTAGGTTTCTTGGAAAACATTCTTGTGTTGACTCCATTCTGTGGGCAGAGTCCATCCTTCTCGATTTACCACAATCCAACGACAACTGTTCAATACCATTAGTTTTTCAAACTGATAGATCCAGTAACTTGGATCCACAGGACGTTTGATATACTCATAGCCTTTGCTGTCTTTGTAGATGTTATTCACAGTATCTTTTTCCACAGGATGTAGATCAAATCCTATCATGAATATGGCTTTGGGTTTAAAAGTTAAACCTACCACACCAGCATAAGGACCTGTGCCCCAATGGAATGGTTCGTCTTGACGTTTATCTCCTTCATAGGGTAGATCCGGCAGTGGTTTAACATTAGACCACATAGCAAATTCTGAGTGCCATCGTTGACGAGTGTATATGGTGGTATTTTTACCCACTGTGTTGGCAGCTTCTTGACACATGTGACGATCAGCACAAACAAAATAATCAAAATTATAATCACGGAACTGTGCATTGCAACCAATTACTGTGCTGAATTTTTTTAAAGGCACAAGATCAAAGCCGAAACGACTCTCGCCGTTGCCGATAATGGAAACAAATTTAGTCATTTTTTATTGTTTTAACTCTGCCGTAAAGGTCTTTTTTCTCTACCACTGCAGAGGATACCAATCTATCTTTAGGAAAATTTTTACCTGCCACAATAATGCCTCTATCGTTGGCTGTTAACCACTCCTCTTCAAACATCTTTTGTATTTGTCGAGTCATTCTAGTGTGTGCTATGTCTGGATTCTTATCTCGAACTTCTTGTACAAATTTGTATCTTTTTAAACCATTGTTTAATAACTCAGCACAATCTGAGGTTACTTTATCTGCCAACCACTCATCAGAACGCATTTCTTGTTTGATTTCTTTTTCTTTTTCTCGGCTTTCTTTTTGCTGTTCTCTATCTGTAACAATCCTATCAATTTTAAATTTCTTTTCTATTGCCTGTGCTGTTTTAGCAGAACAGTAATAAGTGAACCCATTCCACACAAATGTATTAATTTTATCACACTGATGACCATATTCCACTTGATTCTTCTCACAGAATTCTTTTAAAGCTGCATCTTTGCCTGTGTTAATTAATGCGTCAGCAAATCCCCATGGCTCTGCCACATTAATTACTAGTGATTCTCTAATATCGGGCAATACAAAATATTTTATAACACTCATTTTTTATGTTTCCGTTTTTTATTATTTAATTCTGATTCAGTTTTTTCATCATTGTTTATCATCCATGATAAATCTTCTTCATCTTCTTCGTCTTTAAACTCTATAATAGGTTCTTCCAGTAACTTCCTTTTCTCAATAGTCATATTCTTCCTTGGCTATTACATTCCATACAAGTTTATATTGATCCCATGCTTTTTGCAGTGCTGGATATTTCTGTCTCATTCTTATGGCTTCAGTGCCCATCATGTCCATCTCGGCCTGTGCTTGATCCATTAGTTTGGATTGCTCGCTCTTGTACACACATCGACCCCAACCCCCTCCTCGTTTCTGCTCGTACACAGTTTCGCCGCCATCTGGGCTTACGAAGATAGGTCCTCCCCTGCTCGCTCTTTTAGTTCTTTTATTCTTTTTTTTAACCATGTTTTTGTGGGCCAATTTTTTTGTTCATTTGTTATAGTATATACTTCTTCTTCCAGAGCTCGCAACAGATTCCATTCTTGGTTGGTTAATGGTTGTCGTTTGGTCATTTTAATAATATTCTTTGTGATCTCCGTTAGGATAACTTAATCTTATGCCATTGCGTCCAGGCTCACAATCACCCTTGTGTCTGGGTATGAGATGTATATGAGGCCACAGCACAGTTTGTCCTGCTGCCATGCCTATATTCTGTCCTATATTAAAACCTGCCCACTTGCCTGACTCTATCTGATCTTGCCCATATTCGTATGCTGCTCCATAGGTCACTCTCACATGTCCCACCATGTTCTTTTTGGGTATCCACAGCAGATGTCCTGGTGTCACAGGAAATCGATCATCCCACACAGAGTATGTGTCATTCTCCCATTTAGGAGAGCCGTTGGCGTGCCACGTGCTCTCTTCGTAGCAGCTAATGGGTTCTCTTAGATTCTTTGCTATAAACGTTTTCGATGTCATCTGTTTCAATTATGCCAATTTCAATATTAATGGGACTGGGATGATATTCCTGTCTGATATGTTCCCAATAGCTGGTTGGTTTCACTGATTTGTTATGCTCGTATAGGTGTAGCAGTTGTACCAGGGCTTTTCTCACTTTTTCAGCTCCACCATGTTTCTTGCAGGTGTCAGATCGACCCACGTGTACTACTTTATTATCAATGCGTATTTTATACACACAGGGCAGTTTGACGAACTCGCTTTTCTTCTTATGAGTGATTTGTAGATTGTCGAAATTATAGAATTTTTCTAAGCTATGCCATTTCGTCTTCATGACACTATATTAGCATGAGCCCACTCTATAATCAATATCTAAATTAAAAAGATTTTAAATTTAGCGTGCGGTAATATCTTTGAACTTTTTTTGCTTGGTAATCACAATCAGCGAGTGCATTGTGAGCATCGGGCTTGCTGGTTTCGTTTTCTTTGTATAAACTAAAAAGTGTCCTGCTGTCTCTGATCTGCCAGTAGTTCCATGGACAGGGTTGGTTCAGCTGTGCATACAGGTTCTGTAGTATGGCATAATCAAACAGTGGTCCTTGACACCAGAATATATCTATGCCCACACACCATCGGTTTAATCGTTGTGTAAATTCCGCCAGTGATATTCTATCCTTTTCTCCCAGTGCATCTTCTGCTATTTCTTTGGGTTGTGTGGCCCACCAGTTTAGAGTATCATCCATCACATGACGACCCAGAGCAGTTTGCGAATCCACATCCACTCGAAAATATAAGGGATCATGTGGCTGCTGATCTGTATAAGGATCAAATTTAATGCCACCCAATGTTAGAACCACAGCATCAGGACGAGTGCTGAGAGTTTCCAGATCTATCATACCGTGAATCATACCGTATTATAACACGATACAGATCTTTGTCAATTATATGTCTTGATTGTGTTGGTCTTGGAATTCTTGCTGTTCTTTTAATAAACGATTGGTTATGTCCACAACTTCTTGCTCATCAAAACAGTAGGTGCTGCCAGAACTTTCTGGTAAATTTTTTCTTATTTTTTCCACTGCTGTTTCGGAAAACTTGCGACATTCTTCTCTGGATGTGAACTCAGGTTCTGTGGTAAGGAAGTTCTCACACAATCCATTCATGCAAAGTACAATAACTAGAAAGTATTTCATACAAATACTTACGTAGGATTGATCGTTAATAATATACTGTTATTAGTTCTTGTGTTCGGAATTGCGATTTTTCTTTTTTTCCAACTCTTCCTGATGTTCCAGGATTACATTCAATTTGGTGTTCAATCGAATCAAGTCATTATCCAACATTCTTATTCTGTCCACCAGTGCAATCAGAGTTTTGCTGGTTTCACTCATTACAGGTTTGATCTCTGTAGTTACCCATTTCCATACGAAATAGATCAATCCTCCCATACCAAATGCGGCAATGATAGGAAATCCATATTGATTAATCATTGTTGCTATGTCTTTGCCCATAATTAATCCTTTCTAGCATCAGTCTTGCCGTCGGCACGACCAATTCTTTCCACATCAGGTTTGATTCCTAGGGTGGAACTCACCAGAGTGTCAATTCGTATCACATCAGCATTCATGGTTTTAACTCGATTGTCCAGAGCTTCAATAATGCCGCTGAGTTTCTTTACATCAGAAGTTACCGAAGCCAAGATAAATTTAAGAGTGAGGAATATGAAGAATCCACAAGCCACGGCTGCTGCTATTGGGAAACCCACATCTATTGCTAGTTTAAGAAAGTCCATAATCTAGCAGTATTTATAGATTTTAAGAGACTACTTGCAATACTCTACGAGCACGTCTTTTACGCATAGGTACCACAGCGCCAGTTAAAGGTATTTCTTTAAGATCGTTCTCACGATCTAGAAATTTGTAGTCCATTTTGATCACACCAAAACGACGCAGTGACTCAAACACCACATCAGTGTCCAATGCTCCACAAGTGTACACGTCCAATTGTATCATGGCAGGCTCGCACTCATCCCAAGTGTGCATCACCACGTGTGACGTTTCAATGATAGCAAAACAAGTTAATCCACGATTGCCTGGAATATCCACATACTTGGCTTCTGGGCCAAACAGTATTTTCATGTTGATACCTTCAATCAGTTCTCGTAAAAATTCTTTTGCTAGTGTTTCGTCTTTGGGTGGGTTTGTTACTTCTGCTCGCACTATCAAGTGCTTGTGAACAAGTGGTTTCATTTTCTGTTTGTCTCCTGACATTGTTTTTATACAGGCTATTTAACAATATTTTTTAAAATCTGTCAATTATAATCTTTTTTTTTATGAAACTTTTTTTGTGAAAAAAATTATTTTGAAGTGGCTTTGTAAGTGCCTGACCAGTCAGCAGGAACACCTTCTTGTAGACGCTCAGTCATCATGAAATAATATTTTTTTAGTTCAGGAGCATTATTTTTTAAATTCTCCAGCAAAATAAGAGCATTTTTCCACTCTCCTGAATAATAAAATTTTAAAAATTGTTTGTGTTCTTCTGTTTCACAACCTAAGGTATATATTTTTACACCTTCTTGTTTGCCTTTAACAGCAATACAATCCAGTTCTATCACAGCATACTCATCTCGAACCAGCTCGACTGTGCGTGATCCCAACACCAATTCCACTCCATAGGGCTTGCTCTGTCCTTCCAGACGTGAAGCAAGGTTCACTGAGTCACCTAAACAGGTATAATCAAAACGCTGATCTGATCCCATATTGCCCACAACCACTGATCCTGTATTAATGCCCAATCCCATGCCAAATGCTGGCACGCCTTCACGAGCAATTTCTTCGTTAAATTGTTTTAAATTGTCCAACATTTCCACTGCCGTGCGTACTGCGTTCTTGGCATGATTGACGTCATCCAGCGGAGCGTTCCAAAAAGCCATTTGAGCATCTCCAATATACTTGTCCAGTGTACCATTATTTCTTAATATGCTGGCAGTCATAGCAGTCATGTAGCGATTCATTATACCGGTAAGTCCTTGTACATTGCTGCCATAGTGTTCAGATATAGCAGTGAATCCCCTCACGTCAGTAAACATAATAGAAAGTTCTCGAGTTTCACCTCCCAAACGTAACAATTCTGGATTCTTCTGTAATCGTTCTACCATGGCAGGAGATAGATAGGTACCGAACTGTTTCTTGATTCTCTGTTTCTGTAGATACTCACTGACAAATTTAACGCTATAAGCATGTAGCATTATTAGTATCAATCCTGCCACTAGTAGAGTGCCATCCAACAACCAAAGGTGATGTGTGTAAAAATAATTGCTGATTGGGACCACAGCGACGATAGCAACGGCTCCTGCTGCCATACCCACATAAACCCATCTGCTCAAAAATAACAAACCTAAAGATAACGCTATTAAACTTATAACTTCTGCACCTTCAGCCCAATCAGGTCTCTTGATATTAACCTTATTGATCATGGTACCTATCACGGCTGCCTGTAGATCCTGTGGCCAAACTGGTCCTATGGCTGTGGCCACTGGATTACCTATGCCTGCTGCTGATGTACCCACTATCACTATTGCGCCTTTAAAATCTTGGGGTAGATTGCTCAGTGATACTGATTGATTTTTTTGACTCCAATCAATCCATACTCTGCCCAGTGAATCTGTGTCAATGATGCCTATGTCTCCAGGCAGTCGCATCTTCTCCACACCATTGGCATTTAACTTTACTTGAAACGTAGAATTATTTGTGGCCACTCTTAGAGTTTCCATAGCAAGGTTAGGATACAGTTTGCCATCCACTGTGACTATTAGAGGTAGTCTTCGGTTCACACCATCTATCTCTGGCAGTGTGTTTGTAGTTCCCACTCCTACAGCAGCGTTTTCCAATGACGGTATATTAGCAATCAGGCCTGGATATCTCACGATAGTATTGAGATGTTCTGGTCCCAGCACTGCTGATCCTGGCACTCGGGGTTCATTCTTGGTCTGCTGTGCTGGCACGTTGCTCAACACCACAGGATAATTTCTCATGGTTTCTGCCAGCACAGCATCCTTGCCACTGCGATCTGATTCTGGCATCAGCACGTTGAACACTACCAGGCCTGCTTTGCGTTCATATAAATCTTTGATTATGCCTGCATACACATCTCTAGGAAATGGCCATTGCCCATACTGCTCCAAACTCTTCTCGTCAATATTAACGGTGAAAATGCTGTTTTGTGTGGCGGTTTTGCCAGTAATCAGTGTATCAAAATATCGCAGTCGCACACTCTCTACGAACTTGGGATCTGCGATCCTAATCGTGAGAATTAATATTAAAGTAATGATTGCTGTCCAAGGACTGACCCATTTCATAATATGGGTATTTATTATCTTTGATTTGCTATTGCCACGCATAATATATGAATAGCAATAGTCAAAATCAAGAATTATTGTAATAAATTATTTGCCACCCCAAACTGTGCCTGCTGGATTGGCCACAGGATTGCCCACAGAGTTGCCATATTCTGTCCATGAACCATCATAATTTCTCACTTCATAACCCAGTATCTTTTTAAGAGCGAACCAAGTATGACTAGAACGTTCTCCTATTCTGCAATATGTAATAATTGGTTTTTTTCCATCTATACCAACTGCAGCATAAACTTTTCTAAGTTCTTCTCGAGATTTAAAAGTTCCATCTTCAGCAACAGCTTGTCCCCATGGAACATTCACTGCGCCTGGAATATGACCAGCTCTAATTGCAGTTTCCTGAACGCCAGCTGGAGCAAAAATCTTTCCAGTAAATTCATCTGGTGATCTAATGTCCACTAACGCTGTATCAGATTTTTTATTAGCAACAGCAACAACGTCTGGCAGTCGAGCTCTCAGATCATTGTCAGCATTGGACAATGTGATGTTGCCTGTTTTGGCTGCAGTAGCTATTGGAGTCAATGGTCTCTTTTCTGCTTCCCATTTCTTTCTGCCACCATCCAGCAATTTAACATTTTTTACTCCATAAACATCAAACACCCAAGCGCCCCATGCAGCAAACCAGTTGTTGCTATCTCCATAGATAACAATAGTGCTGTCGCTGTTGATACCTAAGGTTTGTAATGTTTTTTGTAAATTTTCTTTGCTGGCGATATCTCTTTTTACAGGATCCACTAGATCAGTGTGCCATTTGATATTCACAGCACCTGGAATGTGACCTCTTTCATATACTCCAGTATCAACACTCACTTCAATTAATCGAAGTTTAGGATTGTTGAGATTTTTTTCCAACCAATCAGTATTCACTAAGAATTCACTGGAGTGTGCCACTGAAGCAATGGAAAATATTCCAATCAAAATTAATTTTTTAATCAAGTTCATTGTGTTCTCCTTTGTTAATAATGTTAATTTAGTATTAAATACTACGAAAGTCAATAGTCGTAAAATAAAAAAGTGAAAAGTCAGACACTTTCATTAAAAAATAAAATATTTTTTTGTGTTTAAACGAAAAGTTAAAATTTAATTTTGTCTAATTTTTAATTGCCTTGGTTCACAGTGGTAGTGCCACAACCACCCATTGTGACACAATTAGTAGTGATATTATAAGTTTGACCACCTGTCTGTGTGAGATTCACACCTGCTGGACCACCCAAATTGTTGATCACTATGGTGGCTTTGTTTTGAGTATTACCTGACTGATTCACTGTGGCACTATTACCATTGCCATTCAGTGTGATATCCAGATAGTGATTAGCACCTGTGCCTGACTGTGTGGTGTTCACTGTGTTGTTGTTGCCCGTGATAGAATTGAATAATAATTTGTTATCTCCAGATTGTGTGCTGGTGATAGAATTAAAATTGCCACTCACAGAGTGTTCCATGTAATTGCCCACTGTGCCCACATCGCGATTCTGTTGCGTGGTCACTGTGTTGTAACTGCCCTGCACATCCACCTTTTGATAGTTGTCTCCCAATTGATTACCACTCAGTGTGCCGTCTGACAGATAGCCTTGATTGAGATTGAGAGTGTTGTTGCCCGAACCAGTCACATTTAAATCTACTAAATTTTTACCTGTGCCACTGTTCTGTCGTATCGTGGTAGAGTTGCTGTCTCCACTGATGGTAGCAGTTTGCTGTGTGGTGCCTGTGATTTTATTGTTATTGCCTTTTTGAGTAATTGTGGTGATGTTGTTGCTGCCTATTTGATCTATGTGGATCTCATTGCCATTGTTCTGAGCTGAAATTCTATTTCTATTGGCTGTGATATTGATCTGTTGTCCACTGGTGATGTTGCTGGTGTAAACACTGCCACCATACCCACCCGCTTGTCCACTAGTAGTACCTCCTGTGGCACTGTAGTAACCACCATTCACCAGAGCGCCATTATTGATTACACAGGTATTGGTTCCTGAATATAGAGCACAGCTCTGCCAACCATTGGAACTGGACCAGCCATGAGGATAGTTAGTGCCTGTGTAGATACCAAATTCTGAATTATAAAGTATGTTGCTACCACCATTAAGGGACAGCGATGGATCCTGTATGTAAGGACCATAGTTACCTGCCCAATATCCACCATCTTTGCCATAGAACTGCACACTGACATAGGCCACGTTGGCACAACTGCCTCCACAATTGGTGGCAGTGACTGAATAGGTGGATGCTGCGGCTCCCAACACTAGAGTGTATGCTGCCTGTGTGGTATTGATGATTTGATTGCTGCTGTTGTAGAACACCAATTTCATAGTCAATGGATCTCCTGGTGATCTTCCACCACCATCTGCTACAGTGGCAGACAGAGTTAGAGTTCCGCCGGACTGCATTGCACTGTTGAATACCACTGTTTGGCTCACAGTCACGAAATTGTAGCCCATCTTGATAGCATTGCTGACAGCCATGGCTGTGTTGCTAAAGAACAAAAATAATAACAATAAAATTATAAAAATTTTTCTCATTTCTGTATCACCGTGATTGAGGTATTGCCACCTGAGTTGACTCTATTTTGAATGCTCACTGGTCCTTGACCCTGTATAATTGTGCTGTTCTGACCGCGAGGAGTTTTGATGCATTGATTGTTACTGCCATCATTTTTGCACAGTGTTACGTCAGTGGCTCCCACGCTCGCTTTTACTCCTGTGTTGGGATCATAGTCTGGCAATAGACTGTCTTTATCTTTTACTAATGCACTCTTTAACACAGTTTCTCTCTGTGTTTTTAACTGTTGTTCCAATATATCAAAGATGTTGGCCAAGAAATTTTGTCCCAACAGATCTTCCAATAATGGGTTATCTCCAAACTCATTTCTATCTTTTAATTCATCTTTCAACAGGTCTTTGACATCCAATAGATTTTCGTTCAGCATGCTGGCTGAATTCTTCTCTGATCTTTCCTCCTGTTGTTTGGTCAGTTCTTTGGGTGGACTCACAATCAATAGGTTATTAATAGTATCTAAATTAAGACTTAACTGAGTGGGCTTCAATGGTGCTGTGTTTCTGTTCTCTACTCGAGTGCCTTGAAATGGTCGATTTAAAGTAACTGTGCCTGCGTTATTCATTACATCAATTATGCCTGTTTTACAATCTCGTTCTATATCTGCCCAACCTTTGGGACAACTAGGCAATAGAATAATAGTACTGGCACCCACTTCATCCACAGTGGCAGTGAAGTCTGTGCCTCGCACCGCAATGGTAGCAGATGGTGTGTTGATGTTGACTGCATTGGGATTCTTGCTGGCAATAGCACCTGAAGCATATCTCACTGTACCTTCAGCGAACTTCATGGCTAATTTTCCTGTGCCTTTTTTGGGATCATAAACGAAATCGTCTATCACGAGTTTAGAGTTTTCATTTACTTCCACTTTGGTAGCGTCTTCAAATGTTATGCCCACTTTGCCTTTGGCAGTATTCACAGCATCCTGCATCTCTATGCCTGTGCCTTTGACTCCTGCAATGGTATTCTTATTTCTCACAATGGATCCTGGTGCTGCTGTTTGTTCTGTGATAGAGCCTATAGCCGCTGGATACACAGCAGTGGTGTATAACAACATCAATAGTACAATTTTTTTCATTATCTTGAATTCACGTTGATGTTAAAGTTGTTGCTGCTGCCTGTGGTTTTAACATCCACAGTGCTGTCCACTGCAATACCCGACTGTGCTATAGTGTGTGTGTTAAGGTTACCGCTGACTGAAAGATTGGTCCAATGACCTAGAGCTCCTCCACCTGATTGTGTTATAGTGGCAGTGTTCTGATTGCCTGCTATATCTAATATGACCAAACCTTTGGTGCCACTTTGAGTGATAGAAATATTGTTGAGATAGCCAGTCACACTGGCAAAAGATAAATTATCCACTCCTGATGTGACGCTGTTGTATGTGTTCACATCACCAGCAGTAAGCAACAGCACTGTGTTTCTCATGCCTGTGATTGCTATGTTGTTTTCGTTAAAATCTCCTGTTTCAACTACGTACAAAGATATTCCCGATGTTTCAGTTTCTCCATCAGCATTTACATTCACTGTTCCTATATTGCCGAACCCTGTGGAATAGTACACAAAAGTATTAGGGGTAGATAAGCTGCAATCAGAGCAAGTGAGACCCGCTCGGTCTTCACTGTCTTCAAAATTAGTAACTATGGAAAATTTTAGATAGTTGCCAGACCCTATCTGTCTGATGTCTACGTTTTGACCATCACCATACATCATGGCAGGATTGGCATACCATATAGGTCCATCTACTCCACCTAAACGATTGGCTGAACCATCTTGTTCCACATAGATGGTAGCATAGTCTCCCAGTTGATCG